>UMIN01006770.1_pt1 | contig 22715 bp, 35 predicted proteins | sample 1965811 | NCBI WGS metagenome assembly UMIN01 (sample SAMEA4836123, study PRJEB28245) | human gut metagenome | biome: gut microbiome; material: fecal sample | place: Denmark | collected 2008
TAGAGAACTTTTGGAATTTGAAGAAGTTAACAATATTACAGTTTAGTAAGTGGGAGAAATAAATATGTAACTTGTCAACCAAGAGCCCTAGTGGCTCTCGTTTTTATGTGTGCGACATCGCACAGAAAGGAGAAACCCATGAAATTATATTTTGGAGACGCGACATCCATCACGGTCCAAAGCGTCAAAGAACTCGGAGGAATGCTTAGCATTAAGACGATTGGCAACACTCCGGATCAGCTGCGCATGCTCTTTACAGATGCTTTAAAGACAAAATACATGAGAGTGGAGGAAAGAGGGCAGACCATCGCAGAATATGAAGGCTACACAGAGTTTTACCGGACAGAAGAATATACCGGGCAGATTTATGGAGTTGTAGTAAACAAAGTCGGAGAGTCTGTGGAGGAACGTCTGGCCAGCGCAGAACAGACCATAGAACAGACCAACACGAATATGCAGATGGCTGTCGCAGAGTTAACTATGTTAATTGCATCCATGCAGGGAGGTGGAACGAGTGTTTAATGAAAACAGTGTAATTGTAAAGACGTGGGTAAGCCTTGTGAAAAACGGAACATACAAAAAAGAGAACGTACCAAACATCAGCAACTTACAGGAAATCGTATTTAAAGTATTGGAAGGGAAGGTAAAGTAATATGACATTTACAAAAGACAGTATTTTAGTAAAAACATGGGTGAGTTTAGTGCTTGCTGGAACATTTACATTGGAGCAGGTGCCGAAGTTATTTAATCTAAAAAGTGTAGTATCGGATATTGTAAGCACACTTATTTAAACAGACAGTAAAAGTAAAGGAGCGATCGGAATATGGAGATCAAAAACGTGGATACGGAAAAGACAACTGTACAGGCAGGAGAAAAAATAAAAATAAAATTTGAGGTATGGTACGAGACCAGCTATCCGTATGATTATCCGTATGATTATCCGATCGCTACTAAACAAAAATAAAAAAGAAAGGGAATTTAATTATGGCAGTAAAACAAAGTTACGCAATGGTAAATGGCGTGAAACTGTTAGCAACTTATGACAATGCAACACAATTATGGACTGTGGAGGGAAATGCACCGGCGGACTCGTCATGGAGCCAGCCGGATCATGTCTACAAAATCGAGCTGCACGCAGAAGACGAAGCTGGAAACAAAACGACAATGACCGCTGATGATCAGACCTATGGGAATCAGTTGAAGCTCCGCGTACTTGAAAAGACAAAACCAACAGCTACTATTGTATCACCGGCCAGTGACTCTGTGCTTGGCGCATCTACACAGGATATCCGGCTTGAGGTCAAAGATGCCGGAGGTTCCGGTCTCAATCTAAATTCCGTGGTATTTAAGGTCAACAGTAAAGTTATCGCAAATGCAGGCTTGAGCTGGACAGATGGAAGTTCAGGGGCAAAAGTCTGCACATACAGGGCTACGAATCTTCCAGACGGTACAAACAAGATTGAACTTACGGTACAGGATAACGATGGCAATACTTCCACAGCGGCAGTCGTCAACTTCGTGATCTCTACAGCTGCGCCAACGCTTGATGTTAAGACTCCGGTAGACAACATCCTTACAAACAAGACAAGCGTGACGGTATCCGGTATTGCAGCAGCTGGATCAAGTGCGGTAACGCTCGCAGAGGTAACCATTAACGGTACCCGTGTAGATGTGGGAGAAGGCGGAGCATTCAGCAAAGTTGTAACTGGCTTACAGGAGGGCAATAACAGCATTGTTATTGTTGCGAAAGACAGTCTCGGAAAGACAACAACCGTAACACGTAGGGTGCGTGTAGACACTAAAGCGCCAGTTATTTCGGACGTTGTGGCACAGGCTACGACTGTAGATGCTGGTGGCCGCATTAAGATCACATTTAAGGTCGTAGATCCGGCATAATGATTGTAAGGGTATGGGGTATCGTGAACTCTACAGAGGTGGAGTTCACGCCCGTTCCAGATCATCCGGGGTACTGGGAGGGATATGCCCCCAAAATACCGGGGTTACAGGAAATTGAAATCTGGGCAGAAAATGACAAGGGAGCCTGCGGACATCTACAATGTACGGTACAGGTGCATTACCACGTACATGCGATGGCTCGGCTGGTACTATTGCCCTATGTGGCAAAACTCTTACAGTTACATGATGTAAGAGTTGTAAAAAAATCTTATAATGCCAAATTGGCAGGGATTGGAGGCACATAATTGGAACGCGTAGAATTTAAACTCGGAGAAAAAAAGCGTGTCTGCATCAGGATTACCAGCACCACAGGAGAAGCATTCGAAGTCTCAAATGCAAAATACCTCCTGCTGGCGGGCGAGGAAGCAGAAGATTCAGGGGTCTGTGAAATCAACCAAAAATCAGACAATGAAGTGATCCTGACCGCCATCGTGCAGCCACAGAGAAACAACACCATCTACCGGCTGGAATACACATACGAAATACCGCCGGAGATATTAAAGTGCGATATATTAATCAGCGTATACTAGGAAAGGAAAGTGAGGTTTATGAAGAAAATGGAAAACATAAAGTATTTCATTAGCGCAGTTGTAGGCGCTTTTTTTAGTTTTTTTGGAATCTTGGCGGTACCGTTAGCACTACTCATTCCGTGTAATATTATTGATTATTTTACAGGGATGGCTGCTGCAAAATTGAAAGGTGAACAGATTACAAGTGCAAAGTCATGGAAAGGAATCGTCAAGAAGATTACAATGTATATTTTAATATTTGTCGGATATGGAATTGATTGTATGATAAGCTACGTCACATCTACATTACACATAGAAATGACATTTCCGCTTCTGTTTGCAGCGATGGTGGCAAGCTGGCTTGTGATCAACGAGTTGATTAGCATAACTGAAAATTGTGAGGCTACCGGAGTAAGCATACCTATTTTAAGTCCGGTTCTAAAATTTATTAAGAAGAAAATAGAAATAGTAACAGATATTGATGATAACGATAATGGAGTAGAGGGCGAGTAATCGTCCTCTTTTTAATTAGGAGGTGTAATAATGGGAACATATAACGTACATGCAGGACATTGTCCACAGGGCAAAGGAGCAAGCGGAGCAGTTGGATTGTTACAAGAATCCGTAGAAGATAGAAAAGTCAAGAATCGTGTTATTTCTGCGCTTAAAAATGCAGGTCATACAGTCTATGATTGTACTTGTGAAGAAAATACGACACAAAGCGGATGCCTGAAAAAGATAGTAGCGAAGTGCAACGCACATAGTGTAGACTTAGATGTATCAATCCATCTTAATGCAGGTGGTGGAAGTGGTGTTGAAGTATGGTGCTATGACAGTAAGACCGCTCCTATCGCATCTCAGATTTGTGTGAATGTATCTAATGCGCTTGGAATCACAAACAGAGGAGCGAAATACTCTAAGAGCCTGTACGTGCTTAAGCACACAAAGGCGCCGGCTCTTTTGGTGGAGTGTTGTTTTGTAGATAGTCAGAATGATTACAGCAAATGGAACGCTGACAAGTGTGGAGACGCTATTGCTTCTGCTATTGCCGGAAAGACAGTGCAAGGAAATACAGGATCTGGAAGTTCAACACCGTCAAAACCATCAGCTCCGGCAAGCAATCGATTAAAGGTGGACGGATACTGGGGTCCGAAACTTACACGCAGGCTTCAGCAGATTTTCGGAACGCAGGTGGACGGAGTGGTATCTAATCAGTTTAGTTGTTACAGAGCGCAGAATCCTGGGCTTGATGCAGGTTGGGAGTGGGAATCTAAGCCATCTGGCCATTCTCCGCTCATCAAGGCAATTCAGCGTCATGTAGGAGTTAAACAGGACGGACATATCGGACCGAACACAATCAGAGCCATTCAGAGGTGGCTTGGATGTGTACAAGACGGATGCTTTAGCCGGAAGTCTCCGTGCATTAAAAAATTGCAAGAATGGTGTAATAGACAGTAATATTAAAAATTCCCGACAGCCTAAAAACTGTCGGGAGCACTATAGAAATTGTACTAAAAAGTTCGCTCCAAATCCGGTTACAAGTTCGAGGTCGATTCCCTCCTCAGCAAAATACCCTTCTTCAATGGCGATATACATAGGTGCATAGAAAATAGAGTGTGCCACTTCGTTTAATACGACTTTTTTCTTTTCGGATGAGTGATTTTTTTGAACTGTTTTTTCCTGAGCAGCTTTTGATGTGTCTTTCGTGTCTTTGTCTGATTCTTTCGATGAACAGGCAGATAAAACGCCGGCCATTAGCATGATTGTGACTAAAACAAGTGCCATCAGCCTTTTTTTCATAATAAAAATCCTCCTTAAAAAACCTAGTGGTATAAGGTATTCTTAAGGAGGAAAAATGTTCCTGTCTGACTAAAGTCCTTTTCCGTGGAAAAGAGTGGAAGTTTTTTCATATTTTGCTTCAAAGGTTGCCTGTATGGACAGTTTTTTGAATTGTTTCATATCAACTGTTCCGATCATAACAGAAGTGTGAGCCTGGCACCCTTTTAATTTCGGAAGCTGTGCAAGTGCCAGCTGTGCAGTAGGGTTGGAAGCGGCGCTGACAGAAAGAGCAATAAGAATCTCGTCTGTGTGTAATCTTGGATTCTTGCTTCCCAGATACTGTGTTTTTAATTTTTGGATCGGTTCGATCGCTTCCGGAGAAATCACGTGTAATTTGTGGTCAATACCGGCTAACTCTTTCAAGGCATTGAGAAGAAGTGCTGCGGAGGCTCCCAAGAGATTGGTAGTTTTACCTGTTACGATGCGACCGTCATGAAGTTCCAGTGCGGCAGCAGGGGCTCCGGTTTCTTCTGCGCGTTTTAATGCTATATCTACAACAGGACGGTCATGAACAGTGATACCTGCCTGATTCATCAGCATTTCTAATTTATACACTTCTTCATCTGAGCATGCACCGATGAGGTGGCGTCTCAGAGAATCGTAATATCTTCGAATAATTTCCTGCTTGGAAGCTGCTTTACATACTTCATCATCACAAATACAGTTTCCTGCCATATTTACGCCCATGTCTGTAGGTGATTTGTAAGGACTTTCTCCATAAATGCGTTCAAACATGGCATTTAACACAGGGAAGATCTCTACGTCTCGATTGTAGTTAACCGTTGTCTGGCCATATGCTTCCAAATGGAACGGATCAATCATATTGACATCATTTAAATCTGCAGTTGCTGCTTCATAAGCAAGGTTGACCGGATGTTTTAACGGGATATTCCAAATAGGGAAAGTCTCGAATTTTGCATATCCGGCACAGATACCGCGCTTGTGTTCATGGTAGAGCTGTGATAAGCAGACGGCCATTTTTCCGCTTCCCGGTCCCGGTGCAGTTACAACGATCAACGGGCGGGATGTTTCAATATAATCATTTTTTCCATATCCTTCATCACTGACAATGTGAGGGATATTGGATGGGTATCCGGAGATCGGATAATGACGGTATACTTTGATTCCTAATTTTTCCAGTCGGTTTTTAAATAAAGAAGCGCTTTCCTGACCGCTGTATTTCGTGATGACAACACTTCCGACAAATAAACCGTGATTTTTGAAAATAGACATCAGTCTTAAAACGTCTAAATCATAAGTGATGCCAAGATCACCGCGTACTTTATTTTTCTCTATATCTTCTGCGCTGATGACAATAATGATCTCTGCCTGATCGGAGAGCTGCATCAGCATGCGCATTTTACTGTCTGGTTGAAATCCCGGAAGAACACGAGATGCGTGATAATCATCAAAAAGTTTTCCGCCAAATTCCAAATAAAGTTTATTATCAAATTGTTTGATACGTTCTTTAATATGTGATGATTGTGTCTGCAAATATTTTTCATTATCAAATCCTATATTCATCTTTCTAACCTCGTGTTTCTAATCTTTTTATCAGTATGAAATATTACCTTATCAAGTATACTACAAAGTATAGGAAGTTTACAATCTTTTCATAATGTTTTTACGAAATGAAAAAGGGTGAAAAGCCTGTAAAAGCGCTATTCACTCTTTTTATTGATACTAAAATGATACTAAAATTTTATTTTTTCTAATTTTTCTATAATTTCTTTCTGGTGTGACTGGAAGAGATGGGCGTATATATTCATGGTCATTTTAACGTCATCGTGACCAAGTCTTTCCGCAATCATTAAAGGATTAGCGCCCAGATCTATTAGAACGCTGGCGTGCGAGTGTCTCAGATCGTGAACCCGTATAGGTTTCAGCGTTGGCAGCTCTTTACATACATAAGTGATTGCTTGCCCTAACCATACTCTAGAGCGGTCGAACAGTCTCTGATCGGGTTGAGGGTCGTAGATCTTGGCTATATATGCCTTGATTTCTTCCAGTAGAAAATCCGGAGCGTCAATTGTTCGCTTGCTCTTTTCTGTCTTTGGTGGCTGAAAGATATATTCTCCTTTAACATATGCCAGTGTCTTGTTAATGCTTATAGTCTTTTCTGAAAAGTCAATATCTTCCAGAGTAAGCGCCAGAAGTTCACCTTTTCGCATTCCGGTATAATACAGGATCTCGAAAGCGGTGTACAGTTCAATGTTATCTTTGATGTGATTAGAGAATATTCTATATTCTTCCGGTGTCCAGAAATCTATATTTCCCTTTTCAGCCTTGCAGATTTGCGTATTTACAGGATTCTGTCTCAATCCGAGATAATCTACTGCATATTTAAAAACCATCCGCAAATAGGCGTTTATCTGCCTTGCGAATGACGCTGAAAAGCCTTTGCTTAGTAGTTCATTCTGCCATGCTGCTACATCTGCCGGAGTAATGGCCGATACGACCAGATCACGGAAGAATGGCAAGGCGTGACGCTCTAAGACGTCTCTCTGTGTCTGTAGTGTGGTCTTGCGGACTCTGTTTTCTTTAAAGGCTATATATTTCCGGTATAGCGCTTCAAAAGTAATATCGGGGCTCTTGGCCAACTCTTCCAGAAATAACCGTTCCCAGCTCTGAGCGTCTTTCTTACGAGTAAAGCCCCGCTTAAGTTTCTGCTTTTTCTTTCCGGTCCAGTCCGTATAGTAGAATTTAACGTAATACGTTCCGGTCTTCTCGTCCTTATATGCTGCCATTTGATTTCTCCTTTTCATTCTCATGCTCCCCAGCGTGTGAAAATGATTAAGGATATTTGACATATTTAAAAGTATTGACTATAATATACTTAACAAGGGAGCCGATAGCTAGTGCACACCTAGCCGCCGGCAAATAAGTACTACAAGAATAGCGCTCAGTTTACCAGACAGGGGCGCTATTTTTTGTGTCTAAAAATCGTAACAACAAGGGTTATGACTGCACAAAGCATAATTACAAACGTGAACAAGTCAGAGTATGTAACCATATTAACCAGCTCCTTTCAATGTGTCCGGCAGCTGGTATAGCACCTCATCGGCTCCCTGGGTAAGTATACTATTGTCAATGTACGGCTTCGCTCATTTTTGAGCGGGTTCAAGGTGCCGAAATTTCGGCGGCCACCTCAGAACGCAAAATTGCGTTCTCCTAATTCTGGCAGGACAAAACGCCCCCTCAGGGGCGGTGTTTCACCGTAGCCTAGTCCAAGATTGGCCACGGACTGTTACGAGGTTTCTCCCTAATTCTGCCGAACGCAAGATTGCGTTGGTTAATTATATTTACGGATGGAGGGAGTTGCGAAACGCTACCACAATATACTGTACAATTTTGTGCACTGATAATTCCGTAACACTTATCTGTATTTCTGTGACGGTTATTCGTCTCTTCTGTATTCTGGTATTTTGGTTAACATCTCGACGTGATCTAGTGCCTTCTCACGTCCTTTTTTATTGAGTACATGATACGATTCTGCTAGTTTTATAAAATTATCATCAGTTGTTTCTATGGTGTTTTTATTCTTCTTTAAAAAATCAAGATTATTATTTGGCGTTATAAATTCTGGTGCACTTTCATCCACTATTGAAGAATAGAACATCAATTTACTAACAGGGACATCTAAGGCGTCAGCAATTTTTTTTAATGTCCCCAGTTTAGGAGATCTTTTGCCGCTTTCATATTGGGCTATCATTTGGTAAGAAACGCCAAGTTTTTCCCCGAGCTCTTTTTGTGTAAGACATTTCTCTTTTCTGAACTCTTTTATTTTATCTCCTATTGCACTCATTAACTCACCTCTTTCCTCTTTTCATTAATAGTAACACAAAATACTCTCTAGCAAAAGCAAAAGATTGAAAAAACGCATTGACAAAAGCAAAAGATTGAATTATGATAAGAATGAAAGCAAATGATTGAGAAGAAACGAGGTGATAAAAATGAAAATTGACAGAAGGAAGTACGAGCTAGCAAGGGCGCGCAAATGTGTGTCGACAAGGGATATAGTGGCCTCAGGCGTTCCTAGAGGTTCGCTTACGTCTATGTTCACTGGTGGAGTTAGACCAGAAACAGCCGGCAAGATCGCCAAGGCTCTCGGCGTAGATGTAACGGAAATCATTGAAGAAGAAAACTAACCCGCTCCCCAGCGTGTGAAAGTGATTAAGAAAGGAGAAAAGACATGGCAAAGCAATTTTACACCGCACAGGACCTGAGCGAGCTTCTGAGCGTGTCAGAGAGTAAAGCTTATGGTCTGATCAGAACCATGAACGAAGAATTGCAAGCACAGAATTTTCTTATAGTCCGTGGCCGCATACCTGCAGCATATGTAGAAAAACGATTCTTTGGCATAAGTGGTCAAGATGGCTAGCCGGAAAGAACTTCTTGCCACTATAACCCCCAGAATGAAGCTTACAAGAGCTTTTTTCTTAAAGGTCTACGGGTATGCGCTTACTTGGCCGGGGTTCGCTGAAATAGCCCTAACAAAGCTTGAGGAGCAGGGGTGTAAAAAGGCGAGAACGTACTACGCTGACATAGTGGCAGCGTACGAACAGGAACACGAAAACGATATGAAAAGGGTTGCGGAATGGTACAGGAAGCGCTGTGAAGAAGATTATGAAAGACGAAAAAGAGAGGCGGTGAATAAAGGAATTGGAGAACGAAAAAGACCAGAATATAGATTTGAGGGATTTCCAGAAGATTGGTAAGAAGAGTAACGAGCCCTATGACATACTTGATGATAAAATTGCGGAATACATAACACGGAAACAGCTCAAAGTATTCGTCCTAAATGGTGTGCCGTATATATATAGGCGTGGGTATTATTTGAGGGATGAAGATGGGAAGATACTTAAAGCACATATAAAGAGACTAATCTGGCCGGAATTAATTACAATAGGAAGAATAAACAGGGTATATAATTTGATTTTAGCAGATTACAGGTTGACAAAGAAAAATGAAGAGGTCAACCAGTATCCGGCGTGCTGGATCAATTTCAAAAATGGAATGTATGACCCTGTGAAAAAAATCATGCATCCGCATAAGCCAGAATACTGTTCTATTAATCAAGTACCGCACGAATACTGCCCAGACGCAGAGTATAAGGGGACAGTGATAGAGGAGTTCCTCAAAGGGATTTTCCCAGATGTGCAAGACTGTGAAATGTTTCTTGCGTTTTGTGGGTACTGCATGACTACAGATACAAGCCTTCAAAAATTTATGATAATTACCGGCGTTCCTGGGTCAGGAAAGTCTACAGCAATCAATCTCTTGATAGATGCGGTAGGCAGTGAAAATGTAAGTTGTGTCACCTTACAGGATCTTAACGAGAGATTCACTCCTACGGAGTTACTAGGGAAATTGCTCAATGCTTGCGCAGATCTTCCTAAAAAAGCTCTTGACCAAGTAGATGCGATTAAGCGGATTACTGGTGAAGATTTAGTAAAGGGAGAGTATAAAGGCGGTAAGGTATTTGCTTTCCGTAGTTATGCAAAGCTAATCTTTTCAGCCAATGAAATGCCAGTTAATCTTGATGAAAAGTCAGATGCATTTTATAGACGTATGTTAACTATTGAGGTTATGCAGAAAGGGGAAGAAATTCCGAACTTAAGAGAGGACCTTAAGTATAACATGCCGGGATTTATAAGGGAGTGCGTGGCAGCTCTTACACGACTGTACACCACAAGGCGGAAGATAGACAGCCCGAATAGTAAAAGGTTAGTGCATGAGTATCACAGAGAATCGGACAACGTGCAGTCATTTCTTGATGATCGTATTGAGCGAAAACCGGGGGAACGGATAGAGCGGACGGAATTGTATAGGCTATACGAAAGCTACTGTATATTTAATCGGTGGACGCCGCTGAGTAGCAAGAGTTTTTACAAGAATTTGAGAGGGAAAGGTTACCGAGATTATATGTCAAGCGGGAGCAGATACTTTGGCAATATGTGCTCTAAAAGTGCTCTTAAAGAGCAGGAAAGAGCAGCTTTCAAACAAGCAACGCTTGAAGAAAACGCTGTATTTGCTGAAAATAACTCAAAATAGAGCAGATAGAGCAGGTTATTTTCATTTCAAGTATAAGGGGGTAAAAAGAAATTATATAGTTGCTTTGCACCTATATATAAATAGAGTTAAAAGAATGTGCTCTAAGTGCTCTGATAGAGAAAGGAGAACGTTAATGAAGAAATGTGAAAATTGTAATCCATTTGAGAATTATGATGCTTTGGTTATATTGACACGACAGGGATGTGTTATGACTTCGGATGATGCGCAGCTTACATTTGATGAAGATGCACAATTGTACAAACTGAATAAAAGCATAGCAGACAGGACGAGAAAGATGGAAGAGGTGAAACAGAATGCAGAATGATAATATTACACAGACAATCAAAGAAAATTATAAAACGTATGCAGAAGAGCGCCTAGCGCCCATAGAGGCATTGCGAGAGATGGGATATACCACAGACCAAGCTATAAAGATTGCAATTATGTTTGAATTAAGAGAGATCTCGGACGTTCTTGGCTCTCCAGAATACGGAGACATAGCATTGAGTCTAAGCAACTTGTCGGATTGTGTCAGTTACATATCACCCACACCGCACCAAGAAAGAGGGCGCCACGTCCTACAGATCAGCGGAATGGTTGACACAAATTGTTACTAAAAAATTAGCCCCATAAGAAGCGGCAACTTCTTACAGGGCACGATAGCCGGAGCTACCCAAACACATAACAAAGTCATGGTAGCACGGATCCGGCAGAAAGGAAAGTGTTTTATGAATATTAGAGAGGAAATTATGCAGAAATTGTATGAAATGATGAGCACCGAAAGCGGTGTACATGATGAAGTTGATGAGGCCTCTGACAGGTTGAAAGAAATTGCGTGCAAGGATATTGATGAGCGAAGCGAGGAGTACGATAACGTATTGAACGCGATTTGCGAATATGAGCGCGCTACATTCTTTGCAGGTGCTAGCATGGTGTTGGATTTTATTTCTGGGAATGAGGTGCGATAGAATGAAAGCGGATAGAGAACTATATTCACGACTTGAGGACATACATTTTGAATATGAGCGTATAACGTCTATTGTTAGTATATTGCATCAGCTTATCTCGGAAGGGTGTGTTGAAGTAGCTGGTCTCCCAGAGAATGTTATGAACTATTCATTGTATGAGATTGAAACAAGATTACAAGATATAACAGAAGATTTAAGCAAAATCCTTCTTAATGGATCTGTGTTAAAAGGGGGCGGGCTCAATGAAGAGACTAATTAAAGAAACAATCGTCCTGAGCTTCCCGCTGTGGTTCATCCTGCTAATGGTGGCGTACTGGTTGAAGTTTGGATACGTATTATAAATACAATGTGCTGCCTTCCCGGCGAAGGTGCGCCAACACTGGACCCGGGCGGCAGTGGGATTGCAAATAATTCGATCGGCGCTCCGGTGTGCTACCAATACTACCGGAGCAAACAATAAAATAACTATCCTTGCCATTGAGAAGCTGCAACTTCAGACGTGGCACGATAGGGGAATGAGGTGTTGCATATGAGCTATGAAGAGTATCAGAAATTAATTATTGAATCTATAAAAGAAATTAAAGATGATGAAACGCTAGAATTTATTTTTGAAGTAGTCAAGAGACTAGGGAAATGAGGTGATGAAATGAGCGTGAAGATTAAGCTATCATACACCGATGAAGAGGAATGCCGGGAGATCATGCGTCTATTGTCTCCGGTGGTGAAGAGCTGGAAGATGCAGCCAGCGAAGGGAAAGTATAAGAGGGCTTACAGTATCTTGAACCGTGAGCGAACCACGGGCGAACCACGAGAAAATGGATATTGAACACCGAGCGAACCGCGAGAAAAAATAATTTAATGACGCGACTACGCGCGCGTATCAAGACATTTTAGACACCCTAAAAAGAACTATCCTTCATTATCTGAGTCCCTAAAAAGAGGAGTGCGAGAGATCTCGTGGAGTATTGAAGCATGGACAAATCCCGAACGAAGCGAGAAAGGAGGTTGAACGTGAATAATTCAAACTTAATACCAAACACCGAGCGAAGCCCGGAGGAACTACGAGAAATGGGAAGAAAGGGCGGAATTGCATCGGGTAAGTCAAGGAGGCGGAAACGGGACTTGCAGAAGTTGGCCAGAATGTTACTTGATAAGCAAGTGGTAGAGTCATTTAAGGAAATGGTAGGCATGAAAGATGACGAGTGAAGAGATAAGTATTCGGACATTTCGGACATCCTAAAAAGAGAAGAAGAGCGAAAGCGTCCTGTAGAAATACGGGGCGTTTTTGTTGAAAATTGTAAGAAATTGGTATATACTTATTTCAAAATAATTGGGCGGGGTTGTTATGCAAGAGTTTTTAGAGAAAAAATGCAGTAAAGTATTTTTTATATATATATTACCGATATTTATCGGTTTAGAATTGCCAATAGTAGTTGAGTTATGGAGAAAAAGGGGGACGGCTTTTTACATTTCGCTGGTTATAGGAATTGTAATGGTTCTCAGTTTTGCATATACGTCATATAAATATATACAAATCGAAAAAGACTCCAAAGAAAAGCAAGATGATTTAGAGCGAAGATTAGATGAATATCAGAAGAAAAACAAAATATTAGAGAAAGAAAAAGATGCGTTTGACAAAGGCATGAGAGAGTTGTCTACGCTGTTTTATGACTCATCAACTAGCTTAAATAAAGTATCTACACTCATTTTGTCTGGAAATCGCACGTTAGACATATGGAGTTTTAAAAAAGTGGCAACAGGAATATGCAACAGTGTATATAATTTATTGTGTGAAGTGTGCAAGCCGTATGATGATTTTACAGTTAATATTATGTTGGCTGATCCAACAGCAACGAAGCGCAAGCAAAATATTACGATGATTGCACACAAGGGAAAGTATGAAAAATACCCTGGAAAATTCGAAGAAAAATTGTATTTTGAGAAAAACGATACGTTTTATGCAGTAAAAATATGTAAAAGCCAAAACAAAGATATAAGAATATTAACTACTAAAGAAGAAGTAAACGAAAGTTTTGTTTACATCGGTGAAGATCATCCCGCTTATAGTCAATATATAGGAATGCCTATAGTATGTAGTGGAAATAAAATAATATGTTTGTTGCAAATTTGCGCATTTGGAGATAATAAAATTGCAGATACAAAAACCGATATACTGAAATTGGTAACAAAATATTTACTTCCATTCACTTATTATGCATTATTAACCTACAAAGTGGAGAAGGGATTAATAAGTAGTTTTTCGGTAATTGACAAATTGGAAAAGGAGGCGCAAAATAATGAAAATTAAACTCACAAAGAAAGATATAGACAGAGCGTTTCCACCTAGAGAAAAAGAAGATGCAATAGAACAAAGTGCAAGGTATGAACAGGAGTATGAATCAAGTAGAAAAGAATTGGATGAAATGTTAAAAAAAATGGATGAATTGTTAAAGAAACTAGAAGCAATGGAAAAAGACTTGAAAGAATAACATTAACACAGGACATCTTTCGGGGGGCTTTTCTAATACATAATTCCACTTCCTGTGCACATACTATATTCGAGGCGATGGTATGAACAAAAAGCAGGAGCAGGAAAACAGACAGAAGAACTTGAATGGGTTCAACAGTATAACGGAAAAGGTAAAACCGGAGAATCAGAACCAGACGCATAATGTCCGATCTGAAGCGGTAGAACCGAAAAATAGACAGGTATAAGGCATCCGAAAGGGTGTCTTTTTTATTGCCATCGGTCGAGAAAAAGAGTTATACTAAGGTTAAAGGTTTGGATGCTAAAGAATGGAGTTGTTAACAAGTAAGATGAAAGAAAAGAAAGATAAAATTATGTGGATATGGATCAAAAAGAACATAAAACAAGTTGTTTTGTGGAGCGTAATTATTTTGATTTTTATTCCGCTTGCGGTATATTGTTTATCTGAAATATCGTTTCTTCCAGTAACAGGAGGAAATGATTGGGCAGGATTTTGGGGTGGATATTTTGGAGCAATAATTGGGGGAATATGCACAGTTGTGGGTGTATTTTTATCAATTCGATATGAAAAAGAAAAAAGTCTAGAAAATGATGAACGTGCTGTTCTTCCGTACATAGCTTTAACAACTTTAGAAAAAGAGGTTCATATTGATTTTTTTCATTTGAAAAACATTGATGACATAGAAGAGAGTGATCATACTCAAGAATATAGAGAATTTATGCTTGATAGAATTTATTTTGTTATCAGAGGTGATGATATAACACCTAAGCATAAATTATCAAGAGAGGAAAAAGTTTTATTAGAGAATAATGGGAATTATATGGATGAAGTTGCTACTGGGTGTTATTCGCTAGCACATAAAAAAATGATTTCAATACCTATCATTTTGGAAAACGTAGGAAATGGTGCTGCAGTAGATTTCAGAGTAGGAGTGCATTCAGGGGATACTAAATACAATGATGAAGGGATTAAATATACTGTTCCCAAACATCTGATAATTGGCAAAACATTTTATTTAAACCTTTATTTTGAGGATGTAGGTGAATATGCTGAGAAAAAACAATTTGTTTTACGAATATGTTATGAAAATATATATACTCAAACGTACATTCAAGAATACACAATTAATATTGAAAATGGAGTTTTGCAGTTAGATTTAGGACAGAAACAGAAGAAAGTATAGATAAATGTTATCAAGTATGTTATAATGTTCATATAACAAAAAAATGAAGTACCCCAACGGAAGTTGGAAGCCATAAGGCGTGGGAATGGTTTGAAGTCGAAAGAGTAGACTTCTGCCGTTTCTGCGTCTTTTTTGTTTGCTTGGGAAAGAGAAAGAAAGGAGTAGTGAAAGTATGCAGCATGGTGTAGTGAAATGGTTTGATCCGGTCAAGGGTTACGGCTTCATTGCAGGAGACACTGGAACGGATATCTTTGTTCATCAGAGTGATATCTTGATGAAAGGCTTCCGAACCTTAGAAGTCGGTCAAAGGGTCAGCTATCAGATTGAATCAACAGAAAAGGGTAACAAGGCAATTAATGTAGTATTGGAGTAGAGGAGAGCAATATGAAACAGAGTAAGTACAGAAAACAGTTAAACAAAGTATTGGTAAATTATGTTGAAAGAACGCAGCCATTAATCGAGAAGTATGAAGAGCAATACAGTGGGTCTAAGAATGACTATCAGAATGAACAAGCGAAAAAGCTTATGGGGAAGATTGAGGATTCAAAAGGATTGGCTTTTGAGGAATTGGAAGAGGTGTATCATTCTTATCTTGAAAGACTGGATAAGAAAGCGAAATCAATTACCGGAGCAGATATCGACAAAGCGGATATTATTTTACTCGAGAGTGAACTTTATACATTGAATCAAGAGGAATTTGATGTATTGCAGGACAAATACGAAGGCAATAGAGCTATGGAGCGTATGCTTTCTGGGTATGCAGACAAGAGAAGTAAAGCGGATTCGCTGGAAAATATGCTAGTTTGCCGATTTATGAGTGATGAAGAAAAAAGAGGACTCGCCAATAATTTGTATAAGGAGTGCAGAAGCTGGATTGCTAATGATAATGGTTTCGGCATTGCCGGTTATGTGCTCAGTATGGCAGGCGATATGTTCGGCGCAGCGGATAAGTTGAAAGAGTAAAGGAGATTATCAAATGAGCAAAATCAATACAGAACCAGTAAGAAAAGAAATTGTAACTATGATCGGTGAGCTTAAGAGTCTTATAAGTGCTTATATGGTAAATAGGGGAGAGATCGCAAAGATTGAAGAAAAGATAGAGCTTGCCAGAGAGTATAAGGATGGGCTGATCAGTGAGCTGAATCAGCGCCTTGCCAATAATACAAAGGCTGTCTTTGAACGACTGAAGGAAGAGCAAGAAAACCTTGCGGAGGCATTGAGAGTCAACGACAATACTTATGATTTTTCAGATTCGGAGTTTTCTTCTTGCGTGACGCTTTTATCGGTCTCAGAGAATGCGCTGCCTTATGAGACCATTGTCGGAATCGCTGATAAGTTCCTAGGAAACAGACAAGCGTTACTTGCGTTGGTAGAGGTGGCAAAAGGTGTAAATAAGGACACATTAGCGAAAAAGGTATTCAATACAGAGTCTGAAATGGAGAGCATGGCAGAAAAGATTATTGATATAGAAATCAACTTCCCTGAAAGTATCTACATGATCCCAATGTTAAAAGATAAGCTTGTGTTGTTAGCTAGAGCATGTGGCGAAGAGTTGACAGAAGAAGAGCAGGACATGGGAGCGGATTATACCGAAATTGTAATGCTACAGACGAGGGCGGCAATGGGATTGCCAAACTAATTACGCTACAAAAATGATAGTAGCATAATAAGACATTAACCAATAATTTGATAGAGGTACCCTAGGCGCTTTTTCTCCTTTGGCGTCTGGGGTATTTTTGAAAGGTGATGAACTATGGACAACGGACAGCTTGTTGAACGCATCAGAGCCGGAGAATCTGGCTATATGCTTCAACTATGGGAGCAAAACAAAGGCTTTATACATATGATGGCCAATAAGTACGTAGGCGGTGCTGAGCGTGACGATCTGGAGCAAGAGGGATATGTCGCACTGTGCGAAGCTATAGAGAACTATGACCAAGACAGAGGAATGAGCTTTATCAACTATGCAGCCTTTTATATTCACCGGAGAATGCAGATGTGTGTTGATAATAATAGGCCGGTACGACTTGGCTATAATATGGGTGCGCTGGTCCGTAAGCGTAAAAGGATAGCCAGCCAGTACGCTTCCATTTATGGCGTAGAGCCTACAGACAAGGAAATGCGGTACTTTCTAGGCGTTACTGAGGAAATGCTTGAGAACATCAAGAAAGCCTCTAGGATGGGCAATATCGCAAGCCTAGACGCACCGATAGAAACCACAGACGGAGAGTTGTCTGTCATGGACGTAGTAGCGTCAGATGAATGTCTGGAAGAGGATGTATGTAGACGTATAGACAGGGAGAACATGGAGCGGGAGTTATGGCTTGCAGTTGATCGTTTGCTGGGGAATCAGTCCCGTGTATTACGTCTGAGGTATCAGAATGGGCTTACACTGGACGAGACCGGAAAGAGACTCGGAGTAAAGAGTAGCAGCGTCAGAGATCTGCAGGCCAAGGCGTTCCGGCTGATGCGGACAGAACGAAGAGGGTCGAAGCTTCGGCGGTATTGCGAGGAGTATCTGAGCGCTGTGACCGTGCCACACGTAGGAGTTAGGGGCTTTCACTATACATGGACAAGCGAAGTTGAAAGAGAGGCGATTGAGAGATATGAGAAATCACGAGGGATATTATGACCCAACAGCGGGGAAAGCTATTAAGAGATGGGAGAAGAAAAAGCCGAAGAAGCCGGAGCGCTTGACGTACTTTCTGCATGAAGTGCCGGGCTTTCCAGTGATACTAAAATGATACTAAAATATTTGAAACAGTAAAATAATAGACAGATATGTATAAAAAATCTATGAAAAAACAATGAAAAAACGCTAAGAAATGCTTAAAATTCAGCGAAATGGTAATGTTTTTATTGATTTATAGGTAGGCTGTCCGTATAATAAAATGGTAATAACAGGAGGAGAAACATGGACAACCAAAAGAAAAATAATCAAAATCCCAATAATAAGAATGACAAGCAGGGATTTTCTTTTATTATTTTAGTGACTCTCATTACCAGTATCTTGGTAATGGCACTCTATCAATTTCAGGGAGAGGGCGCAGAGTCAGAGATTACTTATGACAAGTTCCTTGAATATGTGGATAAGGGACAGGTAGCAAGAGTAGAAATTCAGAATGATCAGCTTGTGATCACTATGAAAAAAGAAAAAGGTGAAAGGACTGCAAAAGAATATTATACCGGTGTTGTCAAAGATGACACTTTATCAGAGAGACTTTACAAGCATCATGTCGTGTACAGTCAGGAAATACCGGATACAACATCTGCGATAATCTGGCAGTTGATCGGCACATTTCTTCCGATTGCCCTTCTGGTGGGAATGATCGTTTGGATGACCAGAAAGATGGCGAAAGGCGGCGGAATGATGGGCGTCGGGAAGAGCAATGCTAAAATGTATGTAGAGAAACAGACCGGAGTGACCTTCCGGGATGTGGCAGGTCAGGAAGAAGCGAAGGAATCTCTGCAGGAAGTGGTAGATTTTCTGCACAATCCGGGAAAATATACGAGTGTGGGAGCGAAGCTTCCAAAAGGAGCGCTTCTTGTCGGACCTCCGGGAACCGGTAAGACTTTGCTGGCTAAGGCAGTTGCCGGAGAAGCAAAGGTTCCGTTCTTTTCTCTGAGCGGATCTGCATTTGTGGAAATGTATGTAGGTGTAGGTGCTTCACGAGTACGTGATCTGTTTAAACAGGCACAGCAGATGGCACCGTGTATTATTTTTATTGATGAGATTGATGCCATTGGTAAGAGCAGAGATAATCAGATGGGAAGCAACGATGAGAGAGAACAGACATTGAATCAGCTTCTCGCAGAGATGGATGGATTTGAGAGTAACAAGGGACTGGTGCTTCTTGCAGCTACAAACCGTCCGGAGATCTTGGATCCTGCGCTTTTAAGACCGGGACGTTTTGACCGTCGAATTGTAGTAGAAAAACCGGATTTAAAAGGACGTGTAGATGTATTGAAGGTACATTCCAGAGATGTTCGAATGGATGAAACCGTTGATTTAGAGGCGATTGCCCTTGCAACATCCGGTGCGGTTGGCTCAGATCTTGCCAATATGATAAATGAAGCTGCGATCAACGCAGTTAAGCATGGAAGAAATGCAGTGAGTCAGGCAGATCTTTTCGAGGCAGTAGAAGTTGTTCTGGTAGGAAAAGAGAAGAAAGACCGAATCATGAGTCAGGAAGAGCGAAGAATTGTCTCCTACCACGAAGTGGGGCACGCGCTTGTAAGTGCACTTCAGAAGGATTCTGAACCGGTACAGAAGATTACGATCGTACCTCGTACAATGGGGGCGCTTGGCTATGTGATGCAGACACCGGAAGAAGAGAAGTTCTTAAATACAAAGAAAGAGCTTGAGGCAATGCTCGTAGGAATGCTGGCAGGGCGTGCCGCAGAAGAAGTTGTCTTTGATACAGTGACAACAGGCGCATCGAATGATATCGAGAAGGCAACCAGCATTGCAAGAGCGATGATCACTCAATATGGAATGAGTGAAAAATTCGGACTGATCGGTTTAGAGTCGATCCAGAACCGATATCTGGACGGAAGACCGGTGAGCAACTGTGGTCCTGAGACGGCGGCGGAGATTGATAAAGAAGTAATGAAAATGCTGAAAGATGCTTATGCAGAAGCGAAGCGGCTGCTTAGTGAGCATCGGACATCGTTAGATAAGATTTCTGATTTCCTTATTCAGAAGGAAACGATTACCGGAAAAGAATTTATGGAAATATTCCATGAAGTAGAAGGAATCTCTTCAGAGGATAAAGAAGGAAAAACGGCAGAACGAATTGCAATGACACCAGTGGACAATCATGAAGTACAGGAAGTCGATACGGAAACCGGATCAAAAGAAATTGAATCAGAAGAAGTGTAATGTTATAATAAAAGCACAAGTAAAAGGATGGAGGATTTTGCTTCCATCCTTTTATCGTAGTGTGCCGAGCATGGCACTAATCTTACTGGTGCAAGTCCAGTCACGGGTATTTACCGCCAAGTGTAGCGAACCACAAGTCGGTATCAGTAATGGTATGGATGGAGGAAGTGGTGTAGCAAAATCCTTGAGCCTACGTACAGAAACTTGATCAGGCGATTAGGTGGGTAAGATTGCTGCACAAATCGAAGCCCTAAAGGTAAACGTATACCGAAATTGTAAATCAAGAGGTTGTGGGATGAAAGATTAGTGTCTTACCTCGGGAGACCCTACTCACATACCGAAAGGTATGGTCGAAAAAGGTTTGGAGAGGGAGTCAGATGATGTCATAGTAGGCGAAAGCTGAAGGACTGAAACGATTTATAGTACAAATCGTTATGTTTAAAATAGTACATGAGCCAGAAATCGAATGGGCAGGAAAAGTAGGAACGTAACCAAGGGATACTGTTTATATTCAGAGGGGTGTTATGTATGAATTTTAGGATAAGTCGGAGGAGTAACAACGTTGGAATTGATTGAAGTGATTTTATCAAAAGAAAATCTGAACAGAGCCTATAAAAAGGTAGTATCGAATAAAGGTTCGAGTGGAGTTGACGGGGGGTATCGTTGAGGAACTGGGAGACTATATAAGGGAAAATAAGGATGAGATTGTTACATCCATTAGAAATAGAACTTATATGCCGAAGCCGGTACGGAGAGTATATATTCCGAAAGATAATGGAAAGCAACGTCCATTGGGAATCCCCACAGCATTGGATAGAACCATTCAACAGGCAATCGCACAGCCAATAAGTGATATTTATGAAGAAATATTCAGTGAATATAGTTACGGTTTTAGACCGGGGAGAAGCTGCCATGATGCAGTCAGACAGGCACTCTACTATCTGAATGATGGCTATGAATGGGTAGTAGATATAGATATTGAACAGTTTTTCGACAGAGTAAATCATGACAAGTTAATTCAGATACTAAGAGAACAAGTAAACGACAGTACCACATTAAATCTGATTCGGAAATATCTGAAAGCAGGAGTAATGGAAAAAGGACTGGAAAAAGCGACCATCACGGGTGTGCCACAAGGGGGACCACTATCTGTAGTGTGCTCAAACATCTACCTTGATAAGTTGGATAAGGAATTGGAACAGAGGGGACTTCGTTTCACGAGATACGCAGACGATGTGCTGATATTCACAAAAAGTGAGATGGCAGCCAACCGAGTGATGAAATCTATTTGCAGCTGGTTAGAAAGAAAGCTATTTTTGTAAGTAAATGCTACGAAAACGAAAGTGGTAAGACCGACAAGAAGTAAATATCTTGGATTCACATTCCTAAAGAATGGTTCGGAATGGAAAGTCAGACCGACCAATGAAAAGAAAAAGAAGCTGAAAAAGAAACTAAGCGAATATCTGAAAAGAGGAAAAGCTGTAGCGAGACCACTTGCAGTCACAATTAAAAGAGTAAATGAGATTGTACGAGGGTGGATAAATTATTTCAGAATCGGAACGATGAAGCTGTTCATGGAAGAGTTCGGGAAGTGGCTGAGACACAAAATCCGAGTAATCATCATGAAACAGTGGAAGAGAGCGAAAACCATTTACCGAAATCCATGTTATCTGAACTGGAAACATAAAAATGGATTTAGTCAGGAAGAAATAATTAAGGTTGCTAATTCCAGACTTGGATGGTACAGAAAAAGTGGAATGAACGTAGTAAATTTCATTATCAGTAAAGATTTACTTGAGAATAGGATAAAAGATGGAGCTAGTCTGCTCAACCCTCTATCCTATTATTTAGTGAAAGTTGGAATATAAGTTGTAGAGCCGTATACGAGACCCGTACGTACGGTTCAATGGGAGGGGCGAGAAAATTTAATCTCCCTCTACCCTATTAAAATTGATTTAGGAGACATTATGTTTAATATTCAGGAAGAATTAAAAAAACTGCCGGGAAAGCCGGGAGTATATTTAATGCATGATGAAAAAGATGAGATTATCTATGTGGGAAAAGCAATCAGTCTGAAAAACCGGGTTCGCCAATATTTTCAAAGCAGTCGGAACAAAGGTGTGAAAATTGAGCAGATGGTGACCCATATTGCCCGATTTGAGTATATCGTGACAGATTCCGAGTTAGAAGCACTTGTATTGGAATGTAATCTGATTAAAGAGCATCGTCCGAAATATAATACGATGTTGATGGACGATAAAGCATATCCATTTATAAAGGTAACTGTGGATGAACCATTTCCTAGGATTATGATGGCGAGGAAGATGGTGAAGGATAAAGCAAAGTATTTTGGACCTTATACCAGTGCAGGAGCAGTTAAGGATACCATAGATCTGATTCGAAAATTATATCACATCAGAAGCTGCAATCGGAAGCTGCCGAAAGATATCGGCAAGGAACGACCTTGCCTGAATTATCACATCCATCAATGTGATGCGCCTTGTCAGGGCTATGTTTCCGAAGAAGAATATCGAAAATCAATTGCTCAGGTGCTCCAATTTTTAAATGGTAATTATGATCTTATTTTAAAAGAATTGGAGCAAAAGATGCAGGAGGCAGCGGAAAATCTGGAATTTGAGAAAGCAGCAGAGTATCGGGAACTTCTTTACAGTGTCCGCAAGATTGCCCAGAAACAGAAGATAACAGATACGGCAGGAGAGGACAGAGATATTCTTGCAGTTGCCTCTGAGTCCGAGGATGCGGTTGTTCAGGTGTTTTTTATTCGTGGTGGCCGTCTGATCGGGAGAGATCATTTTTATCTGAAGATTTCGGAAG
>UMIN01059285.1_pt1 | contig 22624 bp, 14 predicted proteins | sample 1965811 | NCBI WGS metagenome assembly UMIN01 (sample SAMEA4836123, study PRJEB28245) | human gut metagenome | biome: gut microbiome; material: fecal sample | place: Denmark | collected 2008
CAGGTCCATTACCTCCTGTACACTGGACTCACAGAGCATTGCGCATCCCGTCTGGCGACATGCCATAACATCAGAGTGATCTCCGAAGATAGACAGCGCATGACTTGCCAATGCACGAGCAGACACATTAAACACACCTGGGAGCTGCTCCCCGGCAATTTTATATAAGTTTGGAATCATCAAAAGCAGACCCTGAGACGCTGTGTAGGTGGTGGTCAGTGCACCTGCTGCCAAAGAGCCGTGTACCGCACCTGCTGCACCTGCCTCAGACTGCATCTCTGTAACCTGTACTTCACGCCCAAAAATGTTCTTTCTACCTTGGGTTGCCCACTCATCTGTAGCCTCTGCCATTACAGATGAAGGGGTAATCGGATAGATCGCTGCTACGTCGGAAAACGCATAAGACGCATGAGCCGCAGCATGATTACCATCCATGGTTTTCATCTTTCTTGCCATAGTTCTTTTCCTCCTTGAAAGATCTTATAATAATAAGTGTCTTCTAAAATTTCAGCCATTATTATAGCATAAAAAAAATTGTCCGTCTATCTACTTTCCCGGGATTTTCTGTATATAATTCTATACAAAGCGAAAGTCTCTCCCGCTTCATTCACACAGCCACTCGCCGCTTCTTTGCTCATAAAAGGATTCCCGGTCTCAGAACAAAATATACCCTGAGCACCGCGAAAGTCCCACCATCCGGATGGTCTGCCGACACATTTTCTTCCATCTATATGCATGACTTTTGCGTACCTGCTCAGGGTATCTTTTTAAATGCTCGCTGTGGTTACTCGCCTTTTTCTTCTCTGATCTTCACCACCAACTGATTGGCAATCAGTTGGTTCCCCTCTTTCACAAAGATCTTATCAATAACTCCGCCCACTTTTGCCAGAATATTACTCTCCATCTTCATGGCCTCAATGACTGCCACTGGCTGTCCAGCCGTGACCTCATCTCCTTCGCTCACCAAAAGTTTTGTGATCGTACCTGGAATGTTTGCACCGACCTCTAGATCATTGTCAGGGTCTGCCACCAAAATAGACTCCTTGCTAGCTTTCGTATTCGCAGTCTTGTCCAAAATCGTCACGGAACGAATACTTCCGTTGATCTGGAAGACGACTTCTCTCTCTCCATTTTCGTTGGCAGGCTTCGCCTCCAACATCTTGATGATCATCTCTTTACCCTCTTCAATCTTCACACCACAGGTCTCTTCCAGATTGATTCCGTGGAAGAAGACATCACTGCCCATCCTGCGCAGGCTGCCCTCTTTTTTCAGCTTTGTGCGGTAGTCTTCATAGACTTTCGGATACATACAGTAACTCATAATCTGCTGACCGCTGGCGTCCATATCGAATTTCTCATCCAGATATTTTTTGATCGCCTGGAAGTCTTCGTCAGGCAACAGTTCCCCCGGTCTACAGGTAATCGCTTTTTTGTCTTTCAGAACAATCTTTTGCAGATCTTCTGGGAATCCGCCCTGGGGCTGACCAATCATTCCCTCGAAATAAGAGACAACAGAATCTGGGAAATCCATCGCCTTTCCTTTCTCGCAGACATTCTCCGGTGTCAAATCGTTCTGAACCATAAAGATCGCCAAATCTCCCACGACCTTTGAGGACGGTGTTACTTTTACGATATCTCCCAACATGAGATTTACCTTCTTGTACATGGACTTCACTTCCTGGAACCGATGTCCCAATCCGAAGCTCTCCACCTGGGATTTGAAATTGGAGTACTGACCACCAGGCATCTCGTAATAGTAAATCTCTGTGGTACCTGTCTTCAAATCCGACTCAAATTGTTTGTAAACTGGCCGTACTGCCTCCCAGTACGCAGAGATCTCATCCAAGCCTTCTAATGGTAGCCCTGTGTCTCTCTCTGAATTCTCCAGCGCAGCCACCAGGGAATTTAAAGAAGGCTGACTGGTCAATCCTGCCATACTGCTGAACGCAGCATCTACCACATCCACACCAGCCATGGCTGCCATCATCAAAGTAGCACCTCCATTGCCGCTGGTGTCGTGGGTGTGCAGGTGTACCGGAATACTCAGCTCGTTTTTCAGCGCTGTAATCAACTTGTGAGCCGCCAGTGGCTTGAGTAGGCTGGACATGTCTTTGATTGCCAGCATATGTGCGCCTCTGCGTTCCAATTCCTTCGCCAATTCCACATAATATTTCAGGTTATATTTTTCTCTGGATTCATCCAGAATATCTCCGGTATAACAGATACAAGCCTCCGCGACTTTCCCCTGTCTGAGAACCTCATCAAGAGCCACTTCCATACCCTGTATCCAGTTCAGGGAGTCAAAGATACGGAACACATCGATGCCGGCCTGTGCAGACTCCTTGATGAATTCGCGGATGACATTATCTGGATAATTCTTATACCCGACAGCATTCGCACCGCGAAACAGCATCTGAAACAGCACATTGGGTATCTTCTCTCTCAAAGTCGCAAGCCGCTCCCAGGGAGACTCACCCAAAAAACGGTAGGCTACATCGAAGGTCGCTCCGCCCCACATTTCCAGGGAAAACAAATCTCTCCCATAATAAGCCATCGCCGGAGCGATTTTCTCCATATCAATGGTACGCATCCTCGTAGCCATCAAAGACTGATGTGCATCCCTCATGGTTGTATCCGTGATTAGCAGTCTCTTCTGCTCCAATACCCATTTGGAAAATTTCTCAGGCCCCATCTTCTGTAAAAGCTGTCTGGTACCACAAAGTTTTTGAATCTCCTCATCTTTAATTCGTGGAAATGCCGGCACGTCAAACTGAGGTTTGTTACCTTTCACCTCGTTGACATACTTATTCCCCAGATATTTTAGAATCCGAAGTTCCTCCGTCTCCCCCTGGTTGATGTGCATCAGCTCTGGATGTTTTCCGATAAAATTCGTGTCGCACTTTCCTTCCACAAAAGTAGGATGATTCAGCACGTTCTGCAAAAAACGAATGTTGGTTTTCACACCTTCCACCACAGTCTCTGAGAGAGCCCGGTAGGCTTTTGTCCTGGCATCCTGGAAGTTTCTTCCCCAAGAAGTAATCTTCACCAACAGACTGTCATAATAGGGGGAAACCACCGCCCCTGTAAAACCGGAATCTCCATCCAGACGAATTCCAAACCCTGACCCGGTCCGGTAGATATCAATTTTCCCAGTGTCCGGTGCAAATCCGTTTACCGGGTCTTCCGTGGTGATTCTGCACTGTATCGCAGCTCCCCTCATGGAAATGTCCTTCTGAGACTGGATACCAATCTCCTGTGAATCCAGCGAATAGCCCTGCGCGATCAGAATCTGAGCCTGAACCAAGTCCACGCCCGTGACCATCTCTGTGACCGTGTGCTCCACCTGAATTCGAGTGTTCATTTCAATAAAATAGTGGTTTCCGTCATTGTCCAACAGAAACTCCACGGTACCCGCACTCTTATAATTTACTTCTCTGGCAATCTTCAGCGCGTCCTCACAGATCGCCTCCCGCTGCGCCTGAGTTAAAATCTGCGATGGAGTAAATTCAATAACTTTTTGGTGCCTTCTCTGAACAGAACAATCCCTCTCATAGAGATGAACTAAATTTCCATACTCATCTCCTAGAACCTGAACTTCAATATGTTTGGGATTTTCTATGTATTTCTCAATGAAAATATCGTCGATGCCGAAAGCTTTGCGCGCTTCGCTCTGGGCATTGTTAAACTCTGCCAAGAGATCTTTTTCTTCCCGCACAATTCTCATACCGCGGCCTCCACCGCCGGCAGACGCCTTCAGCATAACCGGATAACCACAGGATCTGGCGAACGCAATCGCATCTTTCTCGCTCTTAATCGCCTCGTCTACGCCGGGAACGGTACCTACACCCGCCTTATGCGCTACTAGCTTAGACTGAATTTTGTCTCCCACCCGGCTCATCATATCCGCTGTGGGGCCGATAAATGTGATTCCTGCTTCCTCACACTGCTTCGCGAAATCGCGATTTTCTGACAAAAAGCCGTAGCCTGGATGAATCGCATCTACACTCTTTGCCTTTGCCAGCTCAATAATCTGAGAGATACCTAAATAAGCCTCCAGCGGAGACTTGCCTTTTCCTATCTGATAAGACTCATCGGCTTTCGTTCGGAACAGAGCATTTTTGTCCTCCTCCGAATAGATGGCCACAGATCGGATGCCAAGCTCTTTGCAGGCCCGAATCACTCTTAGGGCAATTTCCCCCCGGTTTGCCACTAAGATTCTTTTAAATTTTTTCATACCTTCTCCATACACCTCCTAAGTAATTTTAAATACTATAACGAATTTCTTAATAATTGTCAATAAATTTGCGATATTTATTAATTTTTTTAGTAATTATTCATTCCCGTTCCAGTACCGCCAACAGAAAAATGCCAAAGGGTTTCTCGGCATTTCCAAAACCCTCTGGCATTCCCTCTATCTATTCACTTTTTATTCTCCAACTACTTTTTCTTTTTTCTCTGACTCTCCGAGAATCTCTTGAAGAGATCTCTCACTTAACATATCTTGAAGACGTTCCTGAATTCGGAGCAATTCTTGGTGTACCTCACAACCTCCATCTAATTTTTCATCCCGACAACATTTCTTTTTGGGGTTCATGCATTCAATGATATACATTCCTGGGTCAATCGCCAGGTAGACATCTAACAAAGTGATCTCGGAGACGCTTTTCTTCAAAGAATAGCCGCCATGGACACCCCGATACCCCCGGACGATTTTTGCCTTTTGCAGTTTTTTCAAAATCTTATAGGCAAATGGAGCTGTGATCTCTTCCCGCTCACAGATATCATTCACGCTCAACCGTTCTTCGCCCGACAATGCACGGATTACCCTCACCGCATAATCGCACTCTCTTGTAATTAACATATAAGCCTCCTGCCATCGTTATTCTAAATTTAATCAAGGCCCGATCTTACCTCTTTCGTATTGCTACTATCAAAATTATACCAATTTAGAGCAGAATATGCAACCTCAATTTTCTACAAAAAACATACCCAGACCGATGGCAAATATCAAAAGTCCCACCACAACTTTCAACACTTTTCCAACTTTCTGAGAACTTGGACGATTCATCAAATCTTCCACCGCCCCATAGCTGGTGCCCGCCACAACCAGAAGTATGCTATGCCCCAGCGCATACAAAATCATTAAAAATATTCCCCACCATATTCCATGTCCAGACTCCACCACCATAGCCAACAGAGCCAACATCACCGGAGTCGCACAGTGTGAAGCAAAGACACCACCCAAAGCTCCCGTCAAAAAGGCCCCTTTATATCCAGTACCCCGAATCAATTTACGGGGACTATGGCATTCACAGTGGTCATGGTCTTTGCAGTCATCACCATGCTCATGTTCCGGCAACAGATGAATCACACCCCAAATCTGTAAGGCCATCACCACCATCAATACACCCAGCAACACGTGCCACCAGTGCCCCATCCCATGCATCACATGACCAATCGCAGAGGCAACGCTTCCGAACACCGCGAAAGTCACAGCCATCCCCAGCGCCATCGTCAGCGACAGCCGAAGCGCTTTTCTTTTGCTGTCAGACGCTGCCCCTACATAGGCCAAAATCATCGGAACTGCTGACAACGAACAGGGTGTAAAAGATGTCACAACCCCTGCCACCAGACTCAAAACTGGGGCAAACCAAAGATTTTCTCTCATCAGGCCAGTTAATGTCTCTAGCCAGACATTCATGGAATCACTCTCCTTTATTCTAATTCAATTATTCTACTCTATTCAGCAGCCAAACACCGTAAAAAAGAATCTTGCTTGCAGGATCCTTCGCCTGCATCGGGGGGCAAAGCGGCATCTTCCACTCCGCCGCAGCGCAATCCACGCGGAACGTTTGCGTAATTGGAAAGAACTTTCACGTATTAGCATGACAAGGTCTTTCCTATTACAGAACAAAGTGAACAAGCCCACTTCGTTAGCCTCAATTCTTTATGTTATATCACGAAAGAAAAAGAATGTCAAAGAAAAGCTTGCAAATTTGGAGAGATACGGTAAAATAAGTACATGTGTGTTGTTTGTACTGCGCACCACAGAAATAATTATATGAAAATGAGGTCAAATTATGATTGCAGCAAATAATGTAACCTTACGAATTGGAAAAAAAGCGTTGTTTGAAGACGTAAATATCAAGTTTACCGAGGGTAATTGTTATGGTCTGATTGGAGCCAACGGCGCCGGTAAATCTACCTTTCTCAAAATCCTGTCCGGACAACTTGAAACCACAAAGGGAGAGATCTCCATCACTCCTGGACAGCGTCTGTCCTTCCTACAGCAGGACCATTTCAAATATGATGACTTTCAGGTTTTAGATACCGTTATCATGGGAAATGCCCGGCTCTATGAAATCATGAAAGAGAAAGAGGCCATCTACGCCAAAGAGGAGTTTACCGATGAGGATGGCATCCGAGCCAGTGAGCTAGAGGGAGAGTTCGCAGAGATGAATGGATGGGAGGCAGAATCAGATGCCGCTACTTTGCTAAATGGCCTCGGTGTGGACACAGATCTGCACTATGCGACCATGCGTGACTTAAACGGCAGCATCAAGGTAAAAGTGCTGTTAGCTCAAGCGCTGTTCGGCAATCCTGACATTCTGTTGTTGGACGAGCCGACAAACCACCTAGACCTACCTGCCATCGAATGGCTGGAAGAATTTTTGATTAATTTTGATAATACCGTGATCGTAGTCTCACACGACCGTTATTTTTTGAATAAAGTATGTACCCATATCGCGGACATCGACTACGGAAAAATCCAACTCTACGCTGGCAACTATGACTTTTGGTTTGAGTCCAGCCAGTTGCTGGTAAAGCAGATGAAAGAGGCTAACAAAAAGAAAGAGGAAAAGATCAAAGAATTGCAGGAGTTTATTTCCCGTTTCAGTGCCAATGCGTCTAAGTCCAAGCAGGCAACTTCCAGAAAACGTGCACTGGAAAAAATTCAGTTGGATGAGATGCGTCCGTCCAGCCGAAAATATCCCTACATTGATTTTCGTCCCAACCGTGAAATTGGAAATGAGGTTCTCATGGTGGAAAACCTCTCCAAAACCATCGACGGTGTAAAAGTGATCGACAATGTCACCTTTACTCTAGGACACGACGACAAGGTCGCTTTTGTCGGGACAAATGAATTGGCCATCACCACCTTCTTCCGCATTCTTACCGGTGAATTGGAACCCGACGAAGGAACCTATAAATGGGGAGTTACTACTTCCCAGGCCTATTTTCCTAAAGACAGCACTGCCGAGTTTGACAATGATCTCACAATCGCAGACTGGCTTACTCAGTATTCTGAGATCAAAGATGCCACTTACGTGCGCGGTTTTCTGGGCCGCATGCTCTTCGCAGGTGAGGATGGAGTCAAAAAGGTCCGTGTACTTTCCGGAGGCGAGAAGGTTCGTTGTCTTCTGTCCAAAATGATGATCTCCGGGGCCAATATCCTGCTCTTAGACGAGCCGACCAACCATCTGGATATGGAATCCATCACCGCGCTGAACAACGGCCTGATTAAATTCCCAGGAGTCATCTTGTTTGCCTCCCACGATCATCAGTTTGTTCAGACCACAGCGAACCGTATTATGGAATTCTTACCCAACGGAACTATGGTGGACAAAATCACAACCTACGATGAATATCTGGCCAGTGATGAAATGGCCAAAAAACGCCATGTATATCAGATGAACGAAGAAGACAACTAAACAAGCCATTATAAATAGCCCTCCGGAAGCTTCACACTTCCGGAGGGCTTTCTTTTATACGGACAGCCGATTATTTCGTGCTTCCTTTCGCCAATGAAGAATAAGCGCCAAATACTTTCTCACCGTTTACCGTGCGGTATGCCCGGATTCGGTATTGATAAGTAGTATTTTTCTTCAGGCCTTTCTCTGTATAAGAAGTCGTGCTTCCACTGTTGATCTGTGTCACATAATCCCATTTACCGGTCTTTGCGTCGACACGATAAATACGATAGCCGCTGGCTCCGTTTACTCTTCCCCAGTTGATTTTCAGGCTGGTAGCAGATGCTTTTTTTACAGAATTAATCACAACCTGCTTCGGCACTGCCTTTCCAGTCTTTCCGTCAGAATACGCACCGAACACCTTAGTGCCATTTACATTCTGATAAGCTCTTATGTAATAAGTATACGTCTTTCCAGTCGTCACACCTGTATGAGTATAAGATGTGGTTCCTGCCCCTACCTGTGTCACATATTTCCAGCTGGAATTATCAACTTTATAGTACAGACGGTAGCCATCCGCTCCCTCTACTTCATTCCAGCTCACTTTCAGGTTGCAGTATCCCCAGCTCTGTACCTTCGTGATCTCTACCTTGTCCACACTCAATTTTGCCTTCAGGCCCGCAGACTCATACGGTCCTAACTGTGTCTTTCCACCCAATGTGTAGAGTGCACGCACCGTATAGATATAGGTATCTCCCAGAGTCAGCCCGCTGTCCTTATAGCTGGCGGTATCTGCATCCACATTTGCAATCGCCTTGAAGTAGCCTCCGGCAGTCTTTCGATATACACGGTAGCCCTCTGCACCTTTGACTTTCTCCCAGGTCAGTTCCAGTGCGTCATCGCCTGCTTTTTCTAGGGAGACTAGAGGCGTCTTCTCGTTCATCACATTCTTCAGCTCTTCCAGTCTCTCCTCTGCCTCAAACAGAGTCTCATCGTTGGTTACAAATGCCTTCTGCGTCCTGGTCAGCTTATCATAAGCTTCTCTGACTGCCTGAATAGCCTCCTCTTTATCCAGTGTCACTTCTCCGATCTGATCGATCAGCCCCATAACTTCAATGGCTGCCACTTCATCCTCAGAGAGAGTTACCTCGATCTCACAGGTGGCAATCGCATCTCCTGCGATTCCATAGATGGTCGCAGTTCCTACTCCTACTGCTTTGATGATACCATTTTTCACGGTGAGCACATCTGTATCGCTGGAAGTCCAGCTGAACTTGTTCATATCCGCGTCTTCTGGCTGGAAGTCAATGGTATCCAGCTCAATGCTGCTGCCCTTGAGCATACCCAGTTTCGTCGCGCTGATGATCAAATCCGTCACTGGTTTTGACACGACGATCTTGCAGCTGACTTTCCTATTATTTTTCAGAGTTGCCGTGATGGTCGCGGTTCCATAGTCCACGGCCTTCACGGAACCACTGGAATTCACTGTCGCTACTTCTTCATTGTCCGAAGACCATGTGATGGATTTCGTATCTCCGCCGCTTGGCTGATATTCTATCTCAGAACTCATTCTCAAGCTATCACCTTTTTCCACGTCATAGCTTCCCTGCTCAAATGCAAGCGTTTCGATATAGTTGGCGTTTACGACCACCTCGGTCTCTGCAGTGTAGGTACCGCTTGGAGCTGTCACTGTCGCGGTGATCTTTGCAGTTCCCGCTGCTTTCGCCTCCACACTCACACCAGTTTTGCTGGTACTGGAAACCACAGCGATGCTCTCATCGCTGGAAACCGCTGTAACCTCCAGCGCTTCTGTATAATTGCTCGGTATCACTGCAAGCCCCAGAGACTTCTTAGTACCGATGTTTTTGATCTCTGTGACAGCATCCTTGAACACGACTGCCTCTACCGGATACTCTACCACCGTCACCTTAGCACTGGCCGTCAGCCTCCCGTAAGAAGCCGTAATCGTAACCGTACCTGGCTTGATTCCCTTTACATAACCTGTATTCCCCACAGTGGCAATCGTGCTATCTGAACTACTCCAGCTCACTTTGGAACTGCTGTAATCCGATTTCGACGGGCTGGCCGTCACACCCAAACTCTGGGATTTTCCGACACCAATCTCCATCTCTGGCGTATTCATGGAGATAGACTCCACACTTGGAACTTCTTTTACCACGACTTCACAAGAATCAGAGAATTTTCCCACTTTCGCGGTCAGTGTAACCGTACCTTTTTTCTTTGGCGTAAAGCTTCCATATGAAGAAGTCGATGTCACATTCAGTACAGAAGGATCGCTGCTCTCCCAGGTAACCTTGGTATCGTCCGTGGTATCAGACGGGTTAAAGGATACTCTGACAGAAGTGTACTCTCCCACATAGGCTTCCAGCTTATCTGTTTCCAGAGAAATTCCTTCCAGAGGAATCTCTACGACTTCAATCTCGAAAGATTTGCTGATGTCTCCCAGTTTCGCTGTGATCGTCGCTTTCCCAGGTGCGACACCTTTTAACGTTCCGTAAGAATTCTTGGCTTTGCTAATCGATACCACATTGGTATCGCTGGAGGTCCACTCCACCTCATTCTGATTATCCGGTGTGCTGACCGGTTCAAAATCCAGATATACGGACTTGCTCTTGCCCACATTCAGGCTCTGCGGAATCTCCCGGAACTCAAAATCCGTCACATTGATTTCTTGAACGGTCACGTGATAAGACACACTCTGTGCTCCGATCTTCACGATCACATCTGCCTCTCCATCCGCCACGCCTTTTAGAGTAACTCCACTGGCATTGGCAGTTGCAGTCACCACATTCTTGTTGGTGGATACCACCGTCGGGGTCTTATCTTCTGTCGTGTCGGCAGGAAGCACCTGATAGGACAGTTTCTTGGTTTTCTTCGGCTGCAAAGTAATTTTCGTCTCTCCTGACTCGATGCCTGTGATCGGAATATCTCTCACTGTCACCTGGCAGGATGCCAAAAAGCCTCCCACAGCTGCTGTCACCGTCGTGGTTCCTGGAGCTACGCCCATAATTTCACCGTTTGTCACAACTGCTACACCGGTGTCTTCCACCGTCCAGGTCACGTCCCTTGCATCCGTGGTGTTCTCCGGTGCATACAGAACTTCCAGCTCCTTCGTCTCTGCCCTTGTCAGAGTTACTTCCTCTTCCGCCAGTGAAATTCCAGTCATCGTCACAACAGGCACTGTAATCTCACAGGAGTCGCTCCACTCTCCATGTCTGGCAGTGACCGTGGCCTTTCCTGCGTTCTTGGCAGTTACGGTACCGTCTGCCTCCACTTCCACGATATTCTCATCTGAAGATTCCCACTGTACCTGAATCGGCACCGTGATATCTTCCGGTTCATAGACAACTTCCAGTTTCTTGCTAGTCATATTCTCCAGAGTCAGGTCCTTCTCTTTCAAGGACATGGAAGTTGGCTGTTCTCCTGCCATCGCCTCGTTTAAAGCCTCACATGCCTCATCAACAGTGTCCTGAGATGCCGGCAAATCCAACATCACTTCGTTGGCTTTTTCATATGCTGCCTTAATCTCTTCGTTCGCCAGAAGCATTTCCTTGTTCTGCGCACTATTCACCGTCGCAATCGCAGTTGATAAATCATCCTTCACTGCACGAATCTTGCCAACTCCGTCGTCGCCGCCCATGGCATGGCCGCCTCCGATATCTGCCCCATAGGCCAAAGTGAACTGAACGCGGACAACGTCTCCGTCAGAGAGATAGCTGTCTGCAAAACCTACGTTTGGAAATACGTTGTTCAGGCAGTACATCCAGCCGGAGCCCTGGGCATAGTCGAACTCTCCCAGCTGTCCTTCCGTCCCCTCTCTCCATTCAATGGACAGATCACTGAGGTCTTCATTCATAGACGCATTTTCCAGATTCAGTTCCTTCGTCGCAGAGCCTGGTCTAGACGCATTGGCTCCTACGATCGCAGACAGATAGAAGCCACTCTCCACGGTTCCAGTGTTGGTGTAATCATAGCCGTTCTCCTGAATCAGGCGAACCAGAGCCTCTGCTGCATTCTCACCTTCATAGATCGGCACCTTAATGGGTTCCACAATATAGCCGCAGTTGATGGTGATCGCCTCGATGTCAAAAGTCGCGTAGCCGATCAATTCCCCTTCTTCTGCTTTGGTATAGTAGATTTTATATTCCTGGGTGACTGTCTGTCCGATGGAGTCCGTCACAGAAATTAGAACCGTGTGTTCTCCATTTTTTTTGTCTTTGAAGTTCAGGGTATAACTGGTCTTCGTGTCATCATCCCAGTTATAAGCCACGCTGGACCCATCCAGCTTCACGGAAGATGCCAGTTTATTTCCAGCGGAATCCCTGGCGATAACGTCGAAGGTTTTCCGGCTAGCCCTAAGCTGAATGCCATCCTCTAGAGTCGTCTCGATGGTGGGCGCGCTCCAGACAGACACTTCACAGCTGGCAGAGATTTCACCGACACTCGCCGTGACGGTGGCATCGCCCTTCGCAACTGCAGTGATTGTTCCATCCTCCACTTTTACAATCTGCTCATCGCTGGACTCCCAGGTAATCTGTCTCTCAAAATAAGGATCCTCTGGAACAGTCGCCGCCTCCAGCTCCATTTCTTGACCGATTCCCATGGCTACGGAAGAACGGTTCAGTGTGATCTCACCGAGCGTCGACTCACAAGCCTCCACATCGACTTTGATGATTTCACCTAGATTGCCTGTCAGATCTTCTGCGACCAGATACACGGCGCAGGCCTCCTCTGTCAATCCTTCCAGGGTGACTTCATTTTCATCCACACCTATCGTGAAAGTCTTTGCAGAATCTTTGTCGATCTGCGCGGGCGCTTCCTCATCCACACCCTGTACTACATAATACCCAGTTCCCCCTTCATCGCTGTTAAAGCTTAAGGTCACTGTCTCCATGGCTCTCTCTGTCACTGAGATATCACTCAGAACAGGTGCCGACTCATCGGTCGTCTCTGTCAGAAAAATGATCTCATCGCCATCATAGATTTCATAATTGTTGACATAAATGGAAGTTCCATACTCTCCGGCTGCCACCCCATTTACAATAAAAGTAAAATTCCGGGTGTCGACACCGCTCACCTTGATGACATTTCCAGCTTCGTCCAAATCCAGATAATCCCGGATGTTTTCCGGGGTGGCATCGAACATCTCAATCTGAGTCAGAACCAGCGCGTCCAGCAGAGTATACTGTCCCTGCTCCACATCAATATCCGGGCCGTAGGTAAAACCATACTTCTGTGCCAGCATCGGTGTCATAGCCTGGTCCGAATCATTCTGGTAGATCTCTTCCTCCCCCTTCATCATGCTGATATAGAAATATCTATCCCACCAGACATCATCGTCGGAGGCAAATACTGTCTCCTGCTCTTCTTCCTCAAAAGATACCGCTGCATCCGCAGTTTCTTCCTGAAACGCTTCGACGTTCGAAGAGTTTCCCAGCTCCGAAGCGGATTCTTCTGTGGCAGCCATCGCTGTCGCAGGCATCGAAGTGAGAATCATCAACATCGCCATCATCAGGCAGAGGATTCTCCTTCCTCGCTTTTTCATAAGTTTCACTCCTTTCTTTTTTTCCATAGTACTTGAAGTGAAGAACCCGACAAGCCATAATATTTTCCATATATAAGGAAAAGAGAGCCCCGGGAGTTTTAAAAAAAAGAGCCTGTCAGGCTCTATCTTTAAAATAACTTTTTGCCATATACAAAAAGCTCTCGGACTCTCTTCTCAATCCGCCTTGCTTACGAATCTCCCACTTAAACTGCGTTGCTGTATCCTGACTCGAGTTCCTCCTACTAGAAACGCCTTCCCAGATCTCTCCAGTGGCCCTATGTTCCGTTCGTCCCTCATACAGTAGAGATAGACTGTCCCGGATTCTCACCGGGTTCCCTTCAAACAGGTAAAAATACCTGACCGCAGTTCTATTCAATTTATACTATGGATTTACTTTCTTAGTATAACGAATATAGGCAATTTTGTCAAGAAAATAACTCTTGTTCACTCCGCCTTCTGCCTTCCTGTCCGAATACCAGTCTCATCTTTGTAGACGCCGCCTGTAACTTTTCCGTGGATAGAGTACAGATAGTGCACTTCCACCCGGTAATCTTCATCACTTTGCACATACACTACCTGATAGTAATACGCTGTCAGCGGCGAATGATTCTGAATGTGGCAAAACCGCTCAACCATCTCCTCCTCGGCCTGCTCAGACAGCTTCCGGTGGTTTGGAGAGGCATAACGAATAAAAGGATGATAGCACAGGAAAATCTGAAGTACATACGCCAAAACTAACCCCAAACAAAAAAACATGATTTTTTCACGCAGGCTCTTCTTTCTCCTCTTCCATATTTTTGAAACCACAACAGTGAATCCCAACGAGAACACAGACAGCACAAACCCATAATAAAGCCATGCATATAAGATTTCACCTTTCCACATAAAACACCTCAACTGACAAAATCCGTGTCTGAATTAAAATTCCACTGCCATATATCATAAGCACTTTCAGGTACCCAATTCATATCTTCACTTATCCCTAAAGATCTAATTGGATCATGTTCTTCTGCAAATACACTCCATTCACCATGCCCAATAAAACGGTACCCGCTTTGCGCTGTTACACGAAAACGACCGTCATTAGGATAACCTTGCCTCTCATTTCCATCAAATCTGGCTCTAAAATAATAGTTGACTCCTGGTTCTAAATTTGTAGCGTCATCAACTCCTACACAAAAATTAACCTCACAATCTGAATCCCCAAAAGATGTATCTAGATACTCAGAGGGTTGATTTGTGAAATAATCAAAGTCTGATGATGTATCTATATAACTATATCCACAATCTGCTTCATAAATTTCATCCATCGTATTTGGATTATAATTATAAAATGTTATTTCCATTTCCAATGCTTCATTATCATCAAACGCCAGATTTCCCAGTTCATCTTCCGAATAACAATAGGATAATTCTACTTGATGCTTACGCATACCAGAAAATAAACCTTCATTAAAGACCACGTTTACTTTTCCTGGAAACCATTGATATCCTGATTCATATCTATTATTTCCATCCCCGTAATGTGGAGAACTTAGGGTTGGTACGCACCGTGTATTTTTATTGGTTCTAGAATCATGTAACAAAATCATGTTAGCATAATTTATATGATATTGTTCATTTATACCATATACCTCTTTTGATATATCCAATAAATCGGCAGGCTCTATCTGTTTAATTACCTCAGGAGTAACTTCTATTACTTCTTTAAGGTCTTGTAAGTCAATTATTTCGTTAGTTCTAGCACTATTTTCTTTTGTTTCAATACAGTATAACCTTACGTTTTCATTTGTAATTTCAGTTCCATACATTTCAATTAATTCTTCTATAATACTATCTACTCTTTGGTTTAAAGCATCCATCAAAAATTCCTGTTGAAATACTAGACCTACCTTTATTATTTCATCTCCAATGGGAATTTCAAATACTACTTGTTTTATACAATCTTCTAATAACGTAATATTTTTCATCTCGCTATCAGAATTTCTTAAAACATTTCCATTAAAATAATATTGTCTCTTTACCTCGCCTGACTCCCAAAATGAATTATCTTCTGTATACAATTTCTCATCAATATTTTCTTTATTCGCACCTTCTGCCTGTACACCTTCTATACAAAATATATTCATTAACACAGCCAACATAATAGCTGATATAATCTTCTTTCTCATAAAACCCTCCATTTCAATTCTTTAACCTCGATGATATAATTAACGTAAACTTTCTATTTTACCTTCATGATCTTTCAGTCCTCATAAGAGCCAAAAGCCTTCTCCCCGTTCACTATCCGGTACGCTCGCATTGTAGTAATAAGTCTGGTCAGATTTCAGGTTAGTGTTGGTGTAAGAAGTCCTACTTCCTTTCTCAAGCTGGGCCGCATTGGGCCACGCATATATGATTTCACCTTCCACATAAAGCACCTCAATTGTAAACGATCTTTTGTTTATTAATACAAAGCTTCCTGATATGAGCGCTCAGACCCATACCAGGAATACTTTGCATTCCATATATAACCGGCAATAGCCTTACATCTGCTTTTGCAAAATTATTTCACCTTCACGGTCTTCCAATCGGAATAGGAACCGAAGATCTTCTCACCATTTACCGTACGGTATGCCCGCATAGTGTAGTAGTACGTCTGCCCGGATTTCAGGCCGGTGTCGGTGTAGGAAGTCGTGCTTCCCTTTCCGATCTGGGTCACATAGTGCCATGCCCCATTCTCGGAAGTCTTATAGTAGATACGGTATCCGCTGGATCCGTTTACCTTATTCCATCTCAGCGCCGCCTTCTTGCTTCCCGCTGTGATCTTCGTAATCACGGATTTCTTAGGCACTGCCTTGCCGGTCTTTCCAGCCGAATAAGCGCCGTAGACCTTGGTTCCGTTCACATTCCGGTAAGCTCTCACATAGTAGGTATAAGTCTGCCCGGTGGTGACTGGCGTGTGCACATAGGAGGTGCTGCCGGTCTGGGTGGCATATTTCCATGCGGAGTTCCCCACTTTATAGTAGAGACGGTATCCGTCGGCACCGTCCACCTCGTCCCAGGTCACTTTAATGCCGTTATAGCCCCAGGTCTGAGTCTTGCTGACAGAACCTTCACCCAGTGCTGTCTTCGCCGTCACGTCGGTCACGTACTTGCTGTATACCGGCTCTCCCCAGGTTTTGCTGACCGCTTTTACCGTATAGTAATAAGTAAACCCTGGCTCTGCAGTCTCGTCCACATAGGACAGCTCTGACAAATCCTGAATCCAGGCGATACGCTTGAAGGTCTATCCTTTCGTCTTGCGGTAGACATAATAACTCTTTGTGTCCTCGTAGGGTTCCCAGCTGATCTTGACGCTGTGGTAGGACAAAGCCTCCGCCTTCACCGCCGGCTTACCAGTGATAAACGCATGATATGCCTCTTTCATCTTCTCATAGGTCTCGCGGGCCTTCACCAGAGTCGCATAGTTCGTCACTTTCTCTTTCTGCTCCGCGCTCAGGGCTTCATAGGCTTCCCTCACCTCCTGAATCGCGTCCTCTGATTCCAGCGTCACCTCTCCGATGGCATCGATCAGATCTACGACTTTCTGTGCGCTCTGATTCTCTTCCTCCTCCAGTGCATCCATCAGCTCCCAGTAATTGCTGACATAATTCCTGAGTGTAGGGTATTCAAAACCGGCCACCGCCGTGTCGTAGGTCTCCTTCGCGCTGACTAAAGCCTCATAGTAACCATCTTCGCCCTTCTTGACCACTGCCGCGTCGATGGTATCTTTCAGGGACTGAATCTGCTCTTTTTGCTCCTCGGTAAACTCTGGACACATGTCGTAGAGGCTGCGCATACCGTTCAGATATCTCCAAGCAGCGATCATGCCATAGTTCGCTTGATCTGTGGCCATGTAATTCCAGTCGCTGCCTAGCAGATGCTCATAGCCGCCGGTGTCCACTGCAAAGTTCTGAATCGCATCGATCAAGGTCACCCCATTTTTGATAAAGCGCTCGTCCGTCAGTGGATCTCTTCCATAGCTTCCCCGTTTTCCACGTATTCCGTCTGCAGCCCGTATTCCCGGCAGTAGCTGTCCACCTTAGAGCCTCTCTTGCACCGTATTTTCGTACTCTTATTGGTAATCCATTCTCCGATGAATTCCGGGTCGTGGAGGATTTCCACGACCCGGAGACGGTTGCATCCGTGAAATGCCCATTTCTCGATTCTTCTCACGCTGGGAGGAATCTGAACGGCCGTCAGATTGTTGCACTTAAAAAACGCGCCGTTTCCGATAATCTGCAGCTTTGGCGGCAGCCTCAGCTCCTTCAGCCCTGTGAAATAAAAGGCTTCCTCCTCGACGGCCAGCAGCTCCTCCGGAAATTCCAGTTCTTCTAACTGCTTGCACCGGTAAAAGGCCCGCCTCCCGATCTTTCTCAAACCTCTGGGAAGCTGCAGAAAAACCAGGCTTGCACATTCCCGAAAACACTCTTCTTTCAAAATCCGTATCTCACAGTCTTTGGGAAAGACTGCCGTGCACAGCCGGGTACACTCCCGAAAGGCCTCACCGTCCATACGTTTCAGCGAGTCTGGAAAACGAACCTTGCGAAGATGTACATTCTGTGCAAAGCATCCCTGCATCAGAAATTCTACGGTCTCAGGAAAAAGCAATTCTTTTTCCAGGCTGCACTTTCGAAACGCATTTTTTCCGATGAATCTGCACTTGGGCGGAAACTTCACTCGTCTTAGCTTTGCGTCGTTTAGAAACGCCTCATTGCCGATGTAAAGATATTTCTCCGGAATCGTGACACACTTTTCTTTTCTCCCTCTTGGTTCTCCCGTGTATATCACATCCAGCTTATGCATTTTCAACCACAGTTCATTTGAAAATTTCCTCTTCATGCATCACCTATCCCCTGACAGAAGAAGTTCTGTCTCAATATAAAAAGTCGATGAATTTCATCCGCAGCTTCTGTCTGATTCCCACCGTATGTAAAATACGGCTCTGAAGGTCATGGACCACAGCCTCCGTCTCCTGTCGTTCCATGGACGTGATCTCTGCGTCGCTGTAGGCGCTCAGCTGAATCACATCGATCGCTCTTTGATACCGCTGGGAAAGCTCTTCCCCGAACTTCTCCTCCAAGCTCTCCCGAACCTGGTATCTGGAGCCGTTTCCATCCCACAGCTTCACATAGCAGAGCCACCGGACCATATACTGCCCCAGCAGACACACCGCTCTTCGATGGTCCGCCTGCCTGATTTCTCTTAGGTAGGTTCTCAGCCTCCATCTTCGCACAATCACATAGCCGACCAGTGCCAGCAGCGCCAAGAACACCAGAATCAAAGCACCTGCCAGGAGCCATTTTTTCCAGTCATGGTCTTTGGACTTTGTCTGCTCCTCCGGCACATCCGGCGTCTTGTCTTGGACATTCTGCGACTGTCCGTCTTCTGCACTTCCTTCCTGTCCTTCATCGCCGATTCCGCCGTCAGCGACAATCTCATAGTCCGGCCTTTCCATCACATCAAAGTATGGAGGGGTCACTTCCATCGGTACCCAGCCGATTCCGTCCTGATAAATCTCCACCCACGCATGGGCCTGCTTGCCGGTGATGCTGATCTCCTCGTAGTCCTCGGTATCTGCCACCAGCTTTGGAGTCACCAGATAACCTTCCACATACCTCGCTGGGATTCCCAGATAGCGGTACATCATCGTGGCCGCTGTCGCATAGTGCACTGAATAGCCCTGGGAGCGGACTTCCAGCAGATTCTTTAGAAAGTCTCCAGACTGAAGAGGGGTGATCTTCTCCGAATACTTCAGATTTTTATTCAGATAGGCGGTAATCAGCGTATTCGCCTCCTCATAGGAGGCATGATTCTGTCCGCTTCTGCGCTCCACATTCAGGTGCGCTCCCAATAGAAGCTCTGTCTCCAGCGGAATCTCCGTATACTGCTCATAGACGAAAGAATTGTAATAGCTCTCATCCTCTGTGTAAGTCTTGAATTCCTCGCTGTCTTTTTCGCTGTAAAAACCAGATGCGATCTGCGGGTACTGCTTCACCAGATTTCCCGCTGCCTGATAGGTGTACACACGACTCCCCATGAATTTCTCTGACTGAAGTCTCTCGTCGCCCACATTCCGTACATCTTCCAGAGATTGTGGCTCTGTCATAAGCTCGTAGGGCGTGTACAGATATTTGCTGTTCCCATTGACATTCTGCACTGTGACCTGTACGCTCTCCTCCTTCTTGTCCGGGTTCTCCAGCCCATAGAGCGTGGCCATCTGCGTCAGCCCGTTAAAATCAGTCCTGTGAAGCCAATAGAACAGTTCTCTCTTTTCATACAGCTCTTTTCCCTCGGTCTCTTCCCATCCGGTGGACGTGTATGTACTGCCAATAAAACCTCTCAGATACATGGATGTGGGTTCATCCATCACCACTTTCAGAGCTTCTTTATCCGTCAGCTTCAGGTCGCCTAACTTATCAAACTGCCCCTGGTTAAAGGAGCTGACCGGCTCTTTTTCATAGCGCAGCTCCTGTATGGTAGCCTGCACCTTCTCCTGGAGCCCTGACACGAAGCCCAGCTTTTGGTATCCGGATTTTGATACGGCCACCTGCAATAGAACTGCCGCCCCGACAAAGAATACCGCTGTCCACACAGCCACCTGCAAAAAGGCCCCACTGCTTCCCACAGTGGCGTTGGTTTTTTGTCTGGAACCTCTCAGGAAGGAGGTATTCATTGTCAAAATGGCCCCCAGTAGCAGGATTAAGATGGGCCAACTCTTCGCTCCCATCCCGCAGACCAGCGCCAATATTCCCACCGGCAAAAGCAGCAGAAACAACACGCCATTTTTCTTGCTCTCCGTTACGCTATAACAGACAGCCGCCAGAAAAATCCCACAGATACCGGTAAACAGCTGATAACAAAGCGGCTGTACATCCGTGGCGGCCGACACCTGATAACCCTCCAGCAGAATTTCCGTGTGCTGGCCCAGAGCCTTCGTCGCATCGTTGCAGGCCAACAGGAGGCCCTGGTAGACCGGCGTCTGTTTTCCCAGTATCAGCCCCAGGGTCACCAGAAACAAGACCCCGGTGATCACGTATCCGCACTTTCGTATCCTTCCGCCCGCCAAAAGCAAAAGAAGCAAAACCACGCCCGGCAGCACCGCCCACCAGGTATAGCTGGGAAGTTCAAACACAGACAGCAGGGACCAGGCCGCTCCCAGATACAAAAGCAATACCGGAGCCGACAGATTGACTGCTGTCCATATTCGGTTCTTCCCTGCCGTATGTTCTCTGACAGAGATATGCAGTCCGGAATTTCTTTCTCTCTTTTGTCTCGTCTTACTCATAGTATTTTATCCCTTTAGACAAGCAGCTGATACAGTGACTCTTCCATGGTATCTGGAGAGAACACCGTATACTCGCCTGCCGTATTTTCCTTTCCATCTTTGCCCTCACGGCAGTGAAGCACACAGACCGAACAGAATTCCATCATTCTCTTTAACTCTTCCCCTGGCTCCTGTGCCGTCACATAGACGATATGGGCAAAGGGTTTCTCGATATATTCCCTCAGATAATAGTGCAGACTGCTGTAATCATTTCTGCCCGAAGCCAGCGCCAGCAGCCCGCCGATCATCCCTGTCAGATCGTCCTCTGAGGCAACATTCTCACAGCAAAACCGCTCCTTCTCCTGGTCATACCAGCCCAGCGCGTGAACATGGCCGCCTCCTGCCAAGGCCTGTGACACCGACAGAAACGCCTCCATCATCGCGCTGCGCACCCGGGCGGACTCCCGGCGTTTCCCCAAAATTGCAGTCTCATAGATCAGCAGAATGGAATTCTCGATGGGAAGACTCAGCTCTTTCACATAGAGATCATCCATCTTTCCCGAGAGTTTCCAGTGAATATTTTTCAGGCTGTCCCCGGGCAGATACTCCCGGACGCCGAAAATCTCACTGGGATCGTCGCCTCTTTTCACACTGGAATAAGTCACACTCTCCCAGTTTGCCGTATCGCTGTCGGTGACTGTCACCTCCATCTGAATGATATCTGGTAGAATTACCACGTGACTCTTCTCCCCTGGCCTGAGCACAACCTTCCAAAGACCGAAGACATCACTACAGCTGATGGTCTCCAGAACGACCCGGATATTTCCGCAGTACTCACTGGACAGCCCCCACTCCAGCTGCTGGGTCTTCTTCGCTGAGACCGAACAGTACACGTCCTGTCTCGCTTTCTCCCCCGTCAGACGGTTCTGAAACACCAGATGACAGCCCAGTCTGGGGAGAGGCAAGAATCCATGGTTTTCCACGCAGAGACTTCCCTTCGCCTCCTGCCCCTTCCCGGCGATGTCCTTGATCTGAAAATAACAGTGAATCTGTCTTTTCTCCGTCAGCAGCCAAAGTCCGCTGACGAGAGGCAAAATCACACTGACTGCAACCAGAAAACAGGCAATCCAGGAATCTGACCACAGATACAGAAGCAGCGAGGCCAAAAGCCAGACGATATAATAGACTCTGGATTTTATCATCCTCGTTCCTCCCTACACAAGCTCAGCCGCCTTCGTCTCTCTCACGATCTCGCCGATGATCTCCTCTGCGCTGGTATTCGATACCTTTGCACGGGGATGCAGAATCACCCGGTGCGCACAGACACTGACGAAGATCTCCATTACGTCCTCTGGAACCACATAGTCCCGCCCTTTCACGTAGGCGGCCGCCTTCGCCATATTGTTCACAGCCAACGCACCTCGCGGGCTCACACCCAGGGAAATCAACTCATGGGTCCTGGTCTTCTCCACGAGAGCGGTGATATATCTCAGGATGTTTTCTTTCACCGTCACCTGAATCACTTCTTGCTGCATATTCAACACTTCTTCTTTGGATACCACTTCATGAATTGAGTCTAGAGGCTGCTCTGTCTGACGGTCCTTCAGAATATTGACCTGACTCTCGAAGTCTGGATACCCCATGCTGAGCTTCACCATAAAGCGGTCCAGCTGGGACTGGGGCAGCATCTGTGTGCCCGCCGAGCCGAAGGGATTCTGGGTGGACAGCACGGTAAACGGCTGCGGAACCGGATAGGTCTTTCCGTCCACGGTCACGCTGCCCTCCTCCATGACTTCCAAAAGAGCCGCCTGGGTTTTGCTGGATGTACGGTTGATCTCGTCCGCCAGCAGCAGGTTGCACATCACGGCTCCTTCTTTGTAGACGAAGCTGTCCGTCTTCTTGTCATAGATGGAAAAACCCACCACATCCGAAGGAATGACGTCCGGTGTGAACTGGATTCTCTTATATTCCATCCCCAGTGCCTTGCTGAACGCCAGGGCCAGAGTGGTCTTTCCCACTCCTGGGATGTCTTCCAGCAGAATGTGTCCCTTTGCCAAGATCGCCATCAATACATTTTTG
>UMIN01017575.1_pt1 | contig 22477 bp, 14 predicted proteins | sample 1965811 | NCBI WGS metagenome assembly UMIN01 (sample SAMEA4836123, study PRJEB28245) | human gut metagenome | biome: gut microbiome; material: fecal sample | place: Denmark | collected 2008
GGGGGAACAGTTCCACGCTCCGTTTTAAGATGCCCTTCAAATGGGCAATGGTGATGCCGTAATTGGTAAAGGGTACCCCGTTGTCCCCCGCGGTCTTTTGACGGTAGGTGATCTCTCGCTGGTTCAGCATGCAGCCACCACAGTGGATCACCAACTTGTAGGAGGAAAGATCTTCGGGGAAGTCCCGGCCGGAGGAATGTTCCAGCAGAAGCTCCTTGCCGGTGTACTCTTTCAGCCATTTGGGGATTTTCACTGTGCCGATGTCCTCGCACTGGCGGTGATGGGTGCAGCCCTCGGCAATGAGCACCTTGTCTCCGTCCTCCAACCGGTCGATGGCCGCCACGCCTTCCACGGCGGCGTCCAAAAAGCCCTTGTACCGGGCCATGAGAATGGAGAAAGAGGTGAGAGGGATGTCTTTCGGCGTGTCACGGTTCACCTGGGCAAAGGCCTGGCTGTCGGTGATGACCATGCGGGGCTTTGTACCCAGTTTTTTCAGGGTATCCGCAAGGCCGTTTTCCTTCACCACAATGGCAGTGGCGTCGGAATCCAAAATGTCCCGGATAGTCTGCTGCTGGGGCAGGATCAGTCTGCCCTTAGGAGCAGCACTGTCGATGGGGGTCACCAGCACCACCAAGTCCCCGGGGGAGAGCAGGTCTCCCACGATCCGGCGGGAGTCTTCCCCGGTCTTCACCAGTCGGGCGATCCGTTCTTTCAGCTCGTGAATGTTCTCCCTGGTCTGGGCGCTGACCGCCAGTTCCTTTTCTCCCAAAGCGGGGGCGGCGGCCAAATCGCTTTTGTTGTAGGCGATGAGATAGGGGATCTCTTTTTGCTGAAACAGCTCCACCAGTTCCCGGTCGGCGGGGGTCATGCCCTGAGTGGCGTCCACCACCAGCACGGCGCAGTCGGATCGGTTGAGAATCTGCTTGGTTTTTTTCACCCGCAGCTCTCCCAAAGCGCCTTCGTCGTCAAAGCCGGGGGTGTCGATGATGACCACCGGCCCCATGGGAAGAAGCTCCATGGATTTCATCACCGGGTCGGTGGTGGTGCCTTTTACGTCGGAGACCACAGAAAGCTCCTGGCCTGTTACGGCGTTGACAACACTGGATTTACCCGCGTTGCGCCGACCGAAAAAACCGATGTGTATCCGCTCCCCGGAGGGGGTGTCGTTTAAACTCATGGTGTTGACCTCCTTGCAAGTGTGGAATGAAAAGCGCCGCAGGCGCGATCCGAGAGCTTAGGCATTGGCGCGGACGTGCGTTGACGCCCTGCCCAGCACGAGCGAAGCGAGCTGCCCCAGGCGCGGCTCGAGAACCCAGGCACTGGGCGCGGACGCGCGCTGGCATCTTTCACAGCGCGGGCGTAAGCCCGCCGCCCAAGGCGCGATTTGTCCAGTCCGGCCACGGACTAGAAGCGGAAGTCCCGGATGCCCTGCTCGATCTTCTCCAGGTGATCCTTGCAGATCTCCTTCACCTTTTCCTTGGGGATGTTCTCCAGCTCCGCCTGGATCAGCTTCTCACCGATGGCCTTGGTCTCCGGAGCGGCGTAGTCCATCAGGTATTCCTTCAGGGTCATCAGAGCGTTGGGATGGCAGCAGTTCTGGATCTGACCGCTCTTGCACAGGCTCATGAACCGGTCGCCGGTACGGCCTTCCCGGTAGCAGGCGGTGCAGAAGGAGGGAATATAGCCCATTTCCATCAGCCAGCGGACCACTTCGTCCAGAGTGCGGTTGTCGGAAACGTCGAACTGTTCCGTGTCATGGGGACGATCAGCCTCTGTGTAACCGCCCACGCTGGTGCGGGAGCCGCCGGAGATCTGGGACACGCCCAGATGCAGCACCTTCTCCCGGACCTTCTGGTTTTCGCGGGTGGAGATGATCATGCCGGTGTAGGGCACGGCCACGCGGATGCAGGCGCAGATCTTGGCGAAGGTGTCGTCATCAATGCCATTGTCGAACTCATCGGGGTCGATGTCGTCGGCGTGCTTCACGCGGGGCACACTGATGGTGTGGGGGCCCACTCCATGGACAGCTTCCAGGTGCTCAGCGTGCATCAGCAGGCCGGCGAACTCATACTTGTACAGCTCCAGGCCAAAGAGCACGCCCAGGCCTACGTCATCGATGCCGCCTTCCATGGCCCGGTCCATGGCCTCAGTGTGGTAGCAGTAGTTGTGCTTGGGACCGGTGGGATGCAGGTGCTCGTAGCTCTCCTTGTGGTAGGTCTCCTGGAACAGGATGTAGGTGCCGATGCCGGCTTCCTTCAGTTTCCGGTAGTTCTCCACGGTGGTAGCGGCGATATTCACGTTCACCCGGCGGATGGCGCCGTTTTTATGCTTGATGGAGTAGATGGTGTTGATACATTCCAGAATGTACTCGATGGGGTTGTTCACCGGGTCCTCACCGGCCTCGATGGCCAGGCGCTTGTGGCCCATGTCCTGCAGGGCGATGACTTCCTGCTTGACCTCTTCCTGGGTCAGCTTTTTCCGGGGGATGTGCTTGTTCACCGCATGGTAGGGACAGTACAGGCAGCCGTTGACGCAGTAGTTGGACAGGTACAGGGGCGCAAAAATGACGATCCGGTTGCCGTAGAAGTCTTTTTTGATCTGCTCGGCCAAAGCGTACAGTTCCTGGATCTTCTCGGGGATGTCGCAGGCCAGCAGCACGGAGGCCTCCCGGTGAGTCAGGCCCTTGCGAAGCTTGGCCTTTTCCAGGATGGCGTCGATGACCTCCACATTGTTCTTGTTCTGTTCCGCGTACTCCAGAGTGTCCAGGATCTCCTGGTGGTCGATGAACTCCTCAGCTTTGAGGGATTTGGGGTTATACATAGAGAATCAATCCTTTCTTTTGGGTCAGAAAAACTTTCCCGTCAGGTGGTATATAGCAAGGGCAAAGGCCCCAACTAACAGATCAAACTATCTCCCCGGGACACCGGGATCTCATACCCGATCTTTTCCAGGCTCTCCCGCAGCAGCGCCAAACTTTCCGCCGCCTCCGCGCCGGAGTGGAGCTTGTTGTCGTAAAGGGTATATTTAGTGCGGGCGTCCTGGGGGGACAGGTTGGGCATCACCACGTTGGCCCCGTGGAGGATCCCCTCCTCCCGGCCGTTGGGCAGCAGGGTGCCTAAAGCCGTAGTGGCGGGCAGCAGGACTCCCGGCAGCAGCAGGCGGATCACCGACAGCAAAAACAGGGTCAGCTCCCCGGAACCGTTGGGGAATTCCCGGAACGGGGTGTCGTGCTGGCTGAGAAAAGGTCCGATGCCCACCATATGAGGCTGGAACTCTTTTAAGAACCGCAGGTCCCGGACCAAGTCCTCCAAAGTTTGATAGGGAGACCCCACCATGAACCCGGCTCCCACCTGGTACCCCAGCTCCTTTAAATTAGAAAGACATTCCATCCGGTGGGAGAGAGTCAGTTCCGAGGGATGGAGCTTGGCGTAGTGGCTGGGAGTGGCGGTCTCGTGGCGGAGCAGATACCGGTCCGCTCCGGCCTCTTTCAAGCGCAGGTAGCTTTCCTGGCTCCGTTCCCCCACAGAGAGGGTAACAGCGCAGTCCGGGTGGTGTGCCTTGATCTCCCTCACGATCTCCTCCAGCCGCTCATCGGTGAACCAGGGGTCCTCTCCGCCCTGGAGTACAAAGGTGCGAAAGCCCAGTTGATACCCCAGGCCGCAGCAGGCCAGAATGTCCTCCTTGGTCAGCCGGTACCGCTGGGCGTTCCGGTTGCTCCTGCGGATGCCGCAGTAGTAGCAGTCGTTTTTGCAGTAGTTGGTGAATTCGATCAGCCCGCGAATGAACACATGGTTTCCGTAGTGAGCCAGAGCGGTCTGCCGGGCTTGGTCTTTTAAATAGGCGGACACCTCCGGGTCACGGTTGGTCAGGAGCTCCAACAGTTCTCCGTCCTCTAGGTCGTGATGCTTGACAAGGGCTTCCGCCAGGGCAAGAGGGGTCATTTTTTCACCCCCGCGTAAGCGGTTTTGGAGCTGACTCCCGGCAGCTTGCCCACTTTCCCCGACAGGGCGGAGATGGCGTCCTGGGGGGCGTCCACGGCGATGCTGATAATATTGATCCCCTTCTGCCGGTAGGGGATGCCCATCCGGCCGATGATGTACTCTCGGTACTCATGGAGGATCTCGTTTAAAGGCTCCACCGATTCTTCCGACTCCACCACGATGCCGATGACAGCGATCCTGGTTTCCACAGGCAAGACTCCCTTCTATATAGAAATAGGCGTATAAGCGAAAAAGAAAAGCCGTGCCCTGAAAAAGGCACGGCAAATAGGCCGGGGATCCCCCGGAAAAGTTCCTGTTTTGGCCGGCCTTCCGCCTCAAATCCTGTTTTCGGCGTCAGGGCTGCTGTTGTGGATCTATTATAGCACTGCCGTCTTAGGAATTCAACCTGGAAAACAAGAACTTTTCCTGATTTTTACAAATGAAAAGAGCCGCCTCCGTGGGGGCAGCTCTCTTTTCCATCAGTGTAGCAGGGTGACTTCCTCTTCGTACAGCTTCCGGGGATCTACCGCCACAGGCAGATAGGCCTCATACAGCTTGTCGTCGAAATTGTGTACCAGCCGGTATTCTTTGTCCAGAATCATGGTGGCCAGGTCCCCGGGGACACAGGGAGTCCACTGGGGCAGGCCGGGGGCAGTGGGCACGCCGTTGTAAGCGAAGTTCACGAACAGCCCCGCCATCACGTCCTCCAGCTGGTCGGACACGCCGGGAATATTGCAGACCGGCACCTTGTCCGTGTTGTGGAAGAAGAAGGGAATGTCCGCGCAATGCCAGGCGGGGACGCCGTCGTCCATGGGGAAGTCCAGGGTGAACAGGTAGTTGTAAGTGGGCGCCTGGGTGTGTTCCGCCTTTTTCCGGCAGAAGTCCTTGGAGGCTTCCCGGGTGAAGGTATCCAGCAGCACCAAATCGGTGAGGGGACGGCCAGGATAGCACTCTTCAAACAGCTCCACCAGCTCCTGGGTCTTATCCCCCAGGAACCTGTTCAGGTAGGCCAGCTGTTCCTCTCTGGTTTTGGACCGCCGGTCCGGCAGGCCAGGTCCGAAGGTGGACATCTCTCCGAACACAGTGCCCACCAGGGTGGGGATGGTCTTGGCGTGGGGCGCGAAGCCGATTTCCCGGGGATCCCCCAGGTAATAGTCGTTGGGTAGGGGCACGCAGCCAACGTAACCGCCTTCCTCCCGAATGGCCGGGGAAACCTTGTTATAGGCTTCTGCCAGAGCCTCGTAGGGCAGGGTCTCCAGCTGTTCCACGTCAGCTTCCGTCAGGCCCAGCTCTTTCAGCATTCCCTGGATCAGAGGCCGGCTTTCGGGGTTGCCGGGGCAGCGAGTGCCGTCGTACACACCGCTCATAATGATGGCCTTGTGAAACAGACCGTTGGCCGCAGGGGTCTGCATCAGGGTGGACACCTTTCCACCGCCGCCGGACTGACCGAAGATGGTCACGTTGTCCGGGTCGCCGCCGAAATTCCGGATGTTTTCTTTTACCCACTGGAGGGAGGCCACCAGGTCCGCGTTGCCCACGTTGCCGGAGTTCCAGTATTTTTCCCCATAGGGGGACAGGTCAAGATACCCCAGGATGTTCAGCCGGTGGTTGATGGTCACCACCACCACGTCGCCGAAGCGGGAGAGATTCTCCCCATCGTAGGCCACCTGCTCAATGGAGGAACCGGCAAAGAAGCCGCCCCCGTGGAACCAGACCATTACCGGGCGCTTGGCTTCCGGGTCCAGGGACTGGGTCCAGATGTTCAGGTACTGGCAGTTTTCGTCCTTGGGCCAGTACCGGTGAGGGACCTTCACCTCGCCTGCGGCGGTCTCCCGGGTGAGCATGGGGCAGACGTAGCCGTAGGAATGGGCGTCCCGGATGCCTTTCCAGGGAGCGGGCGGAGTGGGCATCTGAAAGCGTTTGGCGTCGGCGTATTTGATGCCCTGGAAAATGTAGGTGCCGTCCACCGCGAAGCCCCGGACCTTGCCGGCCTGGGTTTGCACCACGGGACTGTTCCAGGTGCAGATGAATTCTTTTGCCATAATAGGGGTTCCTCCGTTTCATATGAATTGGGCATTGTCAACTGAAAACGCGCCGGAGCGTAAAGAAGCTCCGGCGCGGGGGTTGTATGGATTACTCCAGCGTGGCGGCGATCTTCTCCAGTTCCTGAATGATGGAGATGTGCTGAGGACATACGCTCTCGCACTGGCCGCACTGGATGCAGTCGCTGGCCTTGCCCTTGCCCCGGGTAGCGAAGCCGTAATTGCCCTTGGCCCGTTCCAGGTTGCCGTAGATCAGGTTGGTGTTCATGGCGCTGAACAGGCTGGGGATGACGATCCCCTGGGGGCAACCCTTGACGCAGTACTGGCAGCTGGTGCAGGGGATGCTGGGCACTTTGGACAGGGCCTCTCTGGCCTGACCGATCACTTCCAGTTCTTCCTGGGACAGGGGCTGGAAATTCTTCATGGTGGCCAGATTTTCCTCCATCTGGCCCAGGGTGGACATACCGGACAGCACAGTGATGATCCCGTCCAGGGAAGCGGCGAACCGCAGGGCCCAGGAGGGCAGGTTCTTTTCCGGATCAGCCTTTTGCAGGATGTCCGCCACAGGCTGGGGCGGGGTGGCCAGCAGGCCGCCCTTGATGGGCTCCATGATGATCACGGGCTTGCCGTGCTTTCTGGCCACTTCATAGCACTTCCGGGACTGGACGGAGCTGTCCTCCCAGTCGGCGTAGTTGATTTGCAGCTGGACGAATTCCATTTCCGGATGTTTCGTCAGCAGCTCGTCCAGCACATCGGCCTTGTCGTGGAAGGAGAAGCCCACGTGCTTGAGCACGCCTTTTTCCTTCTGCTCCAGGGCGTAGTCCCAAATGCCGAATTTGTCAAAGGCGGCAGTGCGCTCGTCTCCGCAGTTGTGGAGCAGGTAGAAGTCGAAATATCCGGCGCCGGTGCGCTTCAAAGAGGTTTGCAGCATGGCTTTGGCTTCCTCGGCCGTGGTGGGACCGGCCCAGGCGGGTAGTTTGGTGGCCAGCTGGAAGCTCTCCCGGGGATAGCGGTCCACCAGGGCGGTCTTTACAGCTTCCTCAGACTTACCGCCCAAGTAGCCGTAGGCCGTGTCGAAATAGGTGAATCCGGCTTCCAGGAACTTGTCCACCATCTGCTTGGTCTGTTCAATGTCCACGTCCTCACCCAGCATGGGCAGGCGCATCAATCCAAAACCCAGCTTGGGGATCTCTTGTCCCAAATAGCTCATAACAATACCTCCCGTAAGAATTTGCCTGACTAATGTACAGTATAGCATAAATTTGCGCTTGTGAAAAGTCCTTTCCGTGGCTTATGAACAAAAAACGTCCCCCACTTCTGTGAGGGACGCTTTGAGATAAAGATGCAAAATTTCAGATTTTAGAACAGACGGCGATCCACAGGAGAAGCCTCGAAGGGGCCGCTCACAGGGCTGACGCCCCGCTTGTCATCCCAGTAGTCACGGTCGAATACGATGGGAGTGCCATCGGGATTCTCGAAGAGCTGCTCCGGCTCGAAAGCCTGGCCCAGCAGCTGAGTGGAGACCACCTGGGTGTGGAGTTCGGGCAGCAGGTCGAAGAGGTTGGTCTTCAGGCTGCAAACGCCGTCCTTTTCCTCCAGTTCGATGGACACGGGCTGGGTCACTACCTGGAAGTTCTCTTCCTTGTCGCAGGGAACAGCGCCGTTGAAGTACACGTTGCCAGAGGTGGTCACAGGCATCTTGGCGTAATACTTGCCACGGTCCTCCTTGCGGCCGATGTCTCCCTGATGGAAGAACATTTCCCGCCACTCCTCAGCAGTGGGATAATCGTTGAAGGGAGCAGTGCCCACCACGGTGTTGATATCCGTCCGGGACAGAGGAGCCACTTTCTGGACAAACACGTTGTTGTAGAAACGGTTGTCGCCGTGGAGGAAGGTCATGAAGCCGGCCACTTCGGTGCGGTGAGGCATGTGATAAGGCGTGTACCGGGGACCGCCGGACAGGCCGTTGTCAGTGCCCTGGCTGACGCTGGTAAAGCTGCCGCAGATCAGGTTGTGGACATAGGCCACACCCTGAGTGGCCAGACGGCCGGCAAACTGGCTGAGGAAAATGTTGTTGTCCACCAGGGTGGGGCCATGGCTCACCTCGATGAACAGATCCTCGCCGCCCAGCTCTCCAGCCACGGGATCCACATCGCTGTCCTCCACCTGGGAAGCACCGTTGTTGTGGAACAGGTTCTGGGTGACACGGGTGCCCTGGGCCTGCCAGTCCAGCCAAATGCCACGGGTGCAGTGGTGGATGTGATTGCGGCGGTACACCACGTCGATGGCATCGTGCATCTTGATGCCGCCGATCTCGGCGCCGGCCAGCTGCTGCTTGTTGTTGATGTGGTGGATGTGGTTGTCCTCGATCAGGGAGAACACGCCGCCCAGATGACCCACAATGCCGCACTGCTCGCAGTGGTGGATGTTGCACCGGCGCACGATGTGGCTGCCGATGTTCTCTTTGGTCCAGCCTTCCACCTGTGCCTGGAGGATGGCGTCACGTTCGGTCTGAGTGCCCTGCTTCAAACGCTGGGTGACCCACTTGTTCTCGTTGTTGGGCTGGAGGTACTTGCCCAGGGAGATGCCGCAGCACTTGGAATCGCTGATTTCGCAGTCCTCAATGATCCAGCCCTTGGACCAGTGGGGGCCCACCATGCCTTCCTGATAGGCGGTGGGAGGAGCCCAGGTGGTAGCTGCCTGGCGTACCACGAACCCGGACAGGGTGATGTACCCGATGCCGGTGCGACTGGGGTAGAAGCAGTTGCGGCGGACGTTGATCTCCACCAGATGCTCTCTGGGGTCCGCGCCCTGGAAGTTAGCGTAGATCAGGGTGTCGCCGCCCTCCTGGCAGGTGTACCACTGATACAGGCTGGCTTCCGGCTCCTGGCTGGGAGCGAACACTTTGGGATCCAGCACAGCTTCCAGGCTGTCCACTTCGTACAGGCTCTTGCCGTCCAGATACACTTCGCCGGTGTGCAGAGGCATCTCGGAATAGTACCAGTCGCCGGAAAGCAGGGTGGTGTAGGGGTTGTAGTCGTTGAACAGACCGTTGCCGATTCGAGCCACGTACACGTCGCCCTGGTATTTCTCCCATTTCTTTACAGGCTCCGCGCCGGAGATCACTGCGCCCAAGGGCTCCTCGGACCGGTAGGTGATCCGGGCGTCTTCACGGCCGCCGTACAGCGGGTCCACATATTCCCGATAAAGACCGGGCGCCACCACCACTTCGTCGCCGGGACGAGCCAGCTGGGCGGCTTCGTTGATGGTCTTGAAGGGGGACTCTTTGGTGCCGCATCCGCTGCGGAACGCGCTGGCTGAGACGTAATAGATCATGATAGATAACTCCTTCCCATGTGTGGGTCTATGCTAGGGGATCCTTGGTGAGAAAGGCCGGATGCCTTCTCATCCCCAGCTTGCTCAGTTCAGATCGCCTTCGATGTCGATGTTCTCGCCGGTGAGAGCGGCCACGGCGCCCTGGGAGACCTCAGAAGCCTCGGGATGGGCCAGCAGCCACTTGTTGGCGGCAAAGAGTTTCTTGTCCTCTTCGTTGAGGCAGGTGATCTCAGGCTTGGGACCATTGGTTCCCTTGGGCAGAGCCACCAGCACCTGGAAGCCTTTGCCCTTGGCGCTGGAGCAGGGAGCGTAGTGGAGGGTGGTGGCGTAAACTTCCACCATGACACCGGCGGGAGCGTAGAACGCCTTCACCTTGGAGGTGTCCAGCTTGCCGTCCACGATCTCGTCCTGCTTGGCCAGCAGCAGAATGAAGTCCTCAGTGCCCAGGTTCACTTCGCTGTCGCGATGGTACTCCAGGCAGTTGAGCTTGGTGTTGTGGCCGTTGCAGTAGCCCAGCTGGATGGGCATGCCGCCGTACTGGTTGGAGGCGATCACCTGAGCGATGGGCAGAGTTTCCAGAGCAGCGTCGGAAGCCTCGTAGATGGTGCCCTCGGGCAGGGGAGTCTTAGCCAGAGCTTTCAGCAGTTCGGCGGTGTCGTAGCCTTCCACGACCTGGCCGTAGGGAGCGAATTCGGGGTCGGTGACCTTGTAGATCTTCATAATGCATCCTTCTTTCTCAATATCATTCAGCGCCTTATAGGCTTATTCAAATTAAGTATAGTCTGCGGGGGGATTTATTGCAATCTTTTTGTACAAATTCTTTGTGGTTTTTGATCTTTTTCCCGAAACATTCACAGAGTCTCCCGGTCTTCTTTTAGAGCTTGTTCCCCAGTCGGCCTGCTAACGATTTCGGATCTTGGGGGGATTTGAAAGGAGAAGCGCGCCCTTATTTGTCGGCAAAAAAACATCCCATTTGCCAAGTTAGGACGGAAATTGGCAAATGGGATGAAGACGATTTAAATGGGATAATGATGAGTTGCAGATGAATAAAACGGCGCTTAATATGTGCACTGAATGCAGACTGGTTCTCCAGACTTGACGTTCAACGTCATAGCGCCATTTTTCAAAGAACACTCTTCTCCGTTTACTCGGAAAGAGGAGCATTCTTTTCGGAAGCGCAAAACAAGCTCCTGATCCTTATTGGGGATCAATTTCGCGGTAAATCCCTTGGAATCCCACACCAGGTGCTCTAGCTTGGTCCAGGTGTACAGCCACACGCCATCAAGTGTTCCTTGGGGAAGGGACTGGGGAAGTGCGGGGAGAAATTCCACTTCTCCCGGAGCGGAGAAAACGCACATTTCCAGCAAAATAGCCGGCATAGCGCCTTGCAGGTCCGGGAACGGGGCGTAATAGGGGAAATGCCGCGTAGACAGAGCACGGGTTACAAAACCGTGTGCCATAAGTGTGCCAAGGCTTTGTTCCAGTTCTTCCACATCTTTCAGGCGGATGGCGGACAATACTCGATGAATAATTCCGTGGGCGGAGTCGTCCTGGTGAGCCCGCTTCCGGTTGGAAATCTGAATCGCTCGCGCCAACTCTGGCTGGTCTTCCCAGGTAATGTAATGGCCAGGCCACAAATCGTAATGGTGGGAAACGTGGCGGTGATTGAAATTTTCTGGAATGGTAGGCCATGCCCACTCTTTCAGTCCCCCTTCTTCATCTAAGAGATAGAGGGGCAAACTGTCTCTTTGTGCCTGCCAATGGGGAATGTTTTCCTGATCGATCCCCAGAGTGTTGCAAGCTTCCATCAGGTTGTCCAGCACTTCCCGACAGATCATGATATCCATTACAGAATTGATGCGGGTGGGATAGGTGTGGGTAGCGCCGGCCCAAATAGGTGTTGGGTCTTCCGGAGAGAAAGAGGGGTAAAAAATGGAACGTCCATTTTCATCCCGATCACAGGCGTAATCCTCGTAGAACAGGGCGATCTCTTTCAATCCTGGAACCACGCGCTGCTTTAGGAATTCCAGATCGCCTGTGACGAGATAATACCCCCACAGTTCATTGTAGATCCATCCCAGACAACCGGTCCAGGCGTAGTGTGGATATGTTTTGGAAAAGTGATAATACAAACCAGAGTCATAATCGCAATGAACGCTTGCCAGTAACCCTCGGGCGCCATAGAGTTTGCGGGCATTGGTACGGAAGTCGTCAAATTTTGACTCGTAATAGCGGAAATACACGTCCATCTCATCAAAGAGTCCCGTGTTATTTCCGGCACATACCTGCAAGTTTGTGTTTATGTTGTGCTGGCCCCAAAACGGAGGAAGCTCACCGGTGTCAGTAATTTGATAGAACCGCCCCATATCATAGAGCTTTGAAAGCATTTCAGGGTCTAGCAGGTGTTCTTCATGAGTGCGCTTTAGCAGTTCTTCAGCGGAGAGGGCATAATCATCCTGGTTGCCCAGACAGATTTGGGAACGTTCCATGCGCTCTCCCAAATAAGCTCGGTTTTCTTCTACAACTTGGTGAAAACTTTTTCCAAAGTGTTTTACCTGATCTTCTAGCTCCGAGGCCAGACCGAAATGGAAATTTTCCTCGAATTTCTGAGTTTTGGAGATCAAAGTGACAGATTGAGCTCCCTTAATCACGAAACCATGGTCTGTTGTTTCTACGCAACCCTTTTGATTGCACACCCTCAGTACAGAACAATATCCTTTTTGGCCATACTCTGGATAATAGGCTACTTCAAGTGTGGCGGTGTCTCCCTGCACTGTCAATTTCTCCTGACATTTTTCCGGAGCTTCCAATTTCCCCCGTTCCATAGTGGCGCGGGTGCCATCGCTGAAGACTTTGGGAGTGATCAAAGAAATTTCGCACCAAATTCCTTCTGGAGCATCACAAGTAAACCGAAGAACATGGAGATTTCCCTCATAGGCAGTGATGGCTTCTCGTTTGAAGGAACCCCGGCTATCGTCCCACTGGACAGTGACACATCCGGTAAGCATGTCCAACCAGCGCAGATAATTCTTTGTATCTTCCGCAGCAAGGTGAGAGATCTCTAAACGGAAAGCGTCATGAGAATGGAGAGAGCCTACAGGATAAATGCTGGCCTGTTGCTGCTGACGCCAGGGAGCAAAATTCTCATCGGCCAAACGGGTACGGTCTGCCAGGTCACCAGCCTCTTCAAATTTTCCTTCTCTCAGCAGGCGGCGGATTTGCGGCATAATGGCTGTGAAATCCGGAGGCTCCGGTGTTTTTGCCCACTTGGGTTCAAAAAGCAGCTCATGAGTAAATGCCAGACGTTCTTCGTAGGGATGACCCATAACGCGGAGGCGTTGGCAGCCATTGCCGGTGGTCAATGCGTCGTCTACCCGCTGTGCTGGATATAGACTGCACACATTCCGGTGAGGCAGAATGGCCCTGCGTTGTTCCAGATCCATGGGTTGGAAGGCAACAGTATGGGCTAATGGATGATCTACAGGATGTTTCATTTTAACTTTCTCCTTTTTCCCGGCTGGAATAGGGAGAGGTTTTATTTGACCTCTCCCTTGTGTTTTCCAGCAGGGCCAATGTTATGAGATGAAGTGACGGTAATTATCCAAAGTTTTCCATATAGGTATCATAAGCGGCTTGCTGAAGGGCCACATAACCTTCAAGATCCATGCTTTCCAACGCGCTGAGATAGGATGCCCAATCCTTTTCAATGTCCAGATCGCCTGTGATGAACTGAACAGTAGCCTGGTTGGTATATTGACCAATGGAGACGGAATATTCGGAAATGCGCTTCGCGTCATCAGAGGTGTACGCCATGCTGGGCAGGACAGTTCCTTCCTCAGGAGTGTACTGGGAATATGCGTTGCCGAAGGAATACAGCAGTCCTTCAGAGTTCATAGAGGGATCTTTAGCGTAACGGCTGAGACGGAGCTCACTGGTATTGCCCAGTACGCAGGCATCCGTATCCCAAATGTTTTTCACAAAATCAATTCCCAGACTGGTATAATCGCCGCCAGTGCCGTCTTCGCGATATGCGGGGGGATCGATAGTTTTCCAGCGGGCCTCGCCACCGGAGATGGATGTACCTTCGTTCACATACTCCCAGCCGATTCCTTCCTCGCCAAACTGTTGCGTCAGAGTCCATTCCTCAGTGGCAAGCAAGTCGAAAAGTTTGACTGCCAATTCAGGGTTGGCACAGTCTTTTGTCACCACACCGCAGCAAGTCTGGAAATAATCCACAGGATAATACGCTGCCAACCGCACGCCGTCGGGACCTTCCAGGGGTTCCAACACAGTCCAATCCTGATAAGGTCCAGGCTGCTCCAAGCGAAGCTCCGTGGTGTCGCAGGGGAAACCACCGCTTGATACACATGCTACCAGAGGAGTTTCGCCCTGTACAGATGCCTTCATCTGAGTGGTATCCTGGGTGAAGGTTTGAGAATCCAAAAGCCCCTCTTTGAACAGCTTGTTCATGTAAGCCAGTGCATCTTTGTACTCATCCTTAGAAAACTGGAATTCCACCTTGCCGTCGTTGACCACGAATCCAGCGCCGGTAACAGCATTGGTGTTGGAAAGAATGTTGTTGTTTTGCAAAAAGGCGTTGCTTAAGAAGGTGGTAGGATCTGTTGCCCAAGAACCGTCTGCAATGCAGCCTGTCATAGGAATTTCATCCTGAATGCCGTTTCCGTTGGGATCTTCATTTTTTACGGCAGTGAGGAACTGATACAATTCTTCGGTGGTGGTAGGCATTTTTCCATCCATCAGCTTTTCTACCCAAGGCTTGTAAATCCACATTCTGGCCTGGTACATGCTGTGGAGGGTTTCATTCGTATTACCATAACAATAAACGTTTCCATCGGACATTGTCAACTGTCCAAGACGATCAGGACATACTTCGTTGAGTTTGTTCCACGTTTCGCAATCCTTTAAGTAATCGTTTAGCGGGATAATAAGTCCCTGCTGGCCATAAAGCATGGTTTCCGCTTTTGTCCATTTGGTTGCCAGGAGAATATCCGGGAGCTTATCGCCACTTGCCATTAACAGATTTAGCTTGGTTTTTCCATCTTCGCCAGAGGTGCAGGTTTGGAAATCGATGCGGATGTTTTCTTCCTTTTCCAAGATACTGGTAACCCAGTTGTCCTGATAATCTCCGTTTGATCCGGCAAAAGGCGTGATAACAAAGGCGGTCAGTGTTTGCTTTTCCTTTAAGGGGAATGTGATAGCCTCGTTCGAGGTGGATTCCTCTGTTGAGGTGGTGCTGCTTCCTGAGGCTGTTTGAGAAGGCGCGCTGCTGTCGTTTGGTTTGGAAGAAGTGCAGCCCGCGAGAAGAAGCAGAGAGGCCAGCAAGCAACTAAACAGTTTGGTTACCATTTTTCTTTTCATTTCTACAATCCTCCATTTTGTCCTAAAAAAGCTTTGTTTATGGTGAATTTAATCTTACCCCTTTACAGATCCCAACATCACTCCTTTGACAAAATATTTTTGTACGAATGGATACAAAATCATCAATGGCAAGCTGCTGATGATGATGGTTCCATATTTAAACATTTCACTGACCAGATTCATTTTTTCCAACAATTCGGGATCAGAAATGGATCCTGAAATGTTGGCCTGATTTGTGATAAGGATTCCGCGGAGCACTAGCTGCAGCGGGTATTTTTCCTCAGAGTTTAAGTAGATCAAGGCGTTGAAGTAGGAATTCCACAGGGCTACCGCTACCCAAAGACTGATTACCGCTATGATCGGTTTTGAAAGAGGAAGGACGATATGCCACAGAAACTTGTAATCAGAACAGCCATCGATCTTGCTTGCTTCCAGCAATTCCTGGGGGAGACTCTGGCTGTAATAGGTGCGCACAACTATCACATTATAAGCGCTGACAGCTCCGGGCAAAACAATGGCCCACATGGTGTTATCGATGTTCAGTTGATTGACCAAAAGGTAGGAGGGGATCATTCCGCCGCTAAACATCATTGTAAAGACGAAGTATGTCATGATCACTTTTCTGCCACGCAGATCTTTTCGGGAAAGAGGATACGCGGCTATCACTGTAAGTACCACACTGATGGCTGTGCCCACGACCATATAAAGCAGAGAATTTTTATATCCAATCCAAATCGGGTCATAGGCGAAAACAGTTTTATATCCCTGCAAGCTTGGCTCTACGGGGAGCAGCTTGACTTTTCCGGTCATGAGAGCGTCTCCGGAACTGAAGGAACAGCTGATAACGTAGATTAATGGATAAAGAAACGCTGCCATCAGAATAATGAGAAAGATATAATTGATGGCGGTAAATACACGGTCTTGTCTGCATTGCTTTATTGAGCTTTTCACAATATTCTTCCTCCCTGTTTTTTATTTTACAGAAGGCCATCCCCAGAAATCTTGTTGACGATTTTGTTAACGGAAAGCAGCAGGACCAATCCGATCACAGACTGGAATAGACCTATGGCGGTCGCGTAGGAAAAATCGGGAATGGAAGCTGTTAAAGCTACTTTGTAGGAATAAGTTGAGATGATTTCAGACATGCGCAGGTTGTTGGGATTCTGCATCGCCAATACTTTTTCGTATCCTACATTTAATAGGCTGCCCACATTGAGTATGAGAAGAATACATGCGGTGGGTAGAATGGCAGGGAAATCAATATGGCGAATTCTTTGAAAAATTGTAGCGCCTTCCACAATGGCTGCTTCATGCAGCTGCAGATCTACACCGGAGAGAGCTGAAATATAGATGATAGAATTAAAGCCTACCATCTGCCAGACTCCGGACCATACATATAATGATGGGAAAACATCCGCGCTAGCCAGAACATTTACTCCGGTTGTCTGTTCGATGAAGGATCCTAATGCACCGGTTCTGGCGTTGAATAGGGCGTTGATCATACCCACTAAAACGATCGTGGAGATAAAGTAGGGGAAATAAGAAACCATCTGGACGGTCTTGCGAAACCAAGTTCTCCCCACGTAGTTCAGACACAGTGCCAATAAAATAGAGCATGGGAAATTTACAAGCAAACTGTAAACGGAAAGGGTTAAAGTGTTGACTAAGCAATCCACAAAGTTATAGTTGCTGAAGAATCGAAGGAAATTTCCCATTCCAAAATGATCTGTCCAGGGACAAGTTAGAATATCAGATCCGATGGTGTAATCTTTAAAAGCGATAATGGCGCCATACATAGGGTAATAGTTAAAGACGGCAAGGAAGATCATTGGTAAAAGCAATAAACTGTACAGCTGCCAGTTGTTCCTAAAGGAATTCTTTTTTTTCTTGCTGGACACATGTTTTTCCATAGTAGATACCCCGCTTCCTTCTTGTGAATTTGGATCTCTGAGTTTTAAAGCCAGGTCCGTATGGGAGACCTCCTCTTTTCGGGGCTACTATAACACGAACAAAAAAGGAAAGTAAATATTCTCTTTTTTAGCCATTATTCATTAATTTAATCTTGAAAATATAGAGGGAATGTTTATATTCCAAAGTTTTTTTGAAGCCAAAGTGGGTATTCCTTTTTTTAGATTGCGGCGGAAACTTTTGTCATTTCTTTGGAATCGCTGTTCTTTTTGAATATAAAATGGTATACTCAGGTCAAAATTATTGTCTTATATACAGGGCGCTAGGAATCTTAAAGGAGGGGTTACAGATGAAACGGGTGCCTCAGTTTCTTTGTAAAAAGGGAAATGCAAAAAAACCTATCCCTCTGTTAACTCTGTTAGGAACGTATTTGCTGATACTGGTGGTTCCCATTTTTATAAGTATTTTGTTTTATTCTCGCGCAGTTCAGATACAGTACTCGTCGGCAAAGGATGAAAACCGAAACGCCTTGCAGTATGCTTCGGTGGTGCTGGAAAGGTGTATTGATGAAATATCTGTGATGGCAAACCAGCTGGCTACCAATCAGTCTGTGGTAGGTTTTCAGGGGAAAAGTGCGCCGTTTGTTTATCCAAACTCCTATTCCATTCTCAAAACAAGAAATGATCTTCCGAATTTCAATTCAACCAATGAGTTTCTATACGACTACTTTATTTTCTTCAACCGCAGTCAACTTGTGATGAATAGCCAGCTCACATACACATACCAACAGTTTTACGATTTGTATATGAGCATAGATGGACTTTCCTACTCCCAATGGGAACAGCAGCTGGAAGGATGTGCTCAGTTGCCGGTGGGTCTCCAGCAAGAGACAAATTACGTGGTTAAGAAAAGCAATGAAACGAGTTCTCAATTAGTCGCCATTCCCTTCTATCATCCTCTGTTGTCTCATGGCGGGGATGATGGGTTTATTCTGTTCCTGATCTCAAAATATCAGGTTTCTTCACTGCTTTCCCCAGTCAGCTTAAACGATGAAAATATTGTTTACATAGAGGATAAAACGGGAAATTTAATCACCTGTCTCTCTGAAACTCCACAGGGATTAGAAACCATTCGCCAATCTCTGAAACAGAGACCTTCAGAGGGAGAATTGGTAAAAGTCGAAATGAATGGCAGAGACATGTTGGCAACCACTGTTGAGTCCACCCATTTTCGATTTGTGGCTGTTCAAGCAGAGGATACGGTGCTGAAAAAAGTAACCGACTTGAAAGCTATTTTGCTGTCGGTTTTAGTTTTTTCCGGTATGTTTAGCGTTGCTGCGGCTTTCTTTTTTGCCAGAAGGACGGCCAAGCCCCTTCAGGAAATTTTGAACCATCTTCCTGAAGATGAAAATAGGACCGGCGACATTTTTCATATCCTGAAAACAGAGTTCGCAGAAGTTCAGAACACGAATACGCTGCTGAGACGTACATTGCAAAGCCAGACCCCTCTGCTGAAGAAATCGTTTCTGCTTCGGGCGATTCACACGGAATTTACTTCCAGAGAAGAAATGGAGCAAATGGGCGCTGAATTTCTTCCTGTGAAGGATCATTTGTATTGTATGCTGCTAGTAAAGGCGGAGGCTCAGAATCATGGATACGACAGCCTCGATTTTGCCACGTTATCCACGTTGACGCACCTTGTGGAACAGGTGTTTCTACGCATTGCGGAGAATGTGGTTTGCTGCAATGTCAAGGAGGACCAGCTGGCAGTGTTGATTTATTACCCTACCTGCGAATATAAGGATTTTGAGCGCAAAGTAGGGAAGGTCATTACCACGCTTCAAGGAAGCCTGCCAGTCAATATTATAGATAGTATTGCGATTGCGGGTGGCTCGATCATAGAAAGCCTTTGCCAAATTTCAGAGTCTTTTGAAAAGGCACAACAAGCGTTTAGCGCAGTGTCGCCCCATGTGGATAGCGGTATTTTCTGGTATCGAGAAAATCAAAACTATAAACCGTTTTATTATTTCCCCAATGATGTGGAAATCAAGCTGAATAGTGCCGTCGTAAACGGAGATAAACGGGAAATGGATCGCCTGCTGGCGTTGCTCTTTGAAAAGAATTTTAAAGAACTACACCTTTCTCCCATATTGAGAAAATACTTTGTCTATCATCTCATCTGCATTTTGACAAAGCTTTCTCAGCAGATTTCTCTTAACGATCAATTTGATTATCAGAAGATACAAGAGCTGGATCATATTCCGCAGCTGAATGATCAAAAACAGGAACAAGCACTTTTGTCTGCTTTTGACACCTTGTGCAGTGCTGTCCATGAAACTGTTCCAGAAAACTCTCTTTCCCAACAGATCCTGGAATACATCAATGAGCATTTTTGGGAGGATTCGATTTCTTTGGCTTCAATTTCCAGCAAGTTCTGTATAAATGAGTCCTATCTTTCGTACAGCTTTAAACAGTGGAATGGTGTAAAGCTGTCCGTCTACATTGAAAATCTACGGATTCAAAAGGCGAAGGTGTTGTTGTTGCAGACGTCACTCAGCATCAGTCAAATTGCGTTGCAGATAGGTTATTTATCAGCCAACAGTTTTTGCAGAGCATTTAAGCGAGTTACCGGCATTAACGCAACCACGTATCGGGCGAATGGACAATAGAGATCTCAGCCTAAATTTCAGTTGCTTTTTTCACAGGCAAATAAAAAAGGAAAGAGTATGGGGCAGTGTTTATTACTGCCCCATACTTTTGCGTAAATCTAAAAAAGCATTTGACAAATCTCCTTCTCCTTTTTATAATTAGTCATAATGTTATAACAAATAAAACCGACCCGTAGGGGCCAAACTTTTCCGAAAGGAGAGGGCGATTTTGATGTTTGATCCTGGATTTCCCATCACAGTAAAGAAGGAACCCATGGGATTTTCCTATGGCCAAGGCCTGAGTGGACCTGAGCCGGAAGTGCGCAGATTAGAGCAGATCCGCCCGTCGCTGATGGATCCCCATTGTGACGGACCGGAAGAAGTGTACTGCATTGCCATGGATGTGGCCAAAGAGAAGGATCTGGAGGATCTGCGTGAGAGGAATCTGCTGTACGGTGTGGTGACTTACCAAAAGGGTAAGCTGGGGAAGGAACCTGTCCGGTCCCAGGGGCATATCCACGCGGTGTCTCCTTCCTGCGGAGCGTCCACCTGCGAGGTGTATGAGATCTGGGAGGGCCGGGCGTGTGTTTACATGCAGGAAAGCGGCAGTGATGACGCGGGAAACTGCTATGCTGTTTACGGCGGGCCGGGGGATGTGATTATCGTTCCGCCTGGCTGGGTCCACGCCACGGTGAACGCCTCACTGGACCAGCCTATGTCCTTCGGCGCCTGGTGCATCCGGGATTACGGTTTTGAGTACAGTGAGGTGCGCAGTCACAACGGGATCGCCTTTTTCCCTCTGTGGGAAGGGGAGCGGCTGATCTGGGTGAAAAATCCCGCCTACCGGTCCGGGAACCTGGTGGAAAAGGACGCCCGAGCGTATCCGGAGTTTGGGCTGGCCGCTGGGAAGCCTATTTACCGCCAATATGAGGAGAATCGGGATCTGTTCCGTTTTGTGACCAATCCCCAGGAATTTCCGGAACTGTGGAACAACTACAAGCCCTGAATGAGCAGGAAAGGCAGTGAGATACCATGAATTATGACAAATATCCTGTGACCAAAATTTCCACGGATACTGTTCAGGCGTGGAGCGGATATGACAGTATTTTAAATAGGCTGAGAGAAGCTGTCCGGGAGAAGTCCCGGGATGGGAAATGCGTGCTGGCGGTGGAGACCTACCCGGGAGTGGACGAGCAGGAGCTGATCCCGGCGCTGGAAGCTCTGGATCCCCAGCTGGTTCTGGATACCCGCCGGACCCTTTGCTCCAAGGAGGAGTTCCAACAGCGGATCTATCCCTTTTTAACGGATGACCGGGTATTCGGCCGGATGTTTTACGGAACCTTTGAGGATTTCCAGCAGCCCCAGCAGGTGGAAGCTCTCCGGAAAGAAGCGGAAGAGGCTTCCGGGCTGGTGATCGTTTGGGGAATGGGCGCAGCAGAGCTTATAGAGCCGGATGTGCTAGTGTATGCGGACATGGCTCGGTGGGAGATCCAGCAGCGTTTCCGGAAAGGGATGCCCAACTATTACACTGACAACCAAGACGAGGACAATCTGAAAAAGATCAAGCAGGGATATTTCTTGGAGTGGCGCATGGCAGATAAGCTGAAGCGCAAGCTCTATGACAAACTGGATTTCTACCTGGACACCAACCGTCCTCAGGACCCCAGTATGCTCACCGGAGAGGTGTTCCGGGCGGCGCTGCGGCAGGTGGTGACAGGTCCCTTCCGCACGGTGCCTTATTTTGATCCCGGCGTGTGGGGCGGCCAGTGGATGAAAACCGTCTGCGGTCTGGACCCGGAGCAAAAAAACTACGCTTGGTCCTTTGACGGCGTGCCGGAAGAAAACAGCATTTATTTAGAAGTCAACGGGGTGCTGGTGGAGTCCCCAGCCATCAACCTGGTGTTTTACTGCCCCAAAGAGCTGCTGGGGCCCCAGGTGTATTCCCGGTTCGGGGCGGAATTCCCCATCCGGTTCGACTTTTTGGACACCATGGACGGCCAGAACCTGAGTTTGCAGGTTCATCCCCTGACGGACTACATTCACAACCAGTTCGGCATGAATTACACCCAGGACGAAAGCTACTACATCCTGGACGCCAAAGAGGATGCCTGTGTGTATCTGGGCTTGAAAGAGGACGCGGAGCCGGAGAATATGCTGGCAGACCTGCGCCGGGCCCAGGAGGGCGGGGCGGAATTCCCGGCGGAACAGTATGTGAACCGTTTCCCGGCCAAGAAGCACGATCATTTTCTCATCCCCGCAGGCACTATTCACTGTTCTGGGAAAAACTGCATGGTGTTGGAGATCAGTGCCACGCCCTACCTGTTCACCATGAAGCTGTGGGATTGGGGGCGTCTGGGATTGGACGGCAGACCCCGGCCCATCCATATCGACCACGGGGAAAAGGTCATCCAATGGGACCGCCGCACCCAGTGGGTGAAGGATAATCTGGTGGATCAGGCCCGTGTGTTGGAGGAGAACCCGGCCTATACCGAAGAGCACACCGGACTCCATGAGCTGGAATTCATCGAGACCAGGCGGTATCACATCCGGGAAGCCTGTGAGTTGAATACGGAGAACAACGTGAATATGCTGAACCTGGTGGAAGGAGAAGCCGCTGTGATCGAGAGCCCCACTGAAGCGTTTTCGCCCTTTGAGGTCCATTACGCGGAGACGTTCATCCTTCCCGCGGGAGTGGGAGCCTATACCATCCGTCCCGCGTCCGGAGAACCTGTGGCGGTGGTGCGAGCCTATGTCCGCTGAGGGGAAGGAGGAGATCGTTTGAAAACCTTGGATTATTCCAAAGGGTCCGTGCCGCTGTATGTGCAGATCTATCAGGACCTGAAGGAAAAGATCAACAACAAAACCTACGAGTACGGTCAGAATATCCCCACAGAATTTGAATTGCAGGAAGCCTATGGGGTCAGCCGGATCACGGTGCGGCAGGCTATCCAGGCGCTGGAACAGGAAGGTCTGGTGATCCGGGCCAGGGGCAAGGGTACGGTGGTGGCCAAGCAGGAGAAGATCACCGAGCTGCTCACCAGTATCAAGAGTTTCACCGAGGAAATCCGGGACCGGAACATGGTGCCCGGTACAAAATTCGCCCAGGTCAGCAAGGTGGAAGCGGATGAAAAACTGGCGGACGTGTTTTCCTGTCCGGTAGGGGCTCCTCTCTATCGGGTGAAGCG
>UMIN01030318.1_pt1 | contig 22143 bp, 20 predicted proteins | sample 1965811 | NCBI WGS metagenome assembly UMIN01 (sample SAMEA4836123, study PRJEB28245) | human gut metagenome | biome: gut microbiome; material: fecal sample | place: Denmark | collected 2008
TCCCATGCCTTCTTCTTTCCATCGCAGGTCGTCTCTCCGATGTACATATCTGCGATCCTAAAGAATGGGCAAGTCCTGTCAAGCCTTGCGCCAACAGATGCCTTGATCAGCGGACAGGTATTCGTCGGAAGCACCTTCTCTCCTCCCGGAACCCAGAACTGGGAGCCTCCGCACAGGCCTGTGGCAATCGCGTCCGCCGCAAATATAACCTCATCCGGCACATAGACGCAGAATGTTCCGAAGACCTTTCCGCCTTTGTTCTGATGCTCGATCAATTCCGCCGGGCGTATTCCGTGGATATCCGCCACGACCATGTTATAGTAATCCATGCCTTCCGGCCTGTTCTCCTGTGATAAGAAAACATCCCCAAATGCCTGTGGCAGTACTTCGCATAACTGGTCATGCAGTTCCAGGTTCATGCCCAGGTCGCTCCACATCTTGTGATTATTGTCCATATTATCGTCCTCCTTGTATTTTACAATATTCGACTATATTTACCGTATCATTTTTTCCTATTAAGGACAACGCAACCTGCTGGAATGGGCTATTGTTAATTCCCAACATTATCCATACTTATTTATGTTATCTATATCTCATCTATATCTTCATCAGACAAGTTCGCGCAGCGTCCGAATACAAATATCAATCTCCTCTTTAGTGTTGCTTGCGCTAAATGCAAAGCGGATAGTCCCCTGTGGAAATGTATGCAGCGTCCGATGAGCCAGCGGCGCGCAGTGAAGGCCGACTCTCGTCATAATGTCTGCCCGCTGCTCCAGTTCAAATGCCACGACTGCGTTATCGCTGGTCTGAAAGTCAAGAGACACCACGGCTACGCGCTGTCTTACGTCCTGCCTTCCGGCAATCCGGATTCCCGGCAATTCCTTTATACTCTCAAGAAAATACTCTGTCAGTTCCATCTTCCTGTCGTGAATCTTCTCTATCCCCGTCTCTTCAAGATAAGACAGCGCAGCATGCAGCCCGATAATTCCCGGCAGATTCATTGTCCCGCTCTCATACTTGTCCGGCAGATTATCCGGCATCTCGAAGGAATCTGACTGGCTCCCTGTTCCGCCCGCAATATAGGGCTGCATCTGGCGGTCCAGCTCCTCGGATATCAGAAACCCGCCAATCCCCTGGGGACCCAGAAGCCCTTTGTGCCCGGTGAATGCCAGGAAGTCGATGCCGCATTTCTGCATGTCTATGTCAAGAGTTCCGGCCGTCTGCGCCGTATCCACCGCAAAAATAAGATGCCTCCGGCGGCACATTTCCCCGATTTCCCGGATGGGCACGATGGTTCCGCAGACATTGGATGCATGCGAGGCGATGATTGCCCTTGTCTGCGGCCGAACCAGCCTCTCCATCTCTTCTGCGCTGACATTCCCTTGCTCATCCGCAGGAGCAATGTCATACGTCACGCCCCGGCTCGCCATCTGGTGAAGAGGGCGCATCACCGCATTGTGCTCGATTCCGGTCACGATTACATGATCCCCGCTCTTAAGGAACCCCTGAATAAAATAGTTCAGGGAATAGGTAATGCCCGGGGAGAATATTACGCTTCTTGAATCTGCGGCATGGAACAGCCGCTTAAGCTGCTCCCTGGTCTCCAGCACGATTCCAGCCACTTCGTATGCGCCTTCATAATTGCCCCGGTTGATATTGAACGCGCAATTCGTCAGAAGTTCCGCCATAGACTCTGCGACCTTTGGCGCTTTTGGCCAGGATGTGCTGCCATTGTCAAAGTATATTCTTTCCATCTTCTTCCCCCTGTGTGAAATGTTTGTCCGAATGCGGGAGTCAATGGTTATTGCCTGCCCGCGTTAAATTAATCTTATCATATTCCATGCGCCCCATTGATTGAAAAAGGAAATAGGTGATGCGTTATATTTTTCTTATCTATAATGCATCATCTATTCCCTTGATTTATTTTCTAACCACACGATTTTTCCCGTATGTTACTTCTTCCTTAGAATCTTTCCCGCATGCCTTCCCAAAACTCGCTGACTGCCGAAAGTTTTTTCACTCTCCTTAACCGTATTCCGGCTACTTGGCACACCTGATCCAGGATTGCCTCGATAATCACATTGCTTACCCGGATTTCCTTTGGCGCTCCATGGGTCAGGATAAATCCCACCACAGTTTCAGCCAGTACCACCATTGCATCCTCGTCAGGCCCGACCATTTCTGCCTTCAACATCATTCCCGAATTCCTCTCCGCCAAGAGACACAGCATTGGGTTGGCAGGGCGGTCATACTTTTTATCAGTTACTGCCGACCCGGTGTAAGTACACTCAGCCTCCAAAATACAATCATTTTTCGACGCTTCTTTTAATTCCCGCAAAAGTTCTTCCTCCGTCAGCGTCAGGCTGGGAAACTGGCAACTGGTAAATGGCATGGCCTGTGCTCCCCACTTCCTGGCTCCTGTCTTCTCATTAAACGCATAGCAAAACAGGTCGCCTCCCTTAAAGTCTACCACTTCCTCCATATCGCGGTAGCATTGCACTGCCTCCAGAAGAAGTCCCAGGTATCTCGTCATCCTTCGCACTTCATCCTCATCCAGATTGTATGGAAAATAGCCTGCCTGATAAGACATAAAGTACAGCCATTGACTCTTCCCACGGTACTTATAGCCCAGTTCTTTGATCGTCTTTCTCTGTTTCTCACTCAATTCTTCCCTGTTTCCCCAATAGCAAGTCAGATTATTCTGGGAGAACATTGCAAACTCAACGGACAGATTCATCTCATCTGCCAGTGCGAGGCGCATAAAATCATTTAATCCATCATACCCCTCATATACCGTTATCCCATAGCAGTCTCCCCCTTTTCCGAGAATGCTTACAAAGGCTACATCTTCCTCTTCTTCTCCCTGCAGCTGGATCAGATCCATATCCCAGAAAGACTCCCACGGGCGCAACTCCTTAAGTTCCGTTGCGATTTCATACAATGCCTTCCACTCTGCTAAACTTGCTTCCTTTCTCATTTGCTCATTTCTCCTCTTATTCTGTGTACTTTAGGCATTTGATAAATGCTGTTCTCCTTGATTTTACTGGGGTTTCTTACTTGATTTATATAAATTTTCTCTCCACGGGTGGTGAGATATAGGTAACGACACCAATACATTTCAACTCCTGAGGAGGAGAAAATTTATGACTGCTAAATATCATCAGATCGCTTTAAATGATATTTTTTCAGACTTTCAAAGCAAACTCATTGACAATTACCCTCTTTCTTTGTTCTTTTTTCAGAACACTTTGATCTCCATGAATTTATTCCACCCGAGTTCTATTCGGCTTTCAGGTTTCTCTAAAGTCCCCGATACTTCCCTGTTATCACGTTTTAAACATAATTTCGATGCTTACATTGAACTTATGTTTCAAAGAATGGTGGATCATACCGAGCCCATCTGCCAGCTGATTCATGTGTCTCTTTCTCAGACTAGCATTGTCATCCCTCTTTCAATCCACTCCACCACACAGGTGGAGACCTTACAGGCCTGCAAGCCGAGTACGAAGAAAGGACTTTCAATCCACTCCACCACACAGGTGGAGACATACGGTTCTATTAACACTGGTTGGAATTCCATTCTTTCAATCCACTCCACCACACAGGTGGAGACTACGGGAAACATTAACCCGGAAGACATTGAAGATCTTTCAATCCACTCCACCACACAGGTGGAGACGCTGTTCCGTTGTTCTTTATACCCTGCAACATTTCCTTTCAATCCACTCCACCACACAGGTGGAGACGTAGACAGAAGACGACAACGAGTATTTGATAGATACCTTTCAATCCACTCCACCACACAGGTGGAGACTTTACGTTAGGGGCTGGTGGTGTTTCAACAGGATCTCTTTCAATCCACTCCACCACACAGGTGGAGACTTTTCTAATCCAAGTGGTGCTACTTTTGATTCTAACTTTCAATCCACTCCACCACACAGGTGGAGACATGTTGTCTAATGTGGTAATAAGAAAAGAAATACCTTTCAATCCACTCCACCACACAGGTGGAGACGGCATAATGTAGAGGATAATGTGGAAAGAATTAACCTTTCAATCCACTCCACCACACAGGTGGAGACTTATCTGATAGATTGGAGGACAATTAATGGGAGCCTTTCAATCCACTCCACCACACAGGTGGAGACCTCAGAGGCCGAGATATCAACCTCGCTGGTGATTCTTTCAATCCACTCCACCACACAGGTGGAGACCCCCATCTGGACGGAGAATGAATTCCGAAGAACGCTTTCAATCCACTCCACCACACAGGTGGAGACGGCAATTTAATATCTGGAAGTTCCCAGTCAAAATCCTTTCAATCCACTCCACCACACAGGTGGAGACTGCAATATCATATAATATTATACAGGACTTTTTGTTAATTTCCAACAAATTAACTATTATTTCATATATTTATCACCAGTTTTTATTACATATTCTTAGCATTACCATTCCATTTTGTATCTTTTTTTGGTGCGAATCCCCCTGGAATTTTATGTTTGCTTGACATTCGCACCAAATTTCAATTGCTAGGCAAAGACGACGTTAACCTGTCCATACCCAAATGTCACATTTCTGCCTATATGAAGTACACTGGCCGCATTTAGCCAAGGTGTAAACGCTGTGAGTTCTCCTTGATATGCTAATGATCCCATCACACCGCTCATGTCCATTTTTTCGCCTTTTCTACTGGAATATCGCTCTAGATGGCATACATATATCTCTGCATTCTTTTGTTTGATTTCCCTGGCCATATCGCATATGGTTTCTGCCTTTTCTCTATCTATATATCCGCCATACCTATCTACAATATCTGATATCCGCCTGGTTATATTTCGCATAATGGCAGGCATATCAATCTGAGTCAGCAATTCGCCATCTCTCCTGATCCGTAGTGGCGTCTTCATCTGAATAGAACAATACTGGCAATTTTCATAAATCTCATCTACCAATGCACTTGCCACAATCTCTTTCTGCCACAGATGTTCCCCATCCCATATTGGATGAAGGCTGACTCCATGGCGTATATCAACCAGTTCGAACTTTGCCCTGCCTGCCCCTAAGCCAAATACAGATGTCTCTGTCATTACATTTACAAAGTCCTCTGCATACTTTATCCCATCGCCAAGCAGCAGGATCTGAAACACAAGTTCATCATTTTCTTGATAATTCATTTTCTGTGGCGGCGTGTTGATTATATATGGATTTACGATATCTCTTTGTCCTGTACTTCTTCTTCGGTTTTCAAATAAGTAGCGATACACCTTTTGTTGAGGCAAAAGGGCCCACCCTAGCGTTCCGTGGAGCATAGAGCCTAAATAAGCCGGAAGTTTCACTGGTTCGCAGCATTTTAATCGAATTGTTAATGGCAAGTAGGTTACGGAAAACAAATTCTTATCATACATATTCTTCCCCTAATCTAATTTTAACAATACCATGTGGAAGATTGCATTCTTTATCCAGATAGATCGCTCCCTTTAGCATTCCATCCGCCGAATCCCTATATGAAAATAATTCTGACAGCAATAATCCCTTGTATCCGCCCATCAGCAATAGTGCCTCATTTCGTTTGCAGGTATCTATAAGCGATTGTACTCCAATCCTCGCCTCTTCTAATTCTTTCAGACAGCTTATTTCCCTTTTTACATTCTTTGGATTTTCATACACATTCTCAAGAATCCTATCCAGGCTATATATAAATTGTTTTAACTTTTCTTTCGTGCCATCCCGTATCTCCTCCAGGAAAGCGTCAAGTTCCTCCTCTGCATATATTTCTCCTTTATAGGAAATACCACGCCGGAGCATCTGTATTGCCATCTGAGGAAAGAACAGTTCAAGCATGATCTTCTTTCGATCTTCCGGCTTTTCTTTTATTTCCCACTGTTCCGGCAGATTCTGCACTTTATATAATTGGCGCAATACAATATCTTCACTTCGAACCGGAATATCATCTACCATAAACCTGCCAAACTCATCTCTTAACTCGCGTTTCATCGCTCCCTTAATAGAAGAGCCGGGAATATAATATTCTGGCTGTTCTGAATGATACTCTCCATATTGGTAAAATGGATAGATTATGTTAATGTTTTTTTCATCCTTTTTACTTATACTTCCCAGATCATAATCAATGCCAGCATAACATGCCTCCTGCGCCCTGGGAGAAAGCGGCATAGAAGAAATGGTTTCAAGATAATAATCAAACCTCTTAAGTTTTTTCACCCTTTACCCCTCCATTTCATTATTGAATAACGGATATAAAAAAGCGTTGCCAAATACAATTGCCCGGGCATCGAAGGGCGATGCCACAGAACGTCCTGTATGAAAAATATCAATTTCCGGAAAGATAATACTTCCTGCTTCAATAAAACTAATGACCATTCTATCATCAGACTTTTCCCAGCCTGCGCTCATATTATAAGGTCTTCTTTCAGAGGTAAACAGGCGAAGCGTGGATCTGTCATAATCAATCCGATCTGGTAAAAGCATTCCCATATTCAGATATCTTTTGCCCATGCATTTTTCTTCTTTCTTCTTTTCAATTCGCTCCACTACATATGTATTCATCCCCTGAGAAGTACGGGGTCCTAAGAAAAATCTTCTTTCTTCCTCCTTGGCCTCTTGGAGCATCTTGTATAATTCATTTTCTTCCGAGCAGTTTTCAATCGCCATATAGATAACAAATTGACGCAGATTACATTCTTTCTCATCTTTGTCATCTTTTCTTACCTCTACCACCTGCACTTCCGGAACGGAATAAAGGTTTGGATCAAGCCCCGGCAGGTTATACTGATGGCTGTCCAGTACTGCATGAATCTGCTGTAGTTCCTTAACTTTTACATATGGATATAATTCTGCTATCTTCTCAGGATATTCCATGACCTCTTTTAAGTCCTTTTCCTGAATGTATGCTCGTTTCTTTTGTTCTTCGTGAAGTGTCTTTAAATCGATCTTATCCGGTGATGAAGTATCTACCTCTGTCAAATCCACTTGTGGCATTGGCATATATCCTTGCGGAAGCATATTAGAAATTGCGCAGTATAGCCGGCCTTCCCGGATTTTTCTTACCAAGGCAGCCGCCTGCTCATCCGAATTTCTTTCTGCATAATGATAGATCATAGAGCCAAATATCTTCTGCGAATCCGGAATTTGGGTCAGCCGCCCTGTCAGTTTCATACAAATCTCGAAAACATCTACCTTTTTCATCTATTCTGCCTCCTATCTGACATCAATCCGAACTCTGCCATAACCTCTGCTGCCAGATCCCCCAAGTCGATAAATACCTGAATTGAACTCCAGCAAAGATTTTTCTACAAACTCTCTAATGCCCTTTATCCCAAGTCTTTCCATTCGATAGAGCAGAATATCTCCGGTAAAAACAACTCCTGGACGCACCGTTTTATAGGTTCTTGGCTTTGCATTTATCTGGTCTTCCACAACATCAATTCTATTTTTGGAATCTATTGAAAATAATTCTCTTTCTTCCTGGCCTTCTTTTACTATCAAATCATTAAAAATCAATTTGGGGGCATCATTGAAGCCCTGTACTCCAAACAGGTATTCCGCAGAAACTTCTCTAATTGTCTTTGCAAACCGTTCGTTAATTCCTTCTTTTCTCTCAGGTTCAATCTTTTCTGCTGCTCTTTTCAAATTCTCTTTATTCTTTTCTTCTAGATCGCTAAAATATTTTTCATACGCGTGTGCAATCTCTTTTGCCGCGCTGTCAGACTCCATGTCGCTGATAATTCTGCGCAGCACGCCCTTTAAAGAAGAGGCAGGAATCAATGGCTTATTATGAAAATCGGTCTTCGTGTACTGATCTATGCCTCCAATCTCAAATGAGGATGGAGTATCCCCAATAAACAAGTTTGATAACGTCGTTAATTCTAACTTAATTCTTTCCATCTCGTTCCTCCCATTAACAATGATTATTTCGTTGACAGATAATGAATTTTAGCCCTGTTAAATCGATAAAAGATCATTAAGGCATCTACATATTCTTTCTTCCATAAGCCAGACTTTGCTGCCGTACTCTTGAAATCCTTTTCCCTAAAATACAAGTTCCCTGGCGGCTGTGTGCATTTTCTCTCTTCCTCTTCTTTGAGATAATCTTCTTCCGTCTTGGGATTCAAGGCTGTTATCATTACAGCCGCAGCATCAATATCCATATCGAATCTTTTAAAGCGCATAAACATGGAGTTTGTAATTTGCAGAGTCTGGTAAACCTCTACAGAACTATCCTTATTGGGATTCGGGTTTGTATAAAAAGCCTTATTTACAAATATATCTCTCATTGCTTCAGCCAGACTTCTTTCCACTCCTGATTTCACCCACAGCTCATACAAACTATTCTTATAAAGATAACGCAGAGGCCGCTTAAATACCTTTTTCATTTTTTCTTTATCATATTTTACTTGAGATTTCTCGGCTTCCCTAATATTAAATCTGGTATCGCAAAGTAATAGAAGAAGACTTATATATTTTACCAGTTTAGTACAAGAAGTTTGATCAAAGTTCAATTCCTTTGTCTTATTCTTTTTGCCAAAACTTATAAAACTTAATATATTTTCTAATAACAGAAGTTCTGCTTTTCTTTTCCCCTTACATGGATCATCTAAATACTGAGGCAAAAGATGATATAATACCAGATTGCTATGTATTATTCCTGTCGGATCTTCCTCTCTAACCTTCAGTTTTCTCAATAATTCGTAAAGAAATGCAGTTACTTCAATTCCTTCTTTTTCTGCTCTTTTTACTACCTTTAATCCGTGAATCACATGTTCCCATTTTGGTACGTCCGACTCATCCTTCTTCTTTTTCGGTTTCTCCTCTCGCTTCACATCGTAATATACGACATCATTTATGCAGATTCTTGCAACCAGCCGTTTTCTTTCAGCTTTATTCAATGCTTTTGCTTTTTTAGCTTTTTTCAATTGATCCTCGACACGTGCAAAATAGTAGCGAATCGGTTCCCGGTTGAATGCAAAATCCAAGCCAATGCTGAGTGTCAGTTTATTAAATGATGCGGTGCCAACCGTATCCTCAATAGCACTATTTAATTCTTTGACAATCCATTTGCAAAGATTAATACCTTCTATTAAATTTTCCATTCCCACAGCAAAAAAGATATCATCACCTGCAACATAAAGAGGATATACTTTAAACTCGCTATTATTTATTTGAAATCCCCTGACCTTTTCTTCTAAATACTCCATGGATATATATTGATTCAGGATGCTGCTCACTTTCTGATATACCTCAAAATCTTGGATTTTCTGAAAAGCACTTCCCATTCCATCTAAATCTGCCTTAATCACCACAATTCGAAAACTTCCCTTGTCCTGCTTATTCTCATTGGACTTTTGCTCAGAAGCTCTCAAATCATTTATCGTCTGGACAAACGCGCCTCCCTCTTCATTCTGTGCACTTATATCTTCTTCATGGTATTCCAAAAACTGAAAAAGAATCTCTTGATTCTCTTTCACTACCTGATTCATACATGCTTTGCTTTTCAGCAATTCCTTAGAGTTTTGAATCGCTTTGAGTTTTCCATTCCCCGTTGACACGTCCTCTGTAAAAAGTACATACTTCAAAATCAGTTTTCCGCCTGACTCCCGGTAAAACTTTGCGAATAATCTCTTCAAACGTTTTGAGATTTCATCTTCTGCACACGTGGTAGTAAAGATGCATACTCCGGAACATTGGAGCAATATTTCTTTTACCTTTCCTGCAAATTCCCCTGCATCTCCTTCTATTCCCACATCCCTGTAGAAATCTCCGGAAATCTTCCTGGACGCCGCCATAATGCTTCTCAACGTACCACTGTTCGTCTGCTTTTCCTGGGTACCTGATTTAATCACTTCAAAAAGGGCCGTTTGAATCTTATCAATAGATATTGCTACAACCTGGTCTTTCATCTTATTCCTCCTCACATTTCTGAAATAACTTTGCATAATCTTGATGAGGAAACAGCATGGGATTATTAATCAGCATCAATAGTTGGTTGAACTGTAAATTAAAGGATAAGAGGGATATGTTCTTTCCATTCTTATCATTTACTTGGAACTCCTCTAATTTCATTCCGCCCAATCTTTCCTTTGCTGTATCTGCATTACTGATCCTTTTCCACACATCCTCCGTTTTATCAATATTATTAAAGTTCAATGCCTCGAACCATTTCAGAAGATTATCAAACTTCTTATTAAACCGCACATCGATATAACTATCTTTAATATCTGATTTACCTTTTTTCCCTTTTTTTCCTTTTTTTACCGCCAAAAGTACGATATCAAATAACTTCTCCAACTCATTGCTAATTTCAGTTTTTAATGCGCACAGTATGAGAATGGGGCGCGTTGATGGCTGCGTTAGTACTGGTCCTGTGGAAAACATATTGGCTAATCTGGCCACTGCTCTTTCAGAAGTTCTCAATTTCTTTATAGACTCAGCCCATTCTCCCAGGCTCTTCTTATCCACACTCGTGCTTTTGCATTGTATCACAGCTGCCACTGCCTCGATTGGTATGAACTTTATACTGCCATATCGGAATATGTACGGAGTATACATCTCATCCATAATCACAAGATCTGCTTCCATAGATACATTATCCTTTGCATCAATGAGGAAGACGGATCTTTCTACCACGAATTTTTTGGGTATCAGCCCCTCGAATATTTCTCCCCAAATCTCTTCCCTTGCAGTCCCAATCGTAGTCGGATGTAAATCTTGTTCAAGATACAGTTGATTTACTTTCGATTGTTCAATCTGCTTATAATTGTTCTTGATGTTTTTGATTGCTTTTTTAAATCTTTCCTCGTCGGACATACCTTTTTTCCTCCCAATCTTACTACTCGGCCTCCTTGTTACGCAAACCATCATGAAACTGTTATTCAATTAATTCCCGATGGAAATCTACAATAAATTCCCCCTTTCACGCACCGGCAAGTCCATCAGTTTTCTATAAACGTCCCCAAATACCGTTTCATCCGTTTTGCCGAAACAGACCTTAAGTCATAACTCTCCTGCCTCAGATAATAATCGAAGACAATCCCCCTGGAAAAGTCAATCAGTTCCCATGCAACCGTCCTGGTATCCTCATTGAATGAATACAATTTCTTCTTCACGCATTCGTCCAAGGCTTCTTTTACCTTCACATAGAGCGGAGTGGTATCATCAAACAGATTCTCATCATAATAATGCAAGGCGCAGACGTATAACTCTCTTCCCAGTTTTGCGAACTTCAAGGAGACAATGACTTTTGCGTCAAATATTTGAAGTACCTTGTCCAGAGGATCTGCGGCCTCCTTCTGCGCTTCCAGAATCTGCTTCAGCAGTTCCTCTTCATGCGTGCTATAGCACTGCAGGATCTGCATCGATAAATACCTGATATGTTTTTTCTGATTGTAGCTGATGTTTATTTTTCATGACAAAACTCCTTTATAATGTACTCATTTTAACATATTTTGTAAAAATAATATATCCTTATCCATTTAATATTGACAATTCTGTATGAATGCGATTCCATGATTTCAGAATTTTGTAAACACGTATATAATCATGGAAGGAGCCTTATTATGAAGAAGTACAAAGTAATCGTATGGGGATTAGGAAGCGTCGGGCGTTATGCTGTAATAATGATCCAATCCAAGAAAAGCCTGGAACTGGTATGCGTTATAGACGTTGATCCGAAAAAGGTCGGAAAAGACGCGGGGGAAATCTTTGGATTCGACAAGGCCAATGTCATCGTCTCCGATGATATTGACGAGGTGCTTGCAAGAAGCAGACGTAGTGCTAATCTATCTCCCAATATAGGAATTGTAGACAATATTTTGAAAGGTAAATGCCAATGTAAAAAATACAAGCTATGTATGCTTATGTACCAGATACAGAATTATCCTTAGATGTTATAGAGCAGGCTTTCGATGATGTAGTAAGTAATGGTGAAGAGTCATCTTGGTTCTATTCCGTGAAAAAGGTGTCCGCTTTATTGCCATTTCCAATGGTGTTGACAGCACACATTCTGAATCCAATGAATTTGCACCATTCTTAAACATTATGAATGAATGGTATGTGCGTGATACCGGCCGGAAAATCAAGTCTGTGCTACGCAACAAAGGTATGGAGGGCAAGCATCTGACTTCTAATGTCATCTACGGATACAAAAAAGACCCAGAAGATAACAATCACTGGCTTATTGATGAAGAAGCCGCTGCCGTAGTAAAACGTATTTTCCAACTGATTATCGAAGGTAATGGTCCGATGCAGGTTGCAAGAATACTCTCAGTTGAAAAGATTGAACGTCCATCCTACTATCTTGCCAAGCAGGGACTCGGTACTTGCAGAGGCAAGTGCGATATGACAAGACCTTATTCCTGGACTGCTACCACCATCACAGACCTGGTATCAAAACCGGAATATATGGGGCATACTGTAAATTTCAGAACTTTTAAGGAATCTTACAAGGACAAGCATTCCCAATATGCCAATGCCCAGAATAATTACACCTGCTCAACCTATAGCAAGGCAAAGGGACATTTTGAAAACAAATGCTCCCAGCACCACGTAAGGACAGATGTGGTCAGACACCTGATTTTGACAACTTTGCAGTATACAGCAAGCTATATCAAAGAGCATGAGGATGAAATTCTGGAAAAGGTTAGAAGATCTAACATCTTGAAACAGGAAGCGGATACAAAGGCTCTCACTAAAAAGATTACCAAATCCGAAAAGCGGGTTGCTGAGCTTGACCATTTGATAAAACGTATTTATGAAGATAATGTATCCGGGATACTGACCGATAAGCGTTTCGATATGCTATCTGCTGACTATGAAAAGGAATAGTCTGAATTAGAAGAATTCCTTACTACTGCCAGAGGACAGTTAGCTACAGCAAAAGAAGAAGCTTCGAATGCCGATAAATTTATTGCAATGCTGCATAAGTACACAGATTTTTCTGAATTGGCTACACCAATGATTCACGAATTTATAGACCGAATCGAAGTGCATGAGGCTGACAAGTCAACCGGGGAACGCACACAGGAAATCGACATTTATCTCAAATATGTAGGTAAACTGGATGTTCCAATGCCAGAGCTAACACCGGAGGAATTAGCCGAAGAAGAACGGTAACGTCGCAAGCGTGCATGGAATCGCACCTACAATCGACGCAAGGCTGAGAAAGAACATGCTGAAAAAGAAAAAGCAGCTTTAGAAACTGCAACTGATACTAACAAATCCAACGAGGAAGCATAGGCATCTGCCGGAAACTCCCAATACATAAGGGTTTTAAGCCCACTTCTAAAAATATCCCTATGAAAGTTAAACATGAGTTTGTTATGCCGACGGATAATTTTTGAAGTTTTAAATATCAATGAATTAGATTATATAGACAACCTGATAAAATGTGTTTCAAGATTGGATGAATGGGCAGATGTTTCAGATAAATTCATCTCGAAATTCTCCAAATAGATAATTTAGGTCAAATAATTAACTTTGGGATTTGAAATTTGTAAAATCCTTATTGGCAGCGAGCAAGCTAAATAAGCACATTACAGAAAGTCTTAATAAAATCTTACTTTTCGGGCAGAAGACCCCCCCACAAGCCTTGTAATTACTGGCTTGCGGGGTTTTAATCCTCTACTCAAACTCAATCGTAGCCGGCGGCTTCGGCGACATGTCATAGCATACTCTATTGACATTCTCCACTTCCGCCAATATCCTGTTCGTGATCTTCTCTAGCACGTCCCAGTCAACCTTCTCGATGCTGGCTGTCATCGCGTCGATCGTATTGATTGCCCGGATGATTACCATATATTCGAAGCATCTGGCATGGTTCTTCATGCCTACAGACTTAAAGTCCGGCACTACCGTAAAGTACTGCCATACTTTCTTATCCAGTCCCGCTTTCTCAAACTCTTCTCTCAGGATGGCATCCGATTCGCGGACCGCTTCCAGTCTGTCTCTTGTAATTGCGCCGAGGCACCTGACGCCAAGCCCCGGACCCGGGAATGGCTGGCGATATACCATGTGCGGCGGCAGTCCCAGTTCGATTCCGCAAGCGCGGACTTCGTCTTTGAAGAGCTGCTTCAAAGGCTCTACCAGTTCAAACTGCAGATCCTCCGGCAATCCGCCTACGTTGTGGTGGGATTTTACCATCTTGGCGGTCTTGGTTCCGCTCTCGATGATATCCGGGTAAATGGTTCCCTGGCCGAGGAAGTCGATTCCGTCCAGTTTTCTTGCTTCTTCTTCAAATACGCGAATGAATTCTCCGCCGATAATCTTACGTTTTTCTTCCGGATCCTTCACGCCTTCCAATTTGCCTAGGAAACGTTCTGTGGCATCCACATAGATAAGGTTCGCGTGAAGCTGGTTCTGGAATACCTCCACTACGCTTTCTGACTCGTTCTTACGCATCAGGCCATGATTTACATGCACGCATACCAGCTGCTGGCCGATTGCCTTCAGAAGCAGCGCTGCCACAACGGAAGAATCAACGCCGCCGGACAGGGCAAGAAGGACTTTACGGTCGCCTACCTGCCGCTTCACCAGTTCTACCTGGTCAGCGATGAAGTTCTTCATATTCCAGTTTGGCTCCGCCTTGCACTCGTCAAATACGAATTTCTTAAGGGTCGCCTCATCCGGAAGCGCATCCAGTTTCTGCGCGCATTTGGCTGTTGGATGGTCAATTGCTATCACCGGATATCCCAGATCATAGAGTGCGGGACTTACATCCACCGCTACTCCGTCTACGACACGGTTCTCTCCTCCGTTTAAGATGATTCCCTTCACATTATCCAGCCCGTTCAGTTCTTCCGGGGTGATGTCATGGGGATGAATCTCGCTGTAAACGCCCATATCGCGAATTTCTCTGGCAACTACCGTATTCTCTGTGCTGCCCAAATCCAGAATTACAATCATATCCTGCTTCATTCGTTTCATTTCCTCCTGAGTATTTTTTCCTGTCACTAATCCATTATTATCTTGTATCTGATTTGACTTATCTCTGACTTGTCTTATATCTAACTTGTCTAACCCTCTAATTCGACTGGCATCTGCCTGGCTGCCGCTTATTTATCGGTGGTGAAGTTGTCAAAATAGCCCTGTACCAGGATCACAGGCGTTCCTTTGTCTCCAGAACCGCTGGTCAGATCGCACAGAGAGCCGATCAAGTCTGTCAGGCGGCGGGGTGTCGTTCCCTGGGAAGACATATCACCTACCAAGTCGTCTTCCTTCTCCTGGATTCTCTTGGAGATGGCGTCTTTGAGTGCCTCGCCCTTCAGGTCTTTAAAATCATTGTCTGCCAGATATTTTAATTTGACTTCATTCGGCGTGCCGTTGAGCCCTTCGGTATGGGAAACGGATACGCAAGGATCTGCCAGTTCCCAGATCTTTCCTACCGGATCTTTGAAAGCGCCGTCGCCATATACCATAACTTCAACATGCTTTCCGGTCTTTTCAAGAATCTTGCCCTGCACTTCCAGTACCAGGTCTGTGCAGTCTCTTGGGAACAGTTTCACGGATTCCTCCGTTGATTTATTAGATCCAAGAAGCCCGAAGCGTTCATTGCATCCGCTTCCGTCCACCGGACAGGTCAGGATATTGTCCAGTCCCAGAACTACTTCGGCGCCATTCTTCTCCAGGATGCGCTTGGTCCTTGCCCTGGTATGTATATCGCAGGTCAGCACGTTCTTGGCATGCTTCAGGATTTCCTGCGGCTGGTTTGCGAAGATGACCTCCACTTCAGCCCCTGCCTCTTTGATCAGATCGCTGTAATACTGCACATAATCCACACCAGTAAATGGATGCTTATTCTCTCCGAACAGCTCGCGGTATTTCTCGAGATCCATCACGTCGCTGTACGGGTTAATGCCTGCATCATCAAGCTTGTCCAGGGAAACCAGTTCATTTCCCACTTCATCGCTTGGGTAGCTCAGCATGAGCACTACCTTCCTGGCGCCTTTTGCGATGCCTTTCAGACAGATGGAGAAACGGTTTCTAGACAGAATCGGAAAGATGACTCCTATAGTCTCTCCGCCCAATTTCGCCTTGACATCCTTGGCTATCGCATCGATAGACGCATAATTCCCCTGCGCTCTTGCCACGATGGATTCTGTGGCTGCAATCACGTCGCGGTCACGAAGTTCGAATCCTTCGCTTTCTGCTGCCTCTAATACGCTTTCAACAATAATATCCGCCAGATTATCTCCTTCACGGATAATCGGGCAGCGGATTCCTCTTGATATAGTTCCTACTCTTCTTTCCATGTTTTTTATCCCCTTGCATATAAATTTAATCAACATTTATCTATACCCACTTTATCATAAGAAAGAGGCTTTTACAATTCACAGTTTTATAAGAAATATATTTTATGCCAAAAAATCGAGAAATTTTCCATGTTTTTTCTCCATATTTGGTAAAATTCCCTATTCCCTTTTTTTCAATCTACTATATAATAGAGGATAAAGGGTTTTTGGAGGCTCGCAATCGAACACGCAACCGGGTGTTCCATAAGCCATGCATGTCATATTAGGAGGATACATATGCCAAAGAGAACAGATATTCACAAAGTACTTATTATCGGCTCTGGACCGATCATCATCGGACAGGCCTGCGAATTCGACTATTCGGGTACCCAAGCCTGCAAAGCGCTGCGCAAGCTGGGCTATGAGATCGTGCTGGTCAATTCCAATCCAGCTACCATCATGACAGACCCGGAGACAGCGGATGTCACTTACATAGAGCCATTAAATGTAGAGAGGCTTGAGCAGATCATCGCCAAAGAGCGCCCGGATGCGCTTCTTCCAAACCTGGGAGGACAGTCTGGGCTGAATCTTTGCTCAGAACTTGCAAAGGCAGGCATTCTGGAAAAGTACAACGTACAGGTTATCGGCGTACAGGTGAATGCCATCGAGCGCGGCGAGGACCGTATAGAATTCAAGAAGTCCATGGATGCCCTTGGCATCGAGATGGCCAGAAGCGAAGTTGCCTACACGGTAGAAGAAGCGCTGGCAATCGCTGATGACCTTGGCTATCCTGTCGTGCTTCGCCCGGCCTACACCATGGGCGGCGCAGGCGGCGGCCTGGTATATAATAAAGATGAGTTAAAGACGGTATGCGCAAGAGGCCTTCAGGCCAGCCTTGTGGGACAGGTCCTGGTAGAAGAATCCATCCTAGGCTGGGAAGAACTTGAACTTGAGATCGTCCGCGATGCCGACAACAATATGATTACCGTGTGCTTCATCGAGAATATCGACCCCCTGGGCGTACACACCGGAGATTCTTTCTGTTCTGCTCCGATGCTTACTATTTCAGAGGAATGCCAGAAGCGTCTGCAGGAACAGGCTTACAAGATTGTAGAGTCCGTACAGGTTATCGGCGGCACCAACGTACAGTTCGCCCACGATCCTGTCAGCGACCGTATCGTCGTCATTGAGATCAACCCGAGAACTTCCCGTTCTTCCGCATTGGCTTCCAAGGCTACCGGATTCCCGATCGCCCTGGTATCTGCCATGCTGGCAACCGGCCTTACGCTTAAGGATATCCCATGCGGCAAGTATGGAACCTTGGACAAATATGTTCCGGACGGGGATTATGTCGTAATCAAGTTCGCCCGCTGGGCGTTTGAGAAGTTCAAAGGCGTAGAAGATAGGCTTGGCACCCAGATGCGCGCGGTTGGCGAGGTCATGAGTATTGGCAAGACATACAAAGAAGCCTTCCAGAAGGCTATCCGAAGCCTTGAGACCGGCCGTTATGGCCTGGGTTATGCCAAGGATTATAACACAAAGACTAAGGAGCAGCTTCTCCAGATGCTGATCACTCCATCCAGCGACCGTCACTTCATCATGTATGAAGCACTTCGCAAGGGTGCGACTGTAGAGGAAATCTTCGAGATCACCAAGGTTAAGACTTACTTTATCCAGCAGATGAAAGAACTGGTGGAGGAAGAAGAAGCGTTGGCAGCCGGAAGGGGAAGCCTCCCATCCGACGAGATGCTGACCGCGGCAAAGAAGGATGGCTTTTCAGATAAGTATCTAAGCCAGATCCTGGCGATTCCGGAAGACGATATCCGCAGCCGCCGCCTGGCACTTGGCGTGGAGGAGGCATGGGAAGGCGTGCACGTAAGCGGAACGCCTGACAGCGCTTACTACTACTCTACTTATAATGCGCCAGACAAGAATCCGGTAAGTACAGACAAGCCAAAGATCATGATTCTTGGCGGAGGCCCGAACCGTATCGGGCAGGGCATCGAGTTTGACTACTGCTGCGTACACGCTTCGCTGGCTCTTAAGAAGCTGGGATTCGAGACGATTATCGTCAACTGTAATCCAGAGACGGTTTCCACCGACTACGATACTTCTGACAAGCTGTATTTCGAGCCTCTCACTCTGGAAGACGTGTTAAGCATTTATAATAAGGAAAAGCCGCTTGGCGTTATCGCCCAATTTGGCGGACAGACTCCTCTGAACCTTGCATCCGGGCTTGAGAAGAATGGCGTCAAGATTCTGGGAACTTCGCCGTCTGTCATCGACCTGGCAGAAGACCGCGACCTGTTCCGTGAGATGATGGAAAAATTAGAGATTCCTATGCCGGAATCTGGAATGGCAACCACCGTTGAAGAAGCGCTGGCCATTGCCAGAGAGATCGGCTATCCGGTCATGGTCCGCCCATCTTATGTTCTCGGCGGCCGCGGCATGGAAGTTGTCTATGATGACGAAAGTATGGAAGGATACATGAAAGCGGCCGTTGGCGTAACGCCTGACCGCCCGATCCTGATCGACCGGTTCCTGAACCACGCCCTCGAATGCGAGGCAGATGCGATCAGCGACGGAACCCACGCATTCGTTCCAGCGGTTATGGAGCATATCGAGCTTGCCGGCGTACACTCCGGAGATTCCGCCTGCATCATCCCGTCCGTACATATTTCCGAAGAAAATGTAAGGACCATCAAAGAATATACAAGAAAGATCGCGGAAGAAATGCATGTCAAGGGCCTGATGAACATGCAGTATGCCATCGAGAATGGAAAAGTATACGTGCTGGAGGCCAATCCTCGCGCGTCCCGTACGGTACCGCTGGTATCCAAGGTCTGCAACATCCGCATGGTGCCTCTGGCAACGGACATCATCACTTCCGACATCACAGGACGTCCATCACCGGTACCGGAATTAAAAGAACAGATAATTCCTTACTTCGGCGTCAAAGAAGCCGTATTCCCGTTCAACATGTTTCAGGAAGTCGACCCGGTATTAGGGCCTGAAATGCGTTCCACCGGAGAAGTCCTGGGCCTGTCTCCATCTTATGGAGAAGCCTTCTATAAGGCGCAGGAGGCTGCCCAGTCCAAACTGCCTCTTAACGGAACGGTACTGATCTCCGTAAACCGCAAGGACAAGGCAGAGGTCGTAGAGATTGCCAGAAGCTTTGCCGAAGATGGATTCAAGATCGTGGCTACAGGAACTACCTGTGATCTGATCCGCGAAGCGGGAATCGAGGCCGAGAAGGTAAAGAAACTCTACGAAGGCCGTCCGAATATCCTGGATATGATCACCAACGGCAAGATCGACCTGATCGTAAACTCTCCGGTAGGCAAGGACAGCGTCCACGATGACAGTTACCTGCGCAAGGCAGCCATCAAAGGCAAGATTCCTTACATGACCACCATCGCGGCTGCAAGAGCAACTGCCAAGGGAATCCGCTACGTGAAAGAGCATGGCAGCGGAGATGTCGGGTCATTGCAACAATTGCACAGCGAAATCAAAGATAAGAATTAAACTTAATACTTAAAAGCAAAATCCGGGATAGACCCATACAGGCCTTTCCCGGATTTATCTTTCCTAAACTCTATTTCCTAACTATTCCTCTTCTATCAGTCCCTCTTTACTTCAAACTTCTTCAGAAATTGTTTCGCGCGCTTCGTCTTTGGCGAGTCAAAGAACGAGCCGGGCTCCCCTTCCTCTACTATTTTTCCTTCTTCTATAAAAATAACGTGATCGGCAATATGCCTTGCAAACTCCATCTCATGTGTAGCAATTATCATGGTTGTATGCTGCCTTGCCAGTTTAAATAAGAGGTCCAGGACTTCTCCTACCAGTTCCGGATCCAAGGAAGAAGTCGGCTCATCAATCAGCATAACTTTCGGCTTCACCGCCATAGCCCTTCCAATTCCGATCCTCTGCTGCTGTCCTCCGGAAAGTTGCGACGGATAATGATTTTCTTTCTCCGTCAGTCCGATTGCCTTTAGAATTTCCAGTGCACGCTCTCTGGCCTGCTGGCTTGGAATACCTTGGACAGATACCATGGGTTCCATAATATTTTCCAATGCCGTCTTATTCTTAAACAGATTATAATTCTGGAACACCATTGCAGTATGAGATCTAAGTAAATATATATCTTCCTTTTTGGCTTTTGCAGCATCCAGCGTAATGTCGTCAATAGTTATTACGCCTTCTGTAGGCTTCTCCAGATAGTTCATGCAGCGCAGCAATGTTGATTTGCCTGTTCCAGATGGACCGATTACTGCAAGGATCTGCCCCTCTTCCAGTTCAAAGGATATTCCATCCAAGACCTTAAGCGTTCCAAAGTTCTTTTTTAAGCCCTCGACTTTTATCATAGTTTAACCTCAATATATTTGATTTAATTTGTCTTCTACCCGTTTCTGTATAAAGGATAGTACGGTTATAATCCCCCAATAAATCAGCATGGCTGCAGAGTACCCTTCCAGGAAGCGGTAGGTACGCGATGTCTCCATACTGACAACTGCCATCATATCCTTATAGCCAATCATAAAGCCGATCGCAGTCGACTTAAAAAGATTGATAAAATTGTTAGACAGTCCTGGTACAGCTATCCTGGCAGCCTGAGGGAGAATAATCTTGCGGATGACAGCCAACGGCCTCAGGCCAATTGAAAGCCCTGCCTCATACTGTCCCTTTTCCACCGAGTTCAGCGCTGCCCTGATATCCTCAGACATAAATGCACAGTAATTTGCGCTGAGGGCTATGATCACTGCCGTAAACGGCGACATCCTGCGAATCGTCTCGCTAATCTGCGCAAATCCAAAATAAAACAAGAATAACTGTCCGATAAAGGGCGTCCCTCTAAAAAACGAGACATAGATCGAACTCAGATAATATAGCCCCTTTATTCTGTACTGCCTTATCACGGCCAGCGCCAGTCCCAGGACGAGAGAAAGCAGCAACGAGAAAAAAGCAACCTTGATCGTCTCCGGGAAAAGCCGGAGTATCTTTGGAATTATCTGTAAGAAATAATCTATTCTAAATACATCCATTGCTGGCTATCCTTTTATTCCATGGGATCAAATCCGAACCATTTGATCGCAGTCTCCTTCATGAATCCTTCCTTGTCAAGATCCTTGAGTACCTTATTTACCTCATCACGAAGCGCCTTTCCTTCCTCTGTCTTCGCAAACGGATATCCTGCATTCTCCGTATAGACCGGATCTCCTACACCTTTAATCTTGAGCCCTGATTCTTTCTTTACAGAGTCAATATGAAGCGAAGACATCAGTGTTGCATCAATACGTCCCATTGCCACATCCGTTGGAACCACTGTACTATCCTCATAATTTACATATTCGATCTTGCCATCAGGATCCAGTTCATCAAAATAAGAATACGCGATATCATCGCTAAGAAGTCCCAACTTCTTGCCAAACAGATCCTCTACGCTATTGATAGAGTCGTTATCCTCTGCAACCACAATCCTGTATGGCACATAAAAATATACATCGCTGAAATAATATGTCTCTTCCCTTTCTTCGGTAATTCCAATCTGGTCAGCGACTGTATCAACCCTCCCTGAATCTAACAGTTCAATGATTCCCGGAAAGCCTGCAATCTCCCACTTAATCTCGCGGTCAAGCCTTTTTCCTATCTCCGTCCAGACATCTATTTCAAATCCCTGAAGTTCTCCAGTATCTTCATTTGTCTCCGAAAAGAACGCATGTTGTCCGGTGGTAGAGATGACGATCGGATCTTTTGATGCCTTTTTATCCTCACTTCCCTTATCTTCCGCCTCGCCGCCAGAAGACGAACAGCCCATTGCCGTCACTGCCATCATAACCATAACTAATAATGCTGATAGTATTTTTTTCATTCCTATAAACCACCTTTCTGCGAAAGGCACCGA
>UMIN01016115.1_pt1 | contig 22071 bp, 15 predicted proteins | sample 1965811 | NCBI WGS metagenome assembly UMIN01 (sample SAMEA4836123, study PRJEB28245) | human gut metagenome | biome: gut microbiome; material: fecal sample | place: Denmark | collected 2008
CACTTCTATCGACGACCAGGTATGCCACGGGATCCCTTCTGAAGAGGTAGTCTTGAAGGACGGAGATATCATCAATGTGGACGTTTCTACTATATATAATGGATATTATTCCGACTCCTCCCGCATGTTCTGCATCGGTGAAGTCAGCCCTGAGAAGAAACGGCTGGGGGAAGTCGTGAAAGAGGGTGTGGAGCTTGGCCTTAAGGAGGTGAAGCCCTGGGGATTTTTAGGAGATATGGCACATGCGGTCAATGAGCATGCGGTAAAGAACGGCTACAGCGTTGTCCGTGAGATCGGAGGACATGGAGTGGGCCTGGAATTCCATGAGGAGCCGTGGGTGGGCTATATCGGGGACAGGGGAACCGGAATGATGATGGCCCCGGGAATGGTTTTTACCATTGAACCGATGGTGAATATGGGCGGCAGCGAGGTCTATGTAGATGACAATGACGGCTGGGGCGTCTATACGGAGGACGGGAAACCGTCTGCCCAGTGGGAGATCATGGTACTTGTGACAGAAAATGGCCATGAGGTTCTGTGCTGGTAGGGAAACTGCCGGCAGCAGGATGGAAAGGGCTCATCTGGAATAAATTGCTGAAATAAACGGACGGTATAAACTGCCGGAAGAATGCAGACAACAGGAAAAAAGAGGACAAAAAAGAGGAACACTCAAAAAAGAGGAGCACTGCCAGGCGATTGCGCCGTATCATGCAGTGCTCCCGTTTTTTCTGAAACGTAAAAGGGGGGAAAGGAAAAGGGTTCCAGAAAATCTATATAAAGGAAATTGTTGTTAGGCGAGCCCAATGAAACAATGCGCGCATGTTCCGGATTCATTGGCCTCTTGTTGTTTACAGGAATTATAATAAAGGATAAATGTGTCCAATTTTTGTCTATTCTCTAAAAAACTTCTAAATCAATCTTACGGAAAACTAAAGAAATCATAACCAATTTTGAAACGGTTAGTCTTTCTGCTTTACAGCTTCCCTGACAGCGGACAGCAGCTCGTCGAAGGTCTCGTAAGCCGGAATCTCCGGGACGGAGGAGCGGATGCTTTCCGGGCTTCTGAAGAGGAAGCCGGCATGGCTTGCGCGTATCATATCCAGATCATTGTAGCTGTCACCGCTGGCAATGGTTTTATAGCCGATGGACTGAAGTGCGCGCACAGTTGTGAGTTTGGAATGCTCCACTCTCATCTTAAAATCCGTGATCGTGCCGTCCGGTGCCACTTCCAGGCTGTTGCACAGAAGGGTGGGGTAGCCCAGCTTCTTCATCAAAGGCATGGCAAATTCCTCAAAGGTATCGCTGAGGACGACTACCTGGGTAAAGGAGCGGAGCTCATCAAGAAATTCCTTTGCGCCCGGCAGCGGATCAATGGTTGAGATGGTCTCCTGTATCTGCCCAAGGCCCAGCCCGTGCTGCTTCAAAATGTCAAGTCTCCACCGCATCAGACGGTTATAGTCCGGTTCATCCCGTGTAGTGCGCGTAAGTTCCGGGATATTGCTGGCCTTTGCAAATTCAATCCAGATTTCAGGAACCAGAACTCCCTCCATATCCAAACATACAATATACATACCCAAGTCCTCCTCTTTCTTTTTATGCTGCAGACGCCTGATGGCAGGCTGTTACAAAAAATACTATCATCGGCAATCCGGGGTGTCAAGAGCAGAAAAACCGGTTCCGGTAAAATGGCCTTGGAGAAGGCCCTGTCCTTTGATGGAGGCGGTTCATTCAAGAGTGCAGCGCCCTCAATGATTTCAATATGAAACGCTTTTTCATAAATATGAAGGTTTCTGAAATTATAACGAATTATCGTTTCAAAATTAAACAAAAAGGCAGAGGCAAAAGGTTGTGTGAGCAGGACATCTCAGGTAGAATAAATAAAAAAGCGACTGATGCTCGAGGGGAGCACAGAAAGGAATATTGACTATGGTGAAATTATTGGTTATTGCAGATGATTTCACTGGCGCACTTGATACAGGAGTACAGTTTGCGGCGAGTGGAGCAGAGACGAGAGTAGTTACAAATATTGAGTATGATTTCAGCCGGACTGGAAGAGAGGTTCAGGTTCTGGTGCTGGTAGCAGAGACAAGGCATGTGAAGTGGGAGGAGGCCTACCGCATGGTCTACGGCATCGCCAAAAGAGCCTGTGAGAGCGGGATCCCGTATCTATATAAAAAGACAGACTCAGCGCTCAGGGGAAATATCGGAAGTGAATTAAAAGCAGTTCTCGATGCTGCGGGGAAGCACACTTTCCACTTTCTGCCGGCATTTCCCAGAATGAACCGGGTGACCAGAAACGGTATCCACTATATTGACGGAAGTCCGGTCCATGAGAGTGTGTTTGGAAAGGATCCGTTTGAGCCTGTGACCTGCTCCTACATACCGGATATGATGAGGGGAGAGGTTCCCGTAACGGTTGTGGAGAGTATGGACGGCTGGGAGAGGTAGAACGGCGTTATGGTTTACGATGCATCCACAGATGAGGAGCTGATGAGTATAGGCTCCTTTTTGAAGGAAAAGGGAGAGCTTGGGCTGACTGCCGGCTGCGCCGGCTTTGCAGCAGTTCTTCCGCAGCTTCTTGGACTCTCTGGAAAGAGGCGTGAGAGGATTTCCCTGGATAAAAAGTTTCTGGTAGCCTGCGGAAGCGTCAATCCAATCACAGTCAGACAGCTGGATTATGCAGAGAGGGCCGGAATGAAGAGGATCCGTCTGACGCCAGAGCAGAAACTGGAAAAGGACTATCTGGAATCGGAGGAAGGAAACAGGGCTTTAGAGGAGTGGACGAAGACGGCACTGGAGGAGGAGTGCTGCATCTTTGATACCAATGATCTGCCTGGCTGCCGCGCTGCCTGCGAGTATGCCGGAAGCCATGGGCTTTCGCTGGATGAGCTGAGAGTGCGGATCGCAGATACGCTCGGCCGGGTGGTGGAGCACCTGGTCAGAGCAGGCGTGAAAAGCACCATGCTTCTGACAGGCGGAGATACGCTTATGGGATTTATGAGGCACATCGGCTGTGACGAGATTGTGCCTGTGTGCGAGATGGCGCCGGGAACAGTGCTCTCCCAGGTGGACATAGATGGGAGAACCTATAGCATTATCTCAAAATCAGGAGGCTTTGGAGAGGAAAAGCTGATAGCAGAGCTGGCAGAGAAGATTGGCGGAAGGCATCTGGAGTAGAGGCCGGATAAATAAAACACTGTCAAATGAGGAGGGCTGACGATGAAAGTCGGGCAGGGAGGCATTTGACGGTGTTTTTTCATATAACAGGAAACTTCGTTCCCTGTTATATGAAAACGCTCCGCGGGGATCGCACTGCGGCGGATCAGAAAGAGGAGGAAAAATATTTCATTACTGCTGCGTAATTCAGGCCGATATTTCACAATCAATCTGGACGAACCTTCCACTTTGTTGTATGATAAAAAATACGGCGGAGAAAGTACGGAGGGACAGCGGATGGCTGCTGTTTTGACGGAAAGGGGGACGGATCTGTGAATGGTGAGGGAAAGAAGAAACTGACAGTTCATATGCTGGGACGCTTTTCACTTCAGTATGGGGATGAGGTTCTGTCACTGGGGAGAAACAGCGCCTCTAAGCTCGCCCAGCTTCTCCAGATCCTGTGGCTGTCCGGTGAGAAGGGGATCGGCAGAGACGATCTGGTGGGAATGCTCTATGACAGGGATTCTCTGTCCAGTCTCAACAACAGCCTCAATAATCTCATTTACCGCCTGCGCCATGTCCTGCCGCTGGGAGGTTTTCCCAAGTCTCAGTATGTCATCAATCGTGACGGAGTCTATTTCTGGGATCAGGAGATTCCGGTGTGGGTGGATGCCAGAGAATTTGAGAACCTTATAGAAGCAGGAGAACGCATGGAGCAGCGGGGAGAGGATCCGTATGAATGCTACAGACAGGCGGAGGAACTCTATCAGGGAGAGCTTCTGAGCGCCAATTCCACAGAAAACTGGGTGATTGTGGAGAGCATGCGTTTTAAGAGAATGTATGAGAAGGCGGTTTCCTGGCTGGGGGATTATCTGAAGGTTCAGAAGGATTATCCGGGAATGTACCGGCTCTACCGACAGGCCGCTCAGGTGTATCCGTTTGACGGCTGGCAGACCGGGCAGATTGAGAGCATGATATTTATGGGCAATTACAAGGAAGCTTTCCGCCTCTATGATCAGACAGCCAGAAGATATTCCGAGGAGATGGGACTGCCTCCTTCTGATAAGATGCTGGAATGCTACCGGAAGATGAGCCAGCAGTTTGTGAGCTGTCCCGACGGCCTGGACAATATCAGGGCCGAACTATGTGAGAGAAACGGCACAGATGGGGAGAATGCCTATTACTGCTCTTATCCAAGTTTCATAGATATCTACAGACTTATGGCCAGAAGGAGTGAGAGAAGCGGACAGCCCATGTGCCTGATGCTGTGTACACTGGTAGATTATGAGGGGAAAATTATTCAGAACCAGGAAAAGCAGAAGGCCCGTTCTGAGCTTTTGAAAAAGGCTATCGGACATGTGCTGAGAAGAGGCGACGTCTACGCCAGGTACAGCGCATATCAGTACCTGATTCTTCTTACAGGCGTAAGCGTGGAGAGCAGCCATTCCATCGGAAACAGAATCAGCCGTTATTTTAAGACTCTGTGCGGAAAGAGGGCGGAGGTGAATTTCTCCGTATCCGCTTACCAGACTGGAGAGGAAATCAGGTTTTAAGAGGCGTACAGAGAAAAGGGCGGAGAACGCCAGGCCCTTTTCTGACAGAAAAACAAAAAATATATGTCTATACCGGCCTTTGGAGAAAGGGCCGGTTTTTGATTATAGGAAATTCTTACGAATTTCCTATAATCAAAAAGCCCTGCCTGGCGGGAACACATCAGGTCAGAATATACCGCCGAAGCGGCCTGCGGCAGGCGAAAAACCTGAAAAGCCGGTAGGAAAAGAAATTATTAGAACAAGCCGTCCAGCATTATCTCAGAGGGGAAAATTCCCTTCATCTTCAGAACAAATTTTTACAATCTTTTGCGGTTTCAGCTATGTCCTCAAAATAATAAGAAAAACAAAAAAATCATTTTTTGTGATAGGTTTTGTGATTGCCATTCTAATACACTATAAGAAAGCCTAAGAAAATTTTAAGAAAATTTATAAACAAAACATATTTTTACAAAAAAGGGGAGCAGGTATTGATACAGAAAGCATCAGACAACAGAAAAGTGGAGGCAGCTTTCGTAATTAACATCAAGTATCGCCGCGATGCCGCCTGGCATAGGCAGGCAATATGGGCAGATAAAAAGCGTTCAGGTGCTTTAAAAGTATGCTGGAACTGTTAAAGATGATGGACAGTGCCCTTGATATAGAAAAAGAGGAGGTTGAGTTGAAAAAATGGAAGGAAAGGCGGGAGTAAGAATGGATTCCAGAAGAGGAAAATCGCGTGGAAAAAGTAACAGGCCTTTGAAGAGAAGCCTCCGTCGGGCAGTTGCATGGCTGCTTGTGTTCTGCATGTGTATGGCGAACATGAACTCGGCAGCATTCGCGGCTGAGATTGCCACTGCCAGCAACGCTCTGATGGCGGCAACTCCCAGCGACGCAAAGGCAACAGACAGCGATGCCATGGAAATCCTGATGCCGGAGGAAGTAATCAGCGGAGAGGATTTGGCCACAGAGGCAGCGCGGGCAATCTCGGAGGGAAATGAGTTTGATTTTGACTCTGAGATTCAGGTGAAGAAGGATGACCTGGGAAAGGACGAGGGATATGAGGAGCTGTTTAAGGGCCGCAGAAGCTTTGTGCTGTTTGCGGACAACGGAAACGGCGGACGCATCCAGGGGGACAATCCCAATGCCTATGGTTATATTCTTGTTCAGGTAGATGAGAAAGACTATAAAGCATTTGAGGAGGAGGCAGGAGCCGCTAAAGCGACGGATTCCAATGCCACGGACTCTGATGCGGCAGAGAGAAGCTGGACGCTTACGGGAGACGAGGAGTTAGTATTCCTCTACATCAATGCAGATGACGGAAGCGTAACCTTCACATTAAATATTGAAAACCTCCAGGCAGATGACATTGTGGTTCCAAGCTACAGTGAGCTTAGGGAGGAGCAGAAGGCAGAGGAAGAGGAAAGCAAGGAAGAATCAGAAGCCAATAACCCGGCTGCCCAGCCGGCAGAGGATGGAAGTGAGAACGGAGGAAGCGCAGGCGGCTCCGGCTCCGGAAGCGGCAGCGCAGGAAGCTCCGACAGCGCCGGGGATATGGAAGAAATAGAAGACGCAGATAAGCCGGACGGCTCTAGCGACGGCCAGGGTTCCGAGTCAGGCACAGATGGAGGCTCGGAGGACAGCACAGATGGAGCCGGTCAGGGAAGCGAGGATGCAGGAAACTCCGACAGCTCTGACGGCGCAGAAGATGCAGATAAGCCGGATGATTCCGATGACGGCCAGAACGGCAGTCAGGATGCAGGAAACAGCGCAGAGGACGGAAATGGTTCCCAGTCAGGTTCCGGTTCCGACACAGGTTCCGGTGATACTGACAGCGGAAAAGCAGAGGGATCCGGCGATGCGGGAAGCCAGAAACCGGATGATTCCGGAGACAGCCAGAAACCAGACTCCGGAAACAGTTCCGATACAGGAAACGGTTCTGATAAAGGAGACATCGGAAACACAGATAAGGGAGACTCCGGAAAGGGAGATTCCGATAAGGGAGACAGCGGCAGCAGTTCTTCCGACAAGGGAAGCTCTGACAAAGGAAACACCAGCTCCGATAAGGGAAGCTCCGACAAGGGAAACAGCAGTTCCTCCGACAAAGGAAGCAGCAGCTCCGACAAGGGCGGAAGCTCTGACACAGCGAAGCTGTCAAAATCCAGCTATGATGTCCCTGTTGTTATGGGCCCGAATCCAAACGCAGAGTTTGAGAGCGACGAATTCGGCGATGACATCAGCTTCGACGAGTGGCAGGAGATGATGGAAGAGGCCGAGGAGGAAGAAGAGGAAGACTACGAGGACTACATAGAAGAGACCGATCTGGCCTATGAGGATGAAGGCGGAACGACCTATCTTGGAATGAGCATGCTTCCGGCAGTAAGCGCTACGGTGAAGAAGACAGAAAAGTCCAGCGGAATCGCAAGGCTGTTTAAAAAGAGCAGAAGCGTGGAGACTGAGGCTGTGGTGATGGCTGGGACGGCAGCGCTGAGCGATGTGGCAGGAATTACGGTTACCAGTGCATATAAGCAGATTGAAGAGCTTGATAATGGAAACTACAGACTCCATTTGGGACTTGCCGGAGGAGGAGATAAAAAGGGATTCGATATTGTTTTAGTGGTAGATGAATCTAGCAGTATGGATAAAAGTATCGGTGGCTACCATGGGGATAGTAAAATGGATATCCTGAAAGAAGCTCTGTACGGTACAGGAAGCGGTCCGTACAATAGTGGGGGCTTTATCCGAAATATAAAACAGAACTATCCTCAAAGCCGGTTTTCAATCGTTACTTATGGAGGTGAATATAAAAGAGAACAGGGATGGACGTCTTCTCAGGACAGCGTGTTGAAGGCAGTAGATAGATTGGATGCCGGATATGGAGATACAAACTATGAGGCAGGACTGTGGGGAGCAATACAGACTCTGAAACAGAGAGGGGAATCTGACAATATTCCGGTTGTTGTATTTTTGACGGATGGATTGCCCACAGCCTACCAATCTCAGATTGACAAATTTGATTATGGTAAAAATAACAACCGCTACAACAGTGATTATCCAAATGAAAGCGTAGCAAGAGGAACTATGGCAGCGGCCTTAGGCTATAATGCTGAGCTGGAAGCCTTAAATGGAAACATGTATGTAGTTGGCTTTGGAGTTCCAAACTCTATACCAAGTAGCAGCGGTAATTATACGAACTATAAGCCTATTCAGTATCTATCAGCTATGGCCGGGGTTAAAGGAGCGGATGGCAATTATAAAATCCCAGGGGCAGATGAGACCCCTGATAACGTAATTGAAATAAGTTCTAACACCAGCGATCCTTCAGAAGATTTAAATCAGGCTTTTCAGGATATTTCAGAAAGCCTGAAAATGAAAAACGTAGTAATTCGGGATACCTTGAGCAAATACGTTGAGTTTTTGGCCACTAAAATGACAGATGGAACAACTGGAAATCCAGAAGATTTAACCAATGCTGAGGTAGTGACAATAGATAAAGGAGGAAATGAAACGATTTATCAGGGTGCTGATATACGTTTCATAGAACCGGCAGCAGAGGGAGAAACGTGGGGAATAGAAGTTAAATTTGGAGAGAATACAGAATTGGATCCTGATTTAACATATGAATTGAGGTTTGATATTAAGAAAAACGAGGCTGCTTTTGCTGGTGAAATTCCTGATACAGATATCGTACCAGGCGGTGAAAATACAAACTATAAGGGAACAGATATTAGTTCACCAGACAAAACAGGACTGCGGACGAATGAGAGCGCAACATATTCTTATGGAACAATAAGACCTCAGCCATATCCGCATCCGATCATCCCAGCACCGGAGAAACCACCGTATGTACCGGATCACTCTAAGGTGATAAAGGATAATGGAGATGGAACATATGATTTAACGCTTGATGTTACTTCCGGTGTAAAGTCAGAGGAAGGGAAGCCGGAAATGCTTCCTGCCGATATTGTATTTGTGCTGGATGGCAGCAGCAGTATGGAGGATTCTTTAGGCGGCAGCACAAGGCAGCAGGTGGTAAATCAGGCTCTGCGGCAGGTGATCAGCTCGCTTGGACAGCAGGGATGCGATGTGAGGTATACCGCGATTGAGTTCCCAGGCATAACTAAAGAAGGCTGGCCAATAGAGACTTTTGTATCAGCAGAGAATCTTTTAGGAGGAAAGTGGGTTGCAGCTAATAAAAACGGAGATGTTGATTCTAGGCTTTCCATCCAAATACCTTATTCATTGTTTGGCAGAGGGACATACCCTGAGGATGGGCTGGATTTAGGAGTTAAGGCGATCAATGAAGGCTCAGGAAGAACCAGTGAAGGAGGAACGAAGAAGTATATCATCCTTCTGACAGATGGAGAACCATCAGACAGCACTGCTTTACAAGACTCCAAGAATAAGCTGAAGGATTTGGACAAATCGGATGACATTACCTTTTATGCAATCCGCTGTGCATCTGACGACGGCGGCTATATGCAGGGAGTGGTCGACTATGTAAATGGACTGAATCTCCATAATGGCTCAGAAGCAGGGCAATTAAGAACAGCAATAAGCGCAAGCGACATTCAGACAGTATTCGATGAAATAAAGAATGACATTTATCTGGGTATGTCGGGAGGAGCTTCAGGAGTCACAAACGTAACCATTGAGGATAAGCTGAGTATCTATGCTGATATGGTGACGGATGTGAGTGATCTTCGGCTGACCTGCAATGCAGAGGGAGCTTTAAGCGAGGATGATTACAGGATTACCTATGATTCGCAGACAAAGACCATCACAGTTGACTTCGAAGACGGCTATGAGCTGGTTCAGAATGCAACTTACAGCATCACATTCACGATCAAGCCATCGGATCAGGCTCTGACAGATTACAGAACCGATGAAGGCTATTACAGAAACGAAACAGGAGTCAAACAGGATGAAGAATACCTGGGAGACGACGGAACGGACGCTCCAGGGGACAGCACCAGCTCTGGACAGCCGGGATTTGCATCAAATGAAGAGGCAAATCTCACCTATGAATATGAGGGGAAGGAAAATACAGAAGAGTATCCCCACCCCGTACTCCAGGTACCGCAGACAGGCAGCTTTACTGTTCAGAAGGTAATAGAAGGTTCAGACAGCAAAGATGGACAGAAATTCATTATCAATATTGAACAGTTAGTAGGCGGTGATCCGGTTCCATTTTCATCCGTGGCCCTTGTAGGAAACGGAGAAAAGTCACCGGCTGTACAGATAGACGGTGAACAGCAGTTCAAAATTACTGAGGCTGTTCCAATGGAATATGCGTTTAAAGAGATTCGAGTTATTGATGAAAACGCAGAGAGAGCAGATGTTACAGATAAGAAATTTAACAGCGATACAAACATTCTGACAGTTGCCTCCGGCGATAAGCTGGTAGTACAGGTGGTAAATACCTTTAATCACAAAGGCTATTTCCACAGCGTTGACCGGGTGACAAACTATACGACAGGAGATACAAATACTCCGTTTACAAGTGATCGCGTAGGCCGTCAGGCTGCAGAAGATCAGCCGAAGGCAGAAAGCGCAAAGAAGAAAGTAGAGATTGAAGAGGAGGAGGGTGAGCCACTTGTATAAAAGCAGAAAAAGAAAAAATGCAGTCAAGCTGACAGGAATCGCCCTCCTGGCAGCGCTCACGGTGGGAATTGGAAGCACCGGGGCAGTGATCCGCCATCAGATCACAATGACGAATAAAATCAAAACTCCGACTGTGGAGGTTACGATTGAGGAGGATTTGGGAAACCAAGACCCCTCTCAAGGACAGAAGCAGAAGGAAGTGTGGTTTAAGAACGAGGGCGAGGCAGACGTATTTCTCCGTGTTGCCTATGCAGAAACCTGGAAAGGCGAGGGGGAGGAGGACGGTGTGCTTTTAGCCAACAACACGAAAGCGCTAACCGGAAATGGAGAACAAATCGATATTGCTTCCAAACCTGAACTCTTTCCGGAGGACGACTGGTATTATTCAGACGGCTGGTACTATTACAGACATGTGCTTCCTGCGAAAGAAACGACGGATAAGGTTCTGACAAAAGTGGATTTTTCTGAAGTTCAAAACAAAGCTGGAGAACAGGCGGAGATTTATGAAGCGGCGGATTATGAGCTTCATTTTCAGACAGAGGCTGTGCAGGCCAGCGATGAACTTCAGGTAAGCATAGATGCGGTGAAAGAATTGTTTGAGAAGCAGTTCACTCCGTATACGCCAGAACATCAGGAGATAACGACGGATGAGGTCTGGGAGCAGAATAAAGGTACCGCTGAAATTGACTGGACAACCGGAGGGGGGAACTAATTATGAAATTATATGGCAAATTAGGCATCATCCTGGCCGGCTGCGTCCTGAGTATCGGAATCAGCTCTACCTGGGCTTACTATTCTGATACGGAGTCTGTGGTGAACCCGTTCCACACCACCAACAGCGCTCTTGACATGGTGGAGGATTTTAATCCGGCAGAAACCATGCTTCCCGGTGAGACGGTCGATAAAAAACCGTATTTTGTCAATACAGGAAGCGCAGACCTGGTGCTCCGTCTGCAGATGGAGACTTATTGGGTTGACCAGGAAGGCAAGAAGAGTGAAACGCTGAAGCCGGGAGAGGTGACGCTTCACTATCCGGAAGGTTTTGAAGATAACTGGATACTAATAGATGGCTATTATTATTACAGCTCAGTACTGAAAGGGCAGGGAGAGCCGGGAAGCCAGACATCTGACTTTCTGGAGAGCCTTGCGTTAAGCACGGAAGTGTCAAACGACGCCCACGCCGAGGATTACAGCAACTGCCAGTTTATTGTAGATTTTAAGGCGGATGCCGTTCCGGCGGACACAGATTCCGTGGCAGGTTCCGGATGGGAGCTGACGCAGAATACTCCTGGAGCTGAAAAACTTGAGTGGAAGGATTTGCTTCCAGAAGGAAACTAGAAAATGCCAATGAAATCCTCCGCGCCGGACAGCGCGGAGGGGACAGGAGGAGATAGGAAATGAGAAAAAAACATATCGCTGCGCTTGCAGGAATGGCAGCAGTGTTTGCAGTCGGCGGCTCCCTGGCATATTTCAATCAGAATCTGGAAGCAGTCAATGTCCTGAAAACGGGGAAGTTTGACACAACCATTGTGGAAAAATTTAATCCGAAGGACGGAGAGGACTGGAAGCCGGGGGAGACTGTAGAAAAGCAGTATTCCGTTACCAACACAGGGGAGGTCGATTCACTGGTTCGGGTGAAATTTGAGGAAACCTGGACCAGAGAGGGAGAAGAGACTCCGTTTGTGGAGATCGATACTTCAGAGCTTCCTGAAAAGCTGGGAACAGATGATGCCAGAAATAAATTTGAGAGCATTTATCAGAAAGACAGCCAGGACGGGGAAGCGGATGAGACGGTAGATGACTCGGTAGTAGAGAAAGCTCTCCATGTAGATGATGCCAATGACTGGGCATACAATCCGGCAGACGGCTATTACTACTATAAGAAGACGCTGACTCCCAATGCCAATACGACGAATCTTCTGGACTCCGTAACGCTGTCAGAAAATGTGGATATGGGAAAAAGTATCCTGGTTCAGAAGTACTCCACAGTAGCCGGGGACAACCTGACCGAGGCAGACTGGACGGAATTTCCGAAGGATGCGGATACAGGGACATACATATCGGTGTCTGAGCTGGCAGAGAGGCTGAAGGAAGAGGGGAAGACCCTCTATCATATGCGGACGGACATCGTTTCGGATGAGAACGCAACCGGCTACGCGGATGCGGGCTACAGTCTGACGATTACCGCTCAGAGTGTGCAGGCGACGGAGGAAGCTGTGGAAAGCGTATTTTCATCGGAGGCATTAGACTACGCCAGAGCAAGCGGCTGGGACTGGAAGCTAAAATAACGGAAAAGCGAAGAGTCAAAAGGTAAATCAGGGTATAAAGAGCGGCTGAACGGGCAGCAGAGGAAAAATCAGAATTATCAGTACAGCAGCCCTTTAACATAGCAGAGACAGGAGCGATCATACCGCCCGCTTCCCTGCAGAAAGTAACAAAGAAATGGAGGAAATATCTATGAAAAGAAAAATTGCGGCATTAGGAGGACTTGCAGCATTAGCAGCGGTAGGAGGAACATGGGCTTACTTTAACCAGACAGCAGCCATCACGAACCCGTTCCATACAGAGGGAGGATATGAGACAAGCGTAATCGAGCACTTCAACCCGGCAGACGGCCAGGAGTGGAAGCCAGGCGTAACAGTTGACAAGGATGTGATCGCCAGCAATACAGGAGATGCCGATGTTCTGGTTCGTGTGAAGATGGACGAGGTGTGGAATCGCCAGGTTGGAGGAGACATGGAGGTTTTAAACAACTTTGACAGCAGCCAGGATGAATTTTTAAATCCGGATCAGTTAGATTCAACAGATGGAAAAGTGGCTGGAGATAAGACAGTGGTAGAAAAAGAGATTAATAATACTGATTGGACGCTGAAAGAGGATGGATACTGGTATTATAATTCTCTTCTTGCGGCTCATAGCAGTTCGGAAGCTCTCCTTTCTTCGGTAACACTGTTATCTGATCTGGATATGGGAAAATATGAGGACACATTTGCATACTGCACAACAGCAGATAAAGATGATCCTTTGACAGATGTAACGTGGACAGAGGTAGCAAGCGAGGAGGCCTTAATGGAAGCTGGTCAGCAGGCTAAGGAGGATGGATTAGCTTTCCACGTAAAGAAAGGCAGAAGCCTTGATGAAACCGCTATGGGATATGCAGATGCAAATTATGGCCTTACAATAACAATTGAGTTTGTTCAGCCAACAGAGGATGCTGTAAAAGACGCATGGGGAGACGCTGGATATAATTATGTAAAAGACATGATTCCAAATGCATAAAACAGGTTCGCCATACAACATTGCTAGGACATAAAATATGAAGCTAATCAAAGGACTTGTAAATATCCTGTCCTGGGCGGTATATGCCTGCATCGCCTGCTATCTTCTGATAGCAGCCCCGATGCTGGCGGGATACCACCCCGTCGTGGTTCTCAGCGGAAGTATGGAGCCCACCTACCACGTGGGAAGCGTGATCTACTATAAACAGGCTTCATTCGCAGATATTAATGTCGGCGACGCCATTACCTTCCGGGCGGGAGAGGACGGGATGGTAACCCACCGGGTAACGCAGAAAAGCGAGCTGTCCCAGAATTTCACCACCAAGGGAGACGCGAACCTTTCCGAGGATCCCAATCCCGTTGATTACAGCGACGTAATGGGAAAGGTGTGGAAGGTGAGCATCCCCTACGCAGGATATTTTGTAAATTATGGTAAAAACGTGACTGTGATCGCCGTGATGGCGGCAGTTATCATTATTAACATTGTTCTCGACATGATTTTTCCGGACAAGGAGAAAAAGAAAAAGTCAGAACAGACAGACGCCAAAGCCGACTGACAGGGAGGAAGCGGCGTGAACAGAAAAGAGAGGTAGATCGAGATGAAAAAGAAAGCGGCGTTAGGCCTTGCGGGAATCGCAGCAGTGGCAGTGATTGGCGGAACCTGGGCATACTGGAGCCAGGATTTGACAGCGACCAATGAGTTTGAGACAGGAAAATTTGATTCTGATATTGTGGAGCAGTTTACACCTCCGGCAGTGGGCGAGTGGCTTCCTGGCGTGACCACAGAAAAGGATGTAAAGGTTACCAACAGCGGCGACGTAGATATGGCTCTTGTTGCAGAGATTACGCAGGAGTGGAACCGGGAGGGGGAGAGCCTTTCGCTTCGGTTCGCAGCTCCAGATCCTTCTCCAATAACTCGGGGATATGAAAATGCTGCTGTCATCAACTGGGGCAAGGATACAGCAATGCATGATATTACAGCTATGGACACTGTAGCTGGTAAGGCAAAGGACATGGGAATCACTGCTACCGTCTCAAGCCTGGAGGACAGCGAGGCGAAAGATAAGTGGGTTTTAGTGGATGTGAGCGACGATTACTCCAAGCTGACCTTCGTTTACAACGGCATTGTTCCAGCTGGTGAGGAAACACCGGAGCTTCTGAATTCCGTGACCTTAAACTCCAAGATCGAATCATATGTATCAGAGAAGAATTACTCTTATGATGAGAACGGAGAGCTGCAGGTGGAGACAAATGGATGGATGGAAGAGAACTATGAGGACGCTCAGTATACCATGGACATCCATGTAAACACCGTTCAGGCTACAGGCGATGCAATCCGCGAGATCTTCTCTCAGTATGAGGGCGTAGATGTGGACGAGTTCCTTTCCGCAAATGCTGACGATATTGCCGACGCATACCTGGAGGCTACTTCAAGCAACGCCAATTAATGCCAATTATGAGTAAATAGCTGATCATTCCGGAAAGGAATGAATCCCGCTCCTCCCCGGAAGCCGGCGGACGTCTGACGCCTGTCGGCTTCCGGGGAAGGGCAAAAGACAGGAGACAGAACGATATGAGGAAAGGCAAACATGCAGTATTAGGCCTGGCAGCGCTCGCATCAGTGGCTGCCATTGGCGCAACATGGGCAAGCTGGACTCAGGAACTGAAAGCCGGAAATGAGTTTATGACCGGGGACTATCATACTTCTCTGGACGAAACCTTTGAATCTCCAGACAACTGGCAGCCGGGAACCACCACACAGAAGGCGGTGTGGGTTGCCAACGACGGGACAGTGGACGCCATGGCAAAGGTTGTAATCAGTCAGAGCTGGGTGCGGACAGAGGATGTAATGGCTACTGTGCTCGCCAGTGACGGAAACGCAACAGAGGAGGTACCAGTAAAACCACTGGCAGGAGAATCCTTTCCTCTGACGTTTGACACCGGAAATGGCAGGGAATATGCAGCAGTTCCTGAATTCAGCAGGGAAAATGTAGTTCTTCTGGCATCCGCCGATGCGGACGGAGAGCCGGGAAACCGCTGGGGCCTTGAGGAAGCAGAAACCCTTGGCCAGGCAGAGGGAAAGTGGCTGCTGATGAACGAGGAGCCCCAGGGGGAGGAGGGAACTTTCACCCTCTACTACATGGGGACCATCGAGGCAGGGGCGAAATCCCCGCAGTTTCTGGACAGCGTGACCATGAACCCGGACATCCCGAGAAGTGTGACGGGAAAGGACACCGTCTACACCAGGGATGAGAAGGGCAATGTAAAACAGATCACCATCGACACGGTGGGAGAGGTTCCTGGCTATGAGAATGCCCGCTATACGATGACCATCAACGCCACCACCGTGCAGGCCACCCAGGCAGCGGTGGAGGAGATCTTCGGATCAGGAAACGCAGAAGAAGATCCTGGTACGGATGCAGACAGCCAGACTCTGGATTACCTGGTAAAGCTGGCGGATGAGGCGGTCTTCGACCACTCAGCGGAAGTTAAGACGCTGAAATTCGACGAGACCAACGGAACCATGACCTATGTGCCCTACCGGGACGGAAACGGAAATGTGGAGGAAGGCAACTGGTTCATGAGCTTTACCGACATGGTTCCCGGCGGTGTGTACAAGGATCTGTTAAACATTGAAAACGCCAGCAATAAAGAGTGGAACCTCTATATGAGGGCCCTCCCGAGAGAGCAGGAAGCCATCAAAGATGAACTTCTCGAGAAGATTTCCATGACCGTGTGGTATAAGACGCCGGACATGGAGAACGAGACAAAGCTCTATGAGGGAACTGCCATGGGTTCCACCTTCCTGACAGACGAAGGAAACGCCGACGGAGCCGACGGAATGCGTGCGGTGTACATCGGAAACTACGATGCAGGGGAAACCGGTTATATCCGGGTAGAGCTTACTCTGGATCCGAATCTGGTACTGGAAGAAGATCCAAGCCTTACTCCGGGAGAAGGAGAGAGCAGCCTGGTCAACCACTACGCAGGGGTACTTTCCAAGATCGACTGGCAGTTTATGGTCACTGAGGTTAAGACCGAAGGCGGAAATGGAGACAATGGCGGCGGAGGCGGAAGCCACGGCGGAGGAAGCAGCGGAGGCGGAGGCGGAAGACGGATTGACATCGCTGACAATGAGACGCCTCTTTCCCCACCGCTTACCGACGAGACCATCCTGGACGAACCGGTACCGTTAGCCGTCCTGCCAAAGACCGGTGACGAGACACCGATTATCCCGGCAGTGGTGACCTTACTGGGAAGCGGAATTATCCTGCTGTGGCTGGGAAGCTCCCTGAGAAAGAAGAAAGAGACAGAGAGCCCAAGCTAGGACAGGAACGAGAAAGCAAAGACCAGGTAGGAACAATCAAGAAAATCAGCAAAGCAAAAGAAACGAAGACCGATTTCAGAAACAGGAAGGCCCTGAGAAATTCAGGGCCTTCTGCTGATCCCGGGGTTATTGCAGCTGATCAAATCAGACAGGCAGGAGGATAGAGTGATGAAGCTGAAAAAAGTCGTATTTATTCTGGCGCTTCTTATTTTTCTCGGAGCGCTGGGGTATCTGGGAGTAGTATGGTATTCCTACTATTCGGCCGGGAAGGCCTATGAGGAGCTGGAGGAGGCCGTTGTCACCCGGCAGGAGGGAACGGACACGGGGGAAGAAGGGGAAGGTGCAGAGGCAGTCTGGGAGCCCCTCACCATCGATTTCGGGGCCCTGCAGGAGATCTCAGAAAATGTGGTGCTCTGGATTGACATTCCGGGCACCTCTGTCAGCTACCCGGTGGCCCAGGCGGCGGACAATGACTATTACCTGAAACGGAGTCTGAACGGTTCCTACAATTTTGCCGGGACGGTTTTCATGGACTTCCGGAACGATCCGTCCCTCGCAGATGACAATACGATCCTCTATGGACACAACATGAGAAACGGCTCCATGTTCGGAATCCTGAGCCATTATGCCGATGAGGAGTTCTATAAGAGCCACCCGGAGATTGACTTGTATCTGCCGGGAAGAATCCTGCGCTGCACGGTTCTGTCAAGCCATCAGGAGGAGGCGGCAGAGGAAAATTTCCCCACCCGTTTTGAGACGGAGGAGGAGAAGCTGGCATTCATCAGCCGGATGAAGTCCAGGGCCTACTATGATACGGGGACTGAGGCCGGGGCGGACGATCACCTGGTGACACTGGTCACCTGTACGGGGAACGGCTACACCCACCGGTGGGTGGTGCAGGCGAAGGTGACGGAGGAGATCAGGATGACAGAAGAAGCCGGGCACTAAATTCTGCCGGGGACTGCCATACCAGAAGGATATGTTACAGTGGCATGGTAACAGCGATATCAAAATAGGGGGCGGGGAATTTTGGAAGTCAAAAAGGAAGGGACTGTTTCGGAAGAAACTGCAGAGGAGCTTCGGATGGAGCTCAGTGAATGCCGGGAGGATGAGAGGAGCGCTCAGAACCAGATTGTCCAGGTGATCTCTACTGCCGGGACAGTTTTGAGCGTTATTTTTGGTGTGTCTTCATATTTGAAAGAGATAGATGCCTCGATGGCGCAGATGCGTCATTATTTATTTTACCTGAGTTCGCTTGTACTGATCCTGACACTGTCCTATATTACCGCGCTGGGAATGAGAAATGTACTTCGGTTTCATTATATCAGGGATTTGGAGGACAGACTATATTGTATAAATCGGAATGATATGGTGCACTGGATGAGCTTCTCTTCTCCCATAACAACCAGAAATCCCCTTCATCTGAAGAATGGGTACAGTATTTTTCATTATCTGTCCTATGCGATAGCGACGGTATGTGCGATTTCTTTTTGCCTGGTGATCCAGTATGTCCAGTATATCAGTATTAAGCCTCATGACATGGTGGATAAAGCAGTTATATTTGTTTTAGGAGCCATAGCTGTCCTTGACTGCGGTGCATTTGTCATCATGTCTGTCAAAGCGCAGAAGATGTTTTGCTGGGCAGCGCGCGTGTCGCGGGAGAGAAGGAGAAAAAGGGTACTGGGGGGAGAGACAAAGTTACAATTAAAAGACAAAATACAAATTTTTCTGTATTATCTTTATCCGAAAAAGAAGGATTTTCAGAAATCCTTTATCATCGGCATCGGCTTTGCAACAGGTATTTTTTTGTTTTATGACGCTCATATGACCTGGCAGATGTGGAATCCTTTTTTCCTTTCTTTTTTTGTAATTGAGTTTCTTGTCTATCAGGCCAGGTATCTCTGGAATGATGTGAGAGGAATCGGCGATATCAGGAAAGGGGAGAAGGGGCGCCTGCCGGTTCACTGTCTTGGGGAAAGGAGAGCAGGACTAGCGGCTTTTTTCATCGTTTTCACCAGGATAATTGCCGCAGGGTTTATAGTTATTCAGTTTGGCGGAGAGATTGCCGTTCCGCTGGCGGTGAGTATGTCGGTGATTCTGGTGATTTCTGTTATGTATGAGGCGGGAAGAACGAAGAAATGGGACCGAATGGTGTTCTTTTTGGTAAGCTTCGGCTATCCGGTCAGATTTTTCTCAGGCCTTTGGGCGTCCTGTCCGGATTTCTGGAATCGAAAGGCAGAGGCGGCAGGCAGCACAAATATGAATATTCTCCTTTTTCTTTTATTTCTTTCCTACATGTGTCTGGGAGAATTCTCTGCTGTCCTTCCCTGGGCACATGAAGCTTTCACACAAAAGAGGGGCGGGGAGCGAATCACAAAATCTTACTGCAATACGTTGATTGAAAAGATGTCTCAACATCGGGAATGCACAGTAAGTACAGATATTCTATTTCCTATGAGAGAGGAAGGAAGGCTGTCTGATGTGTGGAATATATCTTTTTTATTGGGAATTTTCTTCTTAACGATGATGACTGTATTGCTTAAAAGAGACGGTTTTTTGTGGCTGCTAGAAATATCCATACTGTTTTGCACGATGAAATTATGCGTTTCAGGCCATGGAAAGATTCTTGCATATACAATTTTAAGCATAGTGCTGCTGTCGGCAAAAACTGTGCTCTGTGCCGCCTCCGGTGCGGTTCTCTGTATTTATGTCTGTGTTACAGAGGCGGTTTTTATTCTATTATATTTTAGTCTGAGATACTTATTTGATCCTTCCTTTGACTTCTTCCATCTATTGAGGTCATCGGCGGTTTGGGCGGGCTCTAAAATCAGGAGGGCAGGCTCGAAAATCCTGTATCTGTTTGCCGGCAGGGATCTCCAGGATCATACTGGGAAATGATTTTACATAAGACGGAGCCAAAACGCTTGGGGAGCGCCGAAAAATGATCAGTGAGATACTCCTTCAGTGCTCCCTGTCCGTATGGCCGCCGCTGCAAAATGGCGGCTTCTGGAAAGTTCCCTTTTAAAAACGGTTTCCTGTTATTCCCAGAACCTCTCCAGATACCCTTCAGCCTCCTCGCCGGAAATGGAAAACCGCCTGATGAGGGCGGATGAAACGGTCTCCCTGGAGGCCCCCAGCTCCCGGCAGGTCTGAATCAGGGCACAGATCCCCTGCTCCATTCCCTGTTCCATCCCCTCTTTTCTGCCGAATTCATACTCGGCCTTCCTCAGCAATTCTTTTTCCCGCTCCTCGTTGTACTCAAAAATGCTCACATTGGTCACCTCCGCCCAATATTTCAATAAAAAATCTCTGAGGATCCCCTCATGGATACATTCTTCCACAGGCGTTTCAAAGGCGTCGGAGAGCTTTAAGACGCACCGCTCCTCCTGCTTCTCTCTGCCGTTGTAGAAAACGATAAACCTGGGAACAGGCAGTTTTATCAGTCGGGAGGAATAGAGGGACTGATCCCGAATCAGCATCTCATACTCTCTGGCAGCATAGAACAGATCCCGAAGAGGCATGTTCGGATTCCAGGTGGACTGATGCTCATAGAGATTCAGCTCAAAGCCCAGGAGAAATGCCAGATCGTTTTTCACATTCATGTAGACGGCATTTTCCAGGGTAACGATCTGGAGCAGGGAGGGATCCCGGTAGTCCGTATTTCCTACTGCATTGTAGAGGGAGAGCAGAGCTTCCCTGTCATTGAAAAGCATGCGAAACAGGGTATCCTTGTAATCGCGCCTGGGCCGGACGGGAGCGAGACTGCCCCTTCCTGCCTTCTTTTGTTTCATTTCCTGTTCACTCATAGAACCTCCTTTCGCAGAAGGCCTTTAAGCGCTCAGAAGCATGTGCATCTGCTGAAGCCAGAAAACCTTCTGCTCTTGTATGATAGTGGGAAAAGCATAGATTTTTTGATGTTCTGAGAGAAATGAAAATCACGCCTGGGCCTGTGGAAAAGGCCCGATATGGGGAATGTATGCTTTCGTAAGGACAGTATAGCACAGAGACAGGCTTCCTGCAATGGGCCCTGTCCGCTGTTTTGCTGTCCTGGTATATAATCGTTTCAAATTAAAAATTATGGCTGCTTTTGGTTGAATAACCTTCTGCGAACTCTTATAATAGAGTGCATAATGCTCTATTTTGGTAAGGTGCTGCAGGGTAAGGCGCAAGGCTTTTCAGGTGCTTTGGAACCTGCGGCTGCCGCTTGAAAATTCTGGCAGAGGAGAGGAACAGGTATTATGGAGAGCTTTCTTGTGGCCGTCAACGCAGTTATGCCGTTTCTGATTTATATATCCTTTGGATATGGAGTCCGAATGAGCGGACTGGTGGACGAGGCCTTTATGAACAAGCTGAATAAGCTGATTTTCAGGGCGTTTTTCCCGATTCTGATGTTTAATAATCTGTATAAGGTAGAACCGGGCTTTACGCTGGACGGACGTCTGGTGGCTGTGGGCGTCGGGAGCGTGCTCCTTCTGGAGCTCATCTTAGTCTTTCTGGTGCCGAAATTTGTGAAGGGAAATCCCCAGAGAGGCGTCGTGATTCAGGCTATCTACCGCAGCAATTTTGTGCTGTTTGCGATTCCCCTGACCACAAGCCTGTTCGGAGAAACAGGCTCTGTCCTGGCTTCTATGATGGTGGCCATCGTCATTCCCATCTACAATGTAACGGCAGTGATTATCCTGGAGCTGTTTCACGGAGGCAAGTCAGATATCCGTGTCCTCGTAAAAAATGTATGCACGAACCCTCTGATTTTAGGAGCGCTTGTGGGATTTATTTTTTTCATGCTTCAGATTAAACTCCCGGCCTGCATTGACGAAACGGCTGCACAGTTTGCCGATCTCACAACGCCGCTGGCGCTTTTCGTTCTGGGAGGCACCCTTCACTTCTCCGCGGTAAGAGGAAACCTGAAATATCTGGTACCGTCTCTGACAGTGAAAATGGTGTTTCTTCCGGCAGTGATCACAGCTCTGGCGACAGCCATGGGCTTTGGAAATCTGGAACGCTTCGTGCTTTTTACAATGTATGCGACTCCTGTGGCGACGGCTTCCTACTCCATGGCCCAGAATATGGGCGGCGACGGGGAGCTGGCGGGACAGTTCGTGGTTATCAGCACAGCGGTGTCTATTGTAACTATTTTCCTATGGGTACTGTTTTTTAAGACCATGGGCATGATTTA
>UMIN01049063.1_pt1 | contig 21784 bp, 20 predicted proteins | sample 1965811 | NCBI WGS metagenome assembly UMIN01 (sample SAMEA4836123, study PRJEB28245) | human gut metagenome | biome: gut microbiome; material: fecal sample | place: Denmark | collected 2008
TAGCACAGATTTTTTCGTACCTTTTTTTATCATTCGGCGTTTATTTCTGCTTGTTGGTCAATGCGGCAATGATATACTTTCCCGGTGCCCCGATCTTGCCCCACGTCGTATTGCTGAACAGCCTCCATATCTGCGTGCCTTTTCTACCGTAATCCGACAACTTCATAATTGCCTGCTTTTCTTTCAGATCCGTCACTTTATGGCGTTCCAGGCTTTCCAGCAGTCCGGTTACGTTGTGTGTAGTCTGATTGTAAGCATACCCCGGAATTTCAAACGAAGCATTACTTGTTTCTTCCTCCTCAGAAGATAGTTTATTTTGGTTTGGTTTAGTTTGTCCGGAAATGTCCTCATTTTCCGGATTCACCTCCGCGTCAGCTTTAAAAATGTCTGCATCTTTTTTATTCGTGCCTCCTTTTTGTTTACCATTTCCTGGCCGGACTTCCAACAAATAAGGTAATTTAGAGAAATCAATCTTTCTTCGTACAGTAGCTTCCAGCCAGACTTTCTGAATCTGTTCTGAGGTCAGGACCCCATATTTCTCATAAATATCTTTATTGAAAAATTCCTTTTCCAGCAGTAACTCTATAATTTTCTCCATTACTTCCTCTTTAATACCTCCGCCTACTTTACGGACGAAGATAAGACTCTGTTCTTTTCCCCAAGAAATATAATACCCTTCTTTATAGATTTTGCAGAGTAGTCTCATGACAATATAAGAGGATAAGATTCCGAATTTAGCTTCTAACAGTTCCATTATTTCTTCGTCGAAAAAATTTGCAGGTGTGGGGAAATAGGGGATTCCTTTATTAATCATACTCATAGTTCAATATTTTTTATTAAATGTTATACAATCGCTTTCCATTCCAACAGGTTTCCGATCATAAACCGTCTCCACGCGTGTTGCTCCATACTCCAGTAGACCACAGACATCTGTCGGGAAGTGATCTTGAACTCCCGGTGAAAATCTTTTTCATATCCAACCAAGGTTCCTTGTTCCATACAGAATGTGCCGTCTTGCTTGTGGAAAGCAATCATGGCATTTCCATATAACATTCGTTCAATAAGCTCTATACAGCTTTGCACAGTTTTTTCTGCGCATTTTTCCGAAATACCCTTTTCGGCGGCAATACGTTTTTTCCATACTAACTTGCAGGCTTCTAACTTGCTTTTGTCTATTTTTCTTTTCATCTTTTTTCTTCTGTTTTTTTAATATTTGTTTTTTTACGAATAAAATCTCCCCTTCAGGATAGTGACGGTATATGATTATTATAGGGTCGCTATCCTTTCATTATAGTGATACTGTTTAATTGTTATAGCGTCACTATTTTTGAAGATAGATATACGTTGTCTTTAGTCGGCTAGAAACGGCTGCGAAAGTATATCTTTTGTTTCTTCTGCACAATTATTTTTGTCAACGCTTATTCTCTACTCTCTTTTTTACTTGTTTTTCGTCCTCTTCTTTTCGTTCTCGTTCCTCTTGCCTGATGTTACATAACTTTGTTTCTATACTGCTAATTTCTAACAATTTAAACCCGCCATGTTTAGCTATATATAAGCTCTCCGTTTCGTAGATATATTCAGCTAAGTCTTTTAGTTTTTTAGAGCATCTGACGTGTACTTCCCCTCTTTCGAATTTGTGCAAATAAACAGTGAGAAGTTCCGTTTCATCTCCGGTTAATCCTGTCCTGTTTTCGAGTTCCTCCCAACTGATGATTTCCCCTTTCACATGTCTTCTAGTGTTCTTTTTCCGTTTTTGGACCTTCTTTTTTACTTGTACTTTTTTCTCTTGTTGATTTGTTTTTTTCTTTGCCATAGTTTGCTAATTTTTGCAATGGTTAAATAAATTAAATAATAAATTATACTTTGGCAAGCGTGCAACGAACCTGCAAAAAGATTTGTTTTTTTGCTGCATGCCAAATGGTATATATTATAAAATAACTAGTGATGCAAATGATGAGTAAAAATGGATTTAGCCGGTGTGGAGAGATCTACATCGGTCGTTTGCGAAAGGAAGGGCGTTATTCTACGGCGCATGTCTACAAAAATGCCCTCCTTTCTTTCAGCCTGTTCTGCGGCACGTTCAATGTGTCGTTCAGGCAAGTAACCCGAGAACGTTTACGACGTTACGGACAGTATCTTTATGAATGTGGGTTGAAGCCCAACACCATTTCCACGTATATGCGTATGCTTCGCAGTATCTACAATCGGGGAGTGGAAGCGGGTAGTGCTCCTTACGTCCCCCGCCTGTTTCACGATGTCTATACGGGTGTGGATGTTCGTCAGAAGAAGGCCCTTCCTGTTGCCGAGTTGCGGAAGCTGCTTTATGAAGACCCCCAATCGGAACGTTTACGCCATACACAGGCTATTGCCGCTCTGATGTTCCAGTTTTGCGGAATGTCGTTTGCCGACTTGGCACATCTGGAAAAGTCGGCTTTAGACCGGAACGTATTGCGGTATAACCGTATCAAGACGAAAACCCCGATCAGTGTGGAAGTGCTGGATACCGCGAAGGAGATGATTAACCGACTTCGAAACGACCATACTTCCAGACCCGATTGTCCGGATTATCTGTTTGATATCCTGTCCGGTGATAAGAAACGGAAGGATGAAGAAGCTTACCGGGAATATCAGACTGCTCTCCGCCGATTTAATAATCGTTTGAAGGATCTGGCACGGGCTCTCCGTCTGAATTCTCCTGTCACTTCCTACACACTCCGGCATTCCTGGGCAACGACAGCCAAGTATCGCGGAGTGCCGATTGAAATGATTAGTGAATCATTGGGACACAAATCTATAAAAACCACACAAATCTACCTGAAAGGCTTTGAGCTTAAAGAACGTACAGAGGTAAATAAAGGGAATTTATCTTACATAAAGAATTGTTATATAGGTAGATAAAAAGATGTAAGGAGTTAATAATCAGAATTAAAGTATATCTGTTACTTCTTAGGTAACAGAATTAAATTTGACGCAAAGATAGACATATTTTAAGATAGTAAACAAATATTTTCCCATTTTTTTTCGTTTTATCTGAAACATAGGGCAAAAAAGTATTTGAACATGAAATCTCTTTTTTCATGCTCAATGATTTTTTATTGCCCGAAATCAAGAAATCTTCTCGTTGAATATCAGGCCCCCCTCTTTTACACCCTGTATATCAGTGCAATTTTCCTTTTTCATTGTTGTGTGTGTCTTGTGTATATACTGCCTGTTACCTAAGAAGTAACAGATATACATGGGGTAAAAAAATATGATTTTAACGAAACAAAAATCAGCAAATGCTGGGCCTAGTAATGGGACAGGGGAAGGCGTAGCATACTCAAAACGTTGGTATGTCGCTTTGGTTCGCATGCATCACGAGAAGAAAGTAGCCGAGCGTTTAAATAAAATGGGGATTGAGAATTTCGTTCCGGTTCAACAGGAACTTCATCAATGGAGTGACCGACGCAAGATGATCGAGTCTGTATTGCTTCCAATGATGGTATTCGTACACGTTGATGCAAAAGAACGTAAAGAAGTTCTTTCCTTTTCTACAGTAAGTCGGTATATGGTAATGCGAGGTGAGAGCAGTCCGACTATCATTCCTGATGAGCAGATGGCTCGTTTCCGATTTATGCTTGATTATTCAAAAGATGTCATTTCCATGAACAGTGCTCCCTTGGCACGTGGTGAAAAAGTTCGCGTCATTAAAGGTCCTTTAACCGGACTTGTGGGTGAACTTGTTACAGTAGACGGCAAAAGCAAGATAGCTGTTAGGCTTAATATGTTAGGATGTGCTTGTGCTGATATGCCGGTAGGGTATGTAGAACCGGTTAGATTTTGAATATGTACTTGTATTTCTGATACATTATTTTATTCATTTATACTACAATGGAAAAAACATTGAAGGGCATAGTACAATATGCTCGTAAAAACTATTTCAGCTATTGGGCTATTCTTGGGATTGACACAGTACTGTCTGTTTTATGTTCATTACTCGCCTATGCTGTAATTCACTACATGGCATACGTCCCGATGAGTGACTGGATACTTTGCAAATTTATTTGCGTGTCTTTGGTGTCAAGTGTTGCAGGAGCCTTATTATTCCATACTTATCGAAATACGATCCGTTTCTCTCAAGCACGAGAGTTATGGCGTATTATGTGTGCCGTATTATTCAAGATAGCCTGTTTGTCGGTTATTGCGTATTGGGTAATCTATGAGACTGAATTACCGGATAATTATAGGATATCTTATCTTTTGTTTGATGGTTTATTAACTCTGGTAACATTAACTGTTTTTCGTGTATCTCTTATAATCATATATGATTTTTTATTGGATTGGGTAAATAAAAAGAATACTCGTATTCTTATTTATGGGATTGATGAAAAAAGTGTAGCCTTAAAACTTCGTCTTCGAGATAGTGCGCATTATAAGGTTGTAGGTTTTTATATTTATGGTAAAAATAATCGTAGACGTCGATTGGCAGATCTTCCTATTTACTATTTTGAAACAGAAGAAGACTTTAATTATGTCATAAAAAAACATGGTATTCATGGCATTTTATTTGCTCGTTATGAAGATACCCGCTTGGAGGAGAATCGCCTTTTAGAGTATTGTAAAAGTAATGCTGTCAAGACTTTAATTGCTCCTACTATTAGTGAAGCAGATTCTGACGGAAATTTTCATCAATGGGTACGTCCAATTAAGATTGAAGATTTACTGGGACGTGCTGAAATCAATATAAACCTTAGTCAGGTCGCAGAAGAATTCAGAGGAAAAGTTGTATTAGTGACTGGTGCTGCAGGTAGTATCGGTAGTGAGCTTTGCCGTCAATTGGTGCAAATGGGTATTCAAAAACTCATCATGTTTGACTCTGCAGAGACTCCTTTGCATAATGTCCGTTTGGAATTTGAGAAAAATTATCCTGCTATCGATTTTGTTCCGGTGATTGGTGATGTACGTGTGAAAGAACGTGTGCGTATGGTATTCGAACTTTATCATCCTCAAATTGTCTTTCACGCTGCTGCTTATAAACATGTTCCTTTAATGGAAGAAAACCCTTGCGAAGCTGTACTTGTCAATGTTACGGGATCACGTCAGGTCGCTGATATGGCGGTAGAGTATGGTGCCGAAAAAATGATAATGGTTTCTACCGACAAAGCTGTCAACCCGACTAATGTGATGGGATGTTCCAAACGTTTGGCGGAAATCTATGTACAGAGCTTGGGCTGTGCTATCTGTGAGGGAAAGATGAAAGGTCATACTAAATTCATTACTACGCGTTTTGGAAACGTATTGGGCAGTAATGGTTCTGTAATTCCGCGCTTTAAGGAACAAATTGAGAATGGTGGTCCTGTCACAGTAACTCACCCTGATATTATTCGTTTTTTTATGACGATTCCTGAAGCTTGTCGTTTGGTTATGGAGGCTGCTACAATGGGAGAGGGTAATGAAATCTTTGTTTTTGAAATGGGCAAGGCTGTTAAGATTGTCGATTTGGCTATCCGCATGATTGAATTGGCGGGTTATCGCCCGAGTGAAGATATAAAGATTGAATTTACTGGCTTACGACCGGGTGAGAAACTTTATGAAGAAGTGTTGAGTGATAAAGAAAATACGATTCCTACCGAGAATAAAAAAATTATGATAGCTAAAGTACGTCGGTATGAATATGCTGATATTCTTGATATATATGCGGAGTTTGAGAAGTTGTCCCGTGCTGTGCGGATTATGGACACGGTCAGATTGATGAAAAAAGTTGTTCCGGAGTTCAAATCGAAGAATTCGAAATTTGAGGTGTTGGATAAAGAATAATAAACTTGAGAAATTTATGAATAATTTGTTTTGTATTTGTGCAAGTAGAATAAGTAGAAAGGGGAGGGGGGTATTTCCCTGTTTAGTTGCGATATTGCTGTTCGCTTCCTGCCAGTCGTATAAGAAAGTTCCTTATTTACAAGATGCAAAAGTTGTAGAACAGACTGCTCAACAGGAAAATCTATATGATGCAAAGATAATGCCTAAAGATCTGCTTACTATTGTAGTGTCATGTACCAGCCCGGAATTGGCTGTTCCGTTTAACCTCACGGTAGCTACTCAAAATAATGTAGCTATAACCAATACAACCTCTCAACCGATATTGCAACAATATCTCGTAGATAACGAGGGAAAAATAAATTTTCCGGTACTAGGTGAGTTGAGGGTAGGTGGCTTGACCAAAAAAGAAGCAGAGCAACTGATTGTGGGGAAGCTAAAACCTTATATCAAAGAAACGCCGATAGTCGCTGTTCGTATGGTAAACTATAAAATCTCCGTATTGGGTGAGGTTGCCCGTCCGGGAACTTTTACTATCAGTAACGAGAAAGTGAATTTGTTGGAAGCACTTGCTATGGCGGGTGATATGACGGTTTGGGGAGTTCGCGACAATGTAAAGCTAATTCGTGAAAGTGCTGATGGCAAACAGGAAATTATAACACTGGATTTGAACAGTGCAGAGACCATTCTTTCTCCCTATTATTGGTTGCAACAGAACGATATCGTTTACGTGACTCCGAACAAGGCAAAAGCACGCAACTCGGATATAGGTAACAGTACCAGCCTCTGGTTCTCTGCTACTTCTATTTTAGTGTCATTGGCAAGTTTATTAGTAACAATCTTCAAATAATATTATCGCATGATTGAGGGAAAAAACGGGAAAAACATAGAACAATCTGAAGAACAAGTTAATATTCAGGAAATCCTTTTCCGTTATCTGATTCATTGGCCTTGGTTTATTGTTTCAGTAATTATATGTATTGCTTGTGCATGGGGATATCTACGTTTAACAACCCCTGTTTATAATATTACTGCTACTGTTCTTATTAAGGACGAAAAGAAAGGTGGTGGTGCAAGTATGTCTTCTGAGTTAGAAAAGATGGGATTAGATGGTTTCGTATCTTCATCTAATAATGTAGATAATGAAATCGAAGTACTTCGCTCAAAGTCTTTAGCTAGGGAGGTGGTAAATAAATTGGGATTATTTGTAACTTATATCGATGAAGACGAATTCCCAAGAAAGGAACTTTATCATACATCTCCTGTTTTAGTGAGTCTGACTCATCAGGAAGCGGATCGACTTCCGGGTAGAATGGAAATAAATATAATTCTTCAACCAACGGGTGCGATGGGTGTACAAATCACAGTAGGCGAAAAAGAGTACCGGAAACAGTTTGATAAATTGCCTGCTGTATTTCCGACAGATGAGGGTACGGTTGCCTTTTTCGCAAATAATGATACCTTGTCAGCAGTTCGTCCGGAAAATATCACAAAAGAACGTCATATCACAGCTTTCATTAATAGGCCTTTTTCTGTGTCGAAAGGGTATGCAAACTCTTTGGCAATAGCCCCTACTTCAAAGACTACTTCTGTAGTTGTCATTTCATTGAGAAATACAAATACCCGGCGTGGTAGAGATTATATCAATAAACTGCTTGAAATGTATAATATTAATGCCAATAATGACAAGAATGAGGTGGCTCAGAAAACAGCAGAATTTATTGACGAACGCATTGGTATTATTTCTAAAGAATTAGGAAGTACAGAACAGGATTTGGAAAATTTCAAACGTACTGCGGGGATTACTGATTTGAGCAGCGAAGCACAGATAGCTTTGACAGGTAATGCTGAATATGAAAAAAAACGCGTGGAAAATCAGACTCAGATAAATCTGGTAAAGGACTTGCAACGCTATATGAAAGGTAATGAATATGAAGTATTACCTAGTAATATTGGCTTGCAGGATGCAGCATCAGCCGGTGCAATAGACCGCTATAATCAAATGCTGGTTGAAAGGAAACGTCTGTTGCGTACTTCGACGGAGAATAATCCAACCATAATTAATCTGGATACCAGTATTCGTGCAATGAGAACCAATGTACAAGCTACCTTAGATGCTACATTGAAAGGATTACAGATTACTAAAGAAGATTTGGCTCGTGAAGCAAGCCGTTATTCTCGCCGTATCAATGATGCACCTACTCAGGAACGCCAGTTTGTAAGCATTGCCCGCCAGCAGGAAATCAAGGCAGGTCTTTACTTAATGCTGCTTCAAAAACGTGAGGAGAATGCCATCACTTTGGCGGCTACTGCCAATAACGCGAAGATTATTGATGAAGCGTTAGTAGATGACAATCCAATTTCTCCCAAGAAGATGATGGTTTATTTGTCTGCTTTAGTCTTAGGTATGGGATTCCCGGTAGGAATTATTTATCTGATAGGTTTGACAAAATTCAAGATTGAAGGTCGCGCAGACGTTGAGAAATTAACTTCACTTCCTGTTATAGGTGATGTTCCATTGGCTGACGAAAAATCAGGTTCTATTGCGGTATTTGAGAATAAGAATAATCTTATGAGTGAGACATTTCGAAATGTCCGTACTAATCTCCAGTTTATGCTTGAGAATGGTAAGAATGCAATTCTGGTAACCTCTACTATCAGTGGCGAAGGTAAGTCTTTCATATCTGCTAATTTAGCAATTAGTCTTTCTTTATTAGGGAAGAAAGTAGTGATAGTAGGATTGGATATTCGTAAACCAGGTCTAAATAAAGTATTCAATATACCAAAAAAGGAACATGGTATTACTCAATATCTGACAAACACAACTACAAATTTAATGGATTTAGTGCAGCTTTCTGATATAAATAAGAATCTGTTTATTCTTCCTGGTGGTACAGTACCCCCCAATCCGACAGAATTATTGGCTCGTGAAGGGTTAGAGAAAGCTATTGAAACATTGAAGGCGAATTTTGATTATGTGATATTGGATACAGCGCCGGTGGGTATGGTAACCGATACTTTACTTATAGGACGTGTCGCAGATTTATCTGTATATGTATGTCGTGCTGATTATACCCATAAGGCAGAGTTTACTTTGATTAATGAATTGGTTGAGAATAACAAATTGCCTAATCTCTGTATTGTTATCAATGGTTTGGATTTGCAGAAAAAAAAGTACGGCTACTATTACGGTTATGGCAAATATGGTAAGTACTATGGTTATGGTAAACGCTACGGTTATGGTTACGGATATGGAGAAAAATATGGAAGCAAAGAATAACTAAATCAAACAAAATATGCGTGATTCTAAAGACATTAAGATTGTCGTAGCCGGTACGGGCTATGTGGGGCTGAGCATAGCGACATTGCTATCACAACATCATCATGTAACCGCCGTGGATGTAATCCCTGAAAAAGTGGAAAAACTGAATAATAAGATTTCTCCTATTCAAGATGATTATATCGAAAAGTATTTGGCTGAAAAACCATTAAATCTTGTTGCCACTTTGGATGGCAAATCAGCATACGCTGATGCTGACTTTGTTGTGATTGCAACTCCTACAAATTATGATCCAGTAAAGAACTACTTCGACACAAGTAATGTGGAGGAAGTTATTGACCTTGTGCTTGAGGTGAATCCCGATGCTGTAATGGTCATCAAGTCAACGATTCCGGTTGGTTATACTCGTAATCTTTATGTAAAATATGCTCAGAAGGGCTTCAAAAAGTTCAATCTGCTGTTCTCACCGGAATTTCTTCGTGAGAGCAAGGCTCTTTATGATAATCTCTACCCAAGCCGTATCATTGTAGGCTATCCAAAGATAATCAGCCGTCCGGAGTTCGTCGAAGAAAATAAAGCTATTGAGTCAGTAACAGATGTTGAGATGTTGGAGGAAGCAGCCAGGACATTTGCTGCACTCTTGCAGGAAGGAGCTATTAAAGAAAATATTGATACAGTCTTTATGGGGATGAAAGAAGCTGAAGCTGTGAAACTCTTTGCCAATACCTATTTGGCATTGCGCGTCAGTTATTTCAATGAACTTGACACTTATGCAGAAATAAAAGGACTTGATAGTAAAGCTATTATTGAAGGAGTAGGCCTTGATCCGCGTATCGGAACACATTACAATAATCCCTCATTTGGCTATGGCGGTTACTGTTTGCCAAAGGACACTAAGCAACTTTTGGCTAATTATCAAGATGTGCCCCAGAATATGATGTCAGCTATTGTGGAATCAAATAAGACTCGCAAGGATTATATTGCTGATGCTGTGCTTCGCAAGGCTGGTTACTATACAGAAAATGGTCAATGGGATGCATCAAAGGAACACACCTGTGTCATTGGTATATATCGCTTGGCTATGAAGTCGAACTCAGATAATTTCCGTCAGTCTGCAATTCAGGGTATTATGAAACGTGTGAAAGCAAAGGGGGCAGAGGTGATTGTCTATGAACCAGCTCTTGAAGACGATACAACTTTTTTTGGCAGTAAGGTTGTTAACAATATTGATGAGTTTAAGGCACAGAGCAAGGCTATTATAGCTAATCGTTTTGATGATTGTTTAAAGGATGTAAAAACAAAGGTTTACACACGTGATATTTTCGGAAGAGATTAATTATGTTACAGTATAATGTAGATTTAAAGGGTAAGACAGTTCTTGTTACAGGTGCAGCTGGTTTTATCGGAAGTAACCTCGTTAAGCGTCTTTTCCATAATATTCAGAAAATAAAGGTGATCGGTATCGACTCTATCACCGACTATTATGATGTCAACATCAAATACGAGCGTCTTAAAGAGATAGATGCATTAAATTGTGACTGGACGTTTATTCATGCTTCTATTGCTGATAAGGATGTAGTGGAGAAAATCTTCACCGAGAACAAAATCTCCGTTGTTGTGAACCTTGCAGCCCAGGCGGGCGTTCGCTACAGCATAACCAATCCAGATGTCTATATTCAAAGCAACCTCATAGGCTTCTATAACATTCTTGAAGCTTGTCGTCATCATGAAGTAGAGCATTTGGTTTATGCATCTTCTTCATCCGTATATGGTAGCAACAAGAAAGTACCTTATAGTACTGAGGATAAGGTTGATAATCCAGTCTCCCTCTATGCAGCCACCAAAAAGAGTAACGAATTAATGGCTCATGCTTACTCAAAACTCTACAACATCCCTTCAACAGGTCTTCGTTTTTTCACTGTTTATGGTCCTGCAGGTCGTCCGGACATGGCTTATTTCGGTTTTACCAACAAACTTCGTGAAGGCAAGACTATTCAGATTTTCAATTACGGTAACTGTAAGCGTGACTTTACATATGTGGATGATATCGTTGAAGGTGTGGTCCGTATTATGCAACACGCACCAGAAAAGCAAAACGGTGAAGATGGTTTGCCCATTCCTCCTTATAAGGTCTATAATATTGGTAATAATTCTCCCGAAAATCTTCTTGATTTTGTAACTATTTTGCAAGAGGAACTTATCCGTGCAAGGGTACTTCCTGGTGACTATGATTTTGAAGCTCATAAAGAACTAGTACCGATGCAGCCTGGGGATGTTCCTGCCACTTATGCAGATATAGTTCCTTTGGAACAGGATTTTGGTTTTAGACCGAATACGAGTTTAAGGAATGGATTAAGGAATTTTGCAATGTGGTATGCAAAATACTATAAGATGAAAAAGTAAAAAAACTTATAGATAACATAATTGTAAAGCTCAAGTCCATCATGTAATCACTCACTGTATGGCACTTGTTATTCTCCTTTTCCCTCTTACTTATGTGTCGAACTTAGAAAAGCGACAACAATAAATATGAATGAATTCTATAGCGAATTTTTATTCCGTTATCAAACGGATGCTGCTCCTCGTAAGATTTCGATCAATGCCTATTGTATTTCTGCGGGAATTGAGTATCGTAACTTCATCAAATGGTATAGTGGGAACAAGAAACGTCTTCGTGACTCCGAAATGGACAATATTCGTTTAAGTCCTGTTACTTTAACGGAACTTCCCTAGGCTCCGGTTTCTTCAAAGTTTAAGTAGTTTATGTTAGCGTAAGGATAATAAAAATCTTGCCCACCAACTTTCTAAAGCCCTGGAAGATAGGGCTTAGGAAGAACACCGGTCTGAACTTCTTTCCAATGCTTTGGAAGAATTGAAAAACCTGCAGGTTGCTGAACTTTTTGAAATAGAGAAACATAAACGTCAGTTATATGGTCGTAAGTCAGAGAGGTCTTCTTTGAGCAAAGGTACTGACTGGGATCTTAAAAACGGTAAGGATGATTTTGACGGGAGCAATCTTCCTGTAGGTTCCTGCGATGAATCATCCGCTGGCGTATCATTCGATATGAATATTGATGCCTTCTCCCATTCTGTATTCAAACCTGCGGATCCGGATGACACGTTGCTTCCTTTTTGTGATGAGATCGCTGAACTGGTGAAAGTGTTGGATAAGGCTACGGGTAAGTTCGAGTATCGTAAGAAATATATTTGGGGGATTAAGAACAAGGCTTTGAAAGCTGCTAAAAACACGTCATTGATTTACTCGATTATAGAAAGTTGTAAGATGAACGAACTTCGTCCTGTTAAATATATTGCGGAAGTTTTACGAAAATTAATATTCGGCGAAACCGATTATATGGCACTTCTGCCAATGAATATTTCAAATAACTTAATTATTAATCAAAAATATAACTCAATATGGGCTACATACCGTCAAAGGTATTATAGCCATACAGTGAGTGCTTACAAGTAATATGAAGAAAGTAATGCTTGTCTTCGGAACACGCCCAGAAGCCATCAAAATGTGCCCGTTGGTAAAGGAGTTCCAGAAGCGTCCAAACGAGTTTGAAACAATTGTGTGTGTAACAGGACAACATCGTGAAATGCTTGACCAAGTACTGAAGATCTTCGATGTGAAGCCTGATTATGATCTCAACATCATGAAGCAAGGTCAAGACTTGACAGATGTAACCGTTCGTGTTCTCACTGGCCTTCGTGATGTCTTTAAAGAGTGCCGTCCTGATGTAGTGCTCGTTCATGGTGACACAACGACCTCTACAGCAGGAGCACTTGCTGCATTCTATGCACAGATTCCAGTAGGACATGTTGAGGCAGGTCTCCGCACTCAAGATATCTATAGTCCATGGCCAGAGGAGATGAACCGTCAAATTACAGGTCGCATTGCTACTTACAATTTCTCTCCAACTCCACTCTCGGAGAAGAACCTGCTCGAAGAGAAAAGCCATGGTAACATCTATGTAACAGGTAATACTGTTATTGATGCCCTCCACATGGTAGTTGATAAACTCAAGACCGATACTGCCCTTGCAGAGGAGCAGGACAGCGTACTCGCTCAGGCTGGTTATGACGTAACTCGCTTTATAAATGGTAAAAAACTGGTGTTGATTACTGGTCATAGAAGAGAGAACTTTGGTGACGGTTTCATTTGTATGGTAACTGCTATGAAGGACCTCTCAGAGAAATATCCAAATGTTGATTTCGTATATCCAATGCACCTCAATCCTAACGTGCGCAAACCTATCTATGAGGTGTTTGGCGAAGACCTCACCCGTCCTAACTTTTTCTTCATTGAACCACTCCAGTACCTCGAGTTCGTACACCTCATGAGCAAGGCCACCATTGTCCTCACCGACTCAGGTGGCATTCAGGAGGAAGCCCCAAGCCTTGGCAAACCGGTACTTGTAATGCGAGACACTACCGAGCGTCCAGAAGCCCTCGTTTCTAATACCGTTCACCTCGTAGGTACTGACTATGATAAGATTATGAACGAGGTCAGCATCTTACTTGATGATGCAGTAGCCTACGAGAAGATGAGTAAGGCTATCAATCCATACGGAGATGGCCAAGCATGTCGCAGAATAGCTGATGTTCTCGCAGATAAAGAAACCGATAGATATGATGTCTGCTGATTTCTTATGTCGAATAACAAAACGACAGAATACTAAATAACAAAACGATTAAGAATATGATTAACGTAATTGGCTTGGGCTATATTGGTCTTCCAACAGCCCTTATGTTGGCTTCTCACGGAGTGGAGGTCATCGGTACAGACTACAACAAACAGCTCGTTGACACACTCAACGCAGGTCACACCACGTTCAAGGAGGAGGGGCTCGACGAACTCTTCCAGAATGCCCGTAAGGCAGGTATCAAGTTCACTACCGAGTATCAGAAGACAGACATGTACATCGTTTCTGTGCCTACTCCATACGACAAGTTCTCAAAGAAAGTGGATGCTTGCTATGTAGTAGCAGCCGTTAAGGAAGTGATGAAGGTATGCCCTAAGGGTGCAACTGTAGTTATTGAGTCAACAGTCAGTCCAGGCACCATCGACAAGTTCGTGCGTCCTGTTATCGAGGAAAACGACTTCAAGATTGGTGGGGACATCAATCTCGTTCATGCTCCTGAACGTATTATCCCTGGCAATATGGTTTACGAACTTATCCATAACAACCGTACCGTAGGTGCCGACTCACGTGAAATTGGTGAGAAGGTGAGGTCTTACTATGCAGCTTTCTGTCAAGGTGACATTGTGGTAACCGACATCCGTACTGCTGAGATGACTAAAGTAGTTGAGAACACCTTCCGTGCAGTCAACATCGCCTTTGCCAACGAACTTGCACGTATCTGTCGTCACGACAATATGAACGTTTATGAGATCATCCGTATTTGCAACATGCATCCACGCGTAAACATCCTTCAGCCAGGTCCTGGTGTAGGTGGTCACTGCATCTCTGTCGATCCTTGGTTTCTCGTGGGCGACTATCCTCAACTTGCTAAGGTTATCGATGAGTCTATGAAGACCAACGACTCACAACCAATCTTCGTCCTCAATCGTATCTATGAGATCATGAAGGAGAATGGCATTACCGACAATCGCAAGGTTGGTCTCTATGGCCTCACCTACAAAGAGAATGTTGATGACTATCGTGAGTCACCTGCTCTCCAGATGCTTGAAGCACAGGAACGTCATCTTGCACGTCCTCTCTGTTGTTATGATCCATTCCTTGAGAATCACAAGATGGCTGAGAATCAGTACAGCAACTTCGATGAGTTCCTCAGTGATATGGATATGATAGTAGTGCTCGTTAAGCACCAGCACATCCTCGAGAACGAAGAGTGCCTTAGGGATAAGATAGTTCTCGATTGCTGCAATGTGCTGCACAAGCTCGAGAAGGTATATCATATCTAATAAATTACAGAAAACTGGCAGCACAAGTGGAACGAAAGTTTGAAGTTCGATACTTCCTGCTAGTTCTATACAATGAGAAAAGATTTGTTAAAGATCCCACATCATGGAAGTCTTCGCAACTTAAATACAAAAATCATTGATACGTTAATTTCAAAGAAATCGTATGTATTTGCGGCTGGAAACAGAAAGCACCCATCAGGCCCGATTGATGTATTGGATTACAAAGTATAGTGATGTCTTCTCCACATACTCTGTTAATAGCTCTGTACATAGCTCAAAAGGCATAGAGAACAGATTAGGGACAATTACATTAGAATCAACAAAGAGATGTACTAAACGTTATTAAATTATAGTAGTCCTTATAGGAAATTCAATGGAACTATATTAAGTAGATTGTAATAAAAAGAGAATTACATCAACCGAAAATCTAAAAGAGTACCTTAGTGCAGATAAAATGGCATTAGGACGTAAGTTAAAGCATCCGAAGACAAACGACTATATATAGTTTGAAATTCCTATCAATGTTTTTGGTAAGAGATTGTCCATTGAGAACTTTGTGGTTAATGGTCATACACGAATAAGTGAGAATTGTCGTATCCATACTTGCGTAAATATTGGTACAGCTCCTGGAGCAAATGGTTTAGCTTCTACGATTGGGAATGATGTAATGATAGGAGCCAACGCTTGCGTCGGTAAAGATTTACCAGACAATGTATGCTAGCAGAGGATTCTCAGCTAAGATTATTAAGGAAATCGAACACAAAGAAATAGAAGATAATAACAAAATGGATGAAATGAATTGTATATGGCTATACCGATAGTTGTTTGAAAGTTATTTTAAAAAGTGCGCGTAAAGGAGATTTCATGAGTATCTATGACTCAGAACTATTACTCATTCCATCTAATAATTAGAAGAATATGCAAAATAAACCCAAAATAGGAATAATGACGTTTTATGCTGCTCAGAATAATGGAGCTGCTTTACAAGCTTTTGCTCTTCAACAGAACTTAAAGATCTTGGGAGCAGATGCTGAATTTATCAGATTCTATGACCGGCATAATGAGAAGGAAGTGCAAAGACATTCACGTCTATATAATTTTTTTCATAAGTCTCAAGTATTGAAAAATGTTCTGTTTCATTTTAGACGTACTCTCAAATTGCGTGGGAAAAGTATACTTACAGATCAAGAGTATAAATCTTTCTGTCTTGATTATTTTAATACTTCCGTTGAACCATATTATGAATATGAGGATCTATATAAGGCAAATGCTATCTATAATGGATTTGTCACAGGAAGTGATATGGTTTGGACTCCTATCGGTCAGAATCTTCCTGCCTATTTCCTCCAGTTCGCTGAAAAAGGAAAAAGATTTTCGTACGCTCCCAGCATGACTGGTATGTCTTCATATACAATAAAACAGCATAAAGAAATTCAGAAATACCTCAAGGATTTTGATCTTATTTCGTGTCGCGAAGTAGAAGGGGTAAATTATCTCAAGGAGCAATTGAATCTTTCCGCAACACAAACCTTGGATCCGACTCTTCTTTTTACTAAAGAGGATTGGTGTAGAGAACTTGGAATAACGATAGACAAATCATCTAAACCATACATTCTTTGTTACCTGTTTGATGAACTTACGAAAGTACAAAAGAAGTCTCTATTTGAATATGCTAAGAATAATGGTTGGGAAGTGCGTTTTATTCCTATGTCAATGAAACAAAGGGAACATGAAATTGATCATGGTTATGTTCAAGGGTATGGACCAAGAACTTTTGTTGAGATGTTCATGAATGCAGGTTTTGTGATAACAAATACATATCATGGCTTAATGTTCTCATTGCTATCAGAGAATCCATTTGTTCTTGTTCATAGAGGAAAAGATAATAAATGGAGATCCAATGAAGGCAGAATGTCACATATCCTTGATTTGATAGGTCAAGCTGATCGATATTTGTATTCAGACCAAGAGATCCCAAATGACTTGTTCCAGTGTGATTATACTTCTATTCTTCCTATTCTGCATAATGAAAGATGTAAATCATTATCATACTTGAAAGAGTGTGTCGATCAGATATCGACGATAACCATAGCCGAAAACAAAACGAAATATGCCTCAATTCAAGAGTTATCGCAAAAGGAATGTACAGGTTGTGGTTTATGTGTTCAAAAATGTTCATTTGGAGCTATCTCAATGAATATGAATACTGAAGGATTTATGATTCCTGTGATTAATCACGATAAATGTAGGCAATGTGGCAAGTGTATTAAGATATGTCCCTCTCTTAATCCTGTTACCCAGAATTATCCAATAGAAGTGAAAGGATGTCTATCAAAAGATGTTGCGCTCGAAGGAAGTGCTAGTGGTGGTGCCTTTGTATCAATTGCCAGATATTTTATTGAGGTCTTACATGGTTATGTGTATGGAGCAGTTTTCGATGATAATTTCAATTGCATTCATACGGAAGCTTCAAATATGACCGATGTGCAGAAGATGCAGAATAGTAAATATGTACAAAGCAGTATTGTAGATGTTCTTCCCCAAATTAAGCAAAGATTATCTGAAGCTAGCTATGTGCTGTTTACAGGTACTCCATGTCAGGTCGCAAGTGTCCTGGCTTACGTAGGTAGTAAGGATGAAAGGCTTACTACAGTAAGTCTTATTTGTCATGGAGTTCCAAGTCCTGGATTTTGGAAGATATACCTTGCGAATTCTTTTGGAGAAAAAATATCTCATTATTCATTCAGAGATAGGAACAACAGATATCAAGGAAAGTCTTCCTTTCAAGGAAAGTCTTCCAAAATATCTACTAAAGTCTTTTCTCCATTTAAGGATGTTTACTACCGAACATTCTTACGAGGTGTGTCATTTAGAGAGTCGTGCTATTATTGTCTGTATGCCAGAAACGAGCGAGTTGGAGATTTGACAATTGGCGATTTTGATAGCGAGAAGTTATATCCTGACTTTTATCCTAATGATAGCAAATCTGTTATTCTGATTAATAATATGCGAGGTAAAAAGATATGGAATGAGATATCGAGTAGATTTAATTGGATTGATATCAACTATCAGGAAGAGGCAAAAAAGAACTCACAGTTAAGAATTCCTAACGAACGACCTTCACTTAGGAATGTCCTATATAAGGATTTGGCATCTCTTCCATGGAAATCATTCGTGAAACAATATACAAAATGTTAATTATCAAATACTCTGCTTGAATGAAAGAAAAGACTGCTAATAGTCGAATAGCAAAGAATACTATCTTATTATATATAAGAATGCTTCTTCTCATGGGAGTTGCTTTATACACGAGCCGAGTTGTGCTTGACACTTTGGGTGTTGAGGACTATGGATTGTATAATGTTGTTGGAGGTATAGTGACTATGTTCACTTTCCTTAGCTCTGCAATGGGGGCGTCATCCCAGCGTTTTATTACGTTTATTTTAGGTAAAAATGATGCTAAAGAACTGAAAGCAGTATTTAATACCACATGCTTGGTGCACTGGATACTTGCATTATTAATATTTGCGTTATCTGCAACTATTGGACTATGGTTTTTGTATAAAAAAATGGTGATTCCTGAAAACCGATTTGATGCAGCGCTATGGGTCTATATTTTCTCTGTTTTGTCTTGTCTGGTTTCTGTTATCAGTATTCCATATAATGCACTTGTGATTGCTCATGAGAAAATGGGAATTTTCTCGTTTATCTCAGTATTGTACGCTATTGTCAAATTAGGTGTTGTTTTTATAGTAAAGCATACAGGGTTTGATCATTTGATTTTTTATGCCGGTTTACTCTTAATTGCTCAAATATCTGAGCGGTTGGCGTACCAGTTTTATTGTAAGGCAAAGTTTCCTGAATCGAGGGGAAGGTCTTTGAAGGATACTATGCAAGTAAAGAAAATGATGAGTTTCGCAGGTTGGTCATTACTTCCCAATCTGGCTACTGTTTGTTATTCTCAGGGTATAAATATCTTGCTTAATCTTTTCTTTGGTCCTGCAGTAAATGCTGCTAGGGGTATTTCTGTACAAATACAAGGTGTTGTAAAGAACTTTATAACAAACTTCCAAACAGCTGTGAGCCCACAGATTATTAAATCTTATGCTTTAGGAGATAGTGAAAGACTATTTAGTTTAATATTTAAAAGTTCCCGTTTGTCATTTTACTTGCTATTATGTATCGCTCTTCCGATTTTTCTGGAGGCAGATTATCTACTTTCTATTTGGTTAAAAGAGGTCCCTCAACATTCGGCATCATTTGTTAGGTTGATTATCCTTGCAATAGTTTTGGATCCTTTAGCTAATCCATTATGTGTTGCTAATAATGCAACCGGCAATGTGAAACTATTTAAAATGTGTGAATCCGCCATATGCCTATTGGTTATTCCTATAGGTTATACCTTGTTAAAGATTGGTCTTTCTCCAGAATCAGTCTTTGTTACGCAAGTGATTTTGTCAATAATTGTACAGATTGCGAGAGTGATGTTAAGCAAGAATACATTGCATTTCACATATAAAGATTATTTGCAGAAGGTACTGGTATATATTGTTCGAGTTGGAGTTATTTCAATCATAATCCCAGTAATATTCAAAATTTATCTGAATAATACGTTCATTTCTTTTATGACAATAGTGGCATTATCTGTTCTTAGTGTTGTTGCTACTACATATACACTTGGATTATCACAAGGTGAGAGAAGAAGCATCAACGGGAAAATTTATTCATTTTTATCGAAATCAAAATCAAAATGAAAATATTAGTAAATAGCTACCTCAATTTCGCACAAAATACTGCCGGAGGGGTATATTCTAAAGTAAATAATTATATTAAATCAGCGCAAGTCCCAGAAGTGTTCATAAAACCATTTGATATCTGGAACGACAAAGTTAAGGATTTCGATATAGTTCATTACTTTGCTCTAAAGACTGAATTTTTCGACCAGATGGTTATGGCCAAAAAACTCGGCAAGAAGGTCGTAATATCGTCAATTGTCACAATTGCGGATGCAAAACGATTCAGACTTAAAATATTTTTGGGGAAATTGTTTCATCTGCAGACTAACGAAAATATACAGAAACGTATGTTAGATATGGCAGATGCTATTATAGCTGAAACAGACTTGGAAAAAGAATATATTCTCAAAGCATACGGTACAAATTCAGAGAAGGTGCATGTTATTCCCAATGGAGTGTCAGAAGAGATTATTGATGGAGATCCGAACCTTTTTAAGACAAAATTCGGAATAAAAAAAGATTTTGTCCTACAGGTGGGTCGTTTTGACACTAATAAAAATCAGTTGTCTGTAATTCGTGCAATGAAGAATACGGATATTCCTATTGTCTTTATTGGAGGAGCAGATTCAACAAGCCCAGAATATTACGATATCTGCCGTAAGGAAGCATCAGACAATTGTTACTTTGTTGGATGGATTAACCATTCAGATCCATCGATGGCTTCAGCTTATGCAGCTGCAAAAGTCCTTGTGTTGCCTTCTCACCATGAAATATTTGGTAATGCCATTTTTGAAGGTGCTATGACGGGCTGTAATATTGTGGTTACTAACGTGTTGCCATTAGACGAGTTCGGATTCACCAATCATGCATATCCTGTGGATTCAAATAGCATAGATAGCATTAGAGACGCTATTATTATGGCTTATGACAAACCTGTTGATGTAGAGTTTGCTAATTTCATCAGAAACAGGTATTCTTTGAAATCAATATTTGATAGGTACTTACAGATTTATAAGTCGTTATGAGCATAGTGAGATCTTTTGCCAAAAATATTTTAATTGACTTCAAAAAGGTTTATCAAAGAATAGTTTGGAAGCACCAATATAACAAAGTAAAAACTAAATTGGTAACTTTTGTTGATAGTAAATCTATTTCTTCATTGCGAATCAAAAAAGCATTAATTCTATGCCCTCATGCAGATGATGAATGGATTGGCTGCAGTAGTATATTGTCAGATTTGAGCATTGAAAGTACTGTATTGTATTATCGAATGTATGGATATGACCAGTCAAAAGTGAACAAGAAGACTCGTGATAGAGAGTTAAGAAAATGTGCTGAAAAGTGGAAATTTGGTTTGACTGGTGATGGAACTACTACATTAAGGTATCTTGAGGAGTCAATAGCTCTGCATAAGTATGATACTATTTTTGTCCCTTCACCAATTGATTGGCATTGGGAGCACCGAGATGTATTCCGTGGCTTAATAGATGTCCTAAAAACCGTTCATTTCACGGATGTGAATATCTTGTATTATTATGTTTCTGTGCCTTGTATTTATACGACTAATGTGTTTACTTCTGTATTGACTCATAAACAGCAAAATGCAAAGTGGTTTTTCTTTGAACAGAACTATCTCTCCCAGATTATGCCGATTAAGAGATATAAATTGCAAGAAAGAATCAATGGCACATTTGCATCATCCTATGCAGCTGAAGTATTCTATCTTGCTAGTCAAGAGCGTTTGTTTCAGGATTATAATATGTTGCATGAAGGCAATAGTATTCAGACTCTAAACAGTTTGAAGACTCTGATTAACGATATTTACTGCATCAGACAGGCTGCTAATTCTATTATTAAGCAAAAATAGTGTACAATATGAATGATAATATAAAACGTTACATACTTGTCATTCTGTCGGCATTCATGTGTGAAAACTTATTCCTTGGGGTAATCCCTAGTCTACCTACAGTTATAATAATGATATTTGTTCAGATTCTATGTCTGAGTATTTACAACCGATTATTACTCAATATTTTATAGATA
>UMIN01029337.1_pt1 | contig 21672 bp, 20 predicted proteins | sample 1965811 | NCBI WGS metagenome assembly UMIN01 (sample SAMEA4836123, study PRJEB28245) | human gut metagenome | biome: gut microbiome; material: fecal sample | place: Denmark | collected 2008
AGACGCCCTTCGTTACATGAACATGCTGTATGAAGAAGGCCTGATCCTTGAGAATTCTTTCTCAATTACGCAGGACGAGCTCCGCGCCATCGGAGAAGATCCCGAAGGCCCCATGATTGCAGTAGTAGCTAGCACTGGCGCCGACGGTGCTTGCCAGAAAGGCAGCGAGCGCTGGGCTGAATATTTCTTCCTGATGCCCGCCCTGGAAGGACCTAACGGCGACAAATGGGCTCCCAACAAAGATCCCTGGAACATCTTCTATCCCGGATTGATGGTTACAGATAAATGCTCCGATCCCGCCCTGGCAACGGCACTTTATAACTATTTGATCGATTTCGAAGTCTCCATGGACGGTTATATTGGCCCCAAGGGAGAAGCTTGGGACGATCCTGATCCTGACGGTATTTCTCTCCGCGGCGACGAAGCAAAGTACAAACTGTTGGTTAACTACGGTACCCAGCGCGAGAATTCCGGATGGAACCAGTACAACCCCATGATGAGAAACTCCGATTTCCGCTTGGGCGAGCAAGCTCAAGATTACGAAACCGCGTTGGAGTGGCTGGAAACTGGAAATCCCGACCTTCTGGATCAGGTTTACACCAATCCCTCCTTCAACGAAATCGCAAACTACAATACCGCACTTCCTCTGATGGACTACGCAATTCCCGATGAGTATTTCCTGCCTCCTATGGCGCTCAGCGACGACGACAACACTCGTGTAGCAGATATCAAAGCCGTATTGGATCCCTATAAGCTTCAGGTCTTTGCGGAATTCATCACTGGCACTCGAGATATCGAGAACGACTGGGATGCCTACCTCGCCGAATTGGACGCCATGGGTTCTCCGGAAATGGTTGAAATCCTCCAGCGCAATTACGACAGCAAAAACCAGTAATTCCTCCTATCTGAATAAATGAATAAATACGCTGTCCCGACATACTTTTGTCGGGGCGGCGTATTCATTTTAAACCAAGCCATATAAATAACAGCCGCCTCATGCAGGAGCACTGCTCCACGCACTGGGCGGCTGTTTTCTTTTGTCACAAAATGCCTTATTCTTCGATTTCAGAGGTTCCCTCTGCTTCCGCTTCTCTCAGTCTGGGAAGATTCATCAGATCCCAATAGGCGGATTTAAATTTCAGGTCACGGTCGATCAGCAAGGGATGATTGGTCCGGCCCTCCACAGGGAATTCGTTGAGCCAGCTGGAACCGTCGTCATATCCCCAGAACACCACTGTGTCCAGGATCCCCTCCTCAGAGAGATCCATGAGCATATTGAACACTTCGCAGTACTTGGCGTCAAACTGCTCCGTAAATTTCTCGGTGATCTCCTTCTCTGTGGACTTGTCATTGGAAGTGAAGCAGGACAGGTCCAGCTCTGTCACTTCGATGACAAAATCAGGGTCGATCTCCCTCAGCTTCTCAAACAGCGCGATGTTTTTCCGCATGCGCTCCACATCGGTCTCATAATCAATGTGCATCTGAAGACCAATGCCATCAATGGGCACTCCCTCTTCCAGCAGCTGCTTCACCATATTATACATGGTAATCGCCTTGTTGCTGTTGACTTCCAAAGAGTAATCGTTGATGATCAGCCGAGCATCTGGATCAGCTTCATGGGCAGTCTTGAAGGCGATCTCCACGAAATCGTAATTATCTCCGTCCCCATCATAGTCCCCGATGATCTTCAGCCAATCAGAAAAACGCAGGCCATAACTGTCGTCGATAACCTCGTTGCACACGTCCCAGGTATCGATCTTTCCCTTATAGCGGGACACGATGGTGGTAATATGTTCCTTCATGCGCTCTACCAGAACGTCAGCGCTCACTTGGTTCCCATCGTCATCATAGAAGAACCAGTCGGGACACTGGGAATGCCAAACCAGCGTATGGCCACGCACGGTCTTGTCGTATTTCTCGGCAAACTCCACCAATTGGTCGGTAGCCTCAAAATTATACTCATCCTCTGAGGGATGAATGTTCTCAGGCTTGGTATCGTTTTCCAGGGTGTACACATTGAACTGTTTGTTGATGATCTCGAACCGCTCCGTTCCCTCCTCGAAATCCCGAGGGTTCACCGCGGCTCCCACTTGGAAGTAATCCGCGTACACTTCGCACAGGGACGGGGCCTTGTCCTCATAAGCATATTCCGCCATATCCGCCGTATAATTCACCTCTTTCGAGCAAGCTGACAGGGAAGTGACCAACATGGCCGCTGCCACCGCCGTGCACAATAGTTTTTTCTTCTGCATACCGCTCCTCCTTCGTCATACCGTCAGCGGCCGCGGAGCGACCAGCCGATTCTCAGCAGATCCTACCACAGCCCCTGCTATCTCCTGCCTGAAAGAACACAAAAAGAGCCGGTTCCCTTCTGCAGCAAAAGCACGGAAGCAATGGAAAGATTGCACAATATTATAGCACAGTCAAAGCAAAAAATAAATATAAAAAATAAATAAATCTAACTTTTCTTTTCTAATCTTTGCCCTTCCAGAGCACTCCGGGACAACACGCCAAACCAGGATGTCCTTTCCAAACCCTAACAACCAACAAAGGCCGCCCCACACCGGGACGGCCTTTTCCTCACGGAATCTTTTTCAGGAATTTTCTTGCCACAAACGCCAGCAGGACTACTGGTACCAAAAGAAGTTCCACCAGCAGAAGAACCTCGATCCGAAACGCCACACCTATAGCCTGCAAAAGCACTCCCAACTCACAGGAAAGAAGGACCACTCCTATCAAGACCGCCAGCAGTCGGTCAAAACCTTGCAGAAGCGGGAATAAGCCTATGGGTCTGCTCATGACCCCATGAACCACAAAGGGGACCAAAAGCAACAGGGGAAACAAAAAAGCTAACAGTTTCGGGCCCGTAGTGGTCACTTCTCCGTTATGCCACTGCATGGGGATCCGCTCCGGCAAAAACGGGTAGAAAGCCAGTGCCAGCACCAGCCCCGCCAAAAACAGGGCCAGTTCCATCCAATAGGAACGCACGAATTTTTTCATCATCTTGTCTCGTCACAGAAGGACGATGCCCGCCTCCTTGCAAAGGCGCTTTGTCTCCTCGTCCCACAGGGACGCCTGAACCTCGCCAATATGAGCTTTTCCCAGCAAAAGCATGCACAACCGGCTTTGACCAATACCGCCGCCGATAGTCAAAGGAAGTTCTCCATTCAGCAGCATTTTGTGGAAAGGCAGGTTCCTGCGGGCATCGCAGCCTGCCAAAGTGAGCTGGCGATCCAAGCTTTCCGGATTCACCCGGATGCCCATACTGCTGATCTCCAACGCCAATCCTAAGGGCTCATGCCAAAACAGCAGGTCGCCGTTCAGATCCCAATCATCGTAGTCAGGAGCGCGGCCATCGTGAGGTTTTCCGCTTTTCAACTTTCCGCCGATCTGCTGGATAAACACCGTCTTGTGCTCCTTCACAATGGCGCTTTCCCGTTCCTTGGGCGTGAGATCCGGCCAGCGATCCTCCAGCTCCTGGGCGGTGACGAAAGTCACGTCCCGGCACAAATCCGTGTTCAGAGCAGAAAACTGCCATTTCAATTCATCCAGTGTGCCGCAGATGGCGCTGACAATCCGCCGGACCGTATCCTTTAAGTACTCTTCGTTACGGGTGCTCTCGTCGATGACCTTTTCCCAGTCCCACTGGTCCACGTAGATAGAGTGGAGATTGTCCAGTTCCTCGTCCCGACGGATAGCGTTCATGTCGGTGACAAGACCATTGCCCACAAAGAAATTGTAGTCATGCAGCGCCAAACGCTTCCATTTCGCCAGAGAATGAACCACCTGACCCTCCTTCCCCACTGCGGGAATGTCAAAGCTGACAGGCCGCTCCACACCGTTCAGATCGTCGTTCAGGCCAGTGGCGGGATCCACAAACAAAGGCGCGGTGACACGCTTCAAATGGAGCGCAGCACACAGTTTCACCTGAAAGATATTCTTGATAAGCCCGATGGCTTTCTGGGTCTCATACAGTCCCAGCATGGGCTCGTAGCGTTCCGGCAGGATGGTCATGGAAGATTCCCCCTCGAATCAAAATCATAATAGTTAATTATATCAGGAAAACAGCTTCTTGCAAAGGATTTTTTCCTTGTCCCGGCAAGCTTACTCAGCGTCGGTGACCACAAAACAAAAAGGCGAGCCCGAAGGCCCGCCCTTTTCTTATCTTTAAGACTTTTTACCGGAGCTGATCTTGGTCAAACCGTACACCAGCAAAGCGATGATAATGATGACCACGAAAATGCCCAGCATCCCTTTGCCCATGATGTTCAGGGCTTCCAGAACGGTTTCGTTCAGTTCAAACATCTGTTACTCCTTCCGCGGCAAACCGCCGCTGTCATATACCGTTTTCTATACCAGAAGTCGAGATACCTGGATCGCAATATAGGCCGGACCCCAGCCTTTTTGGAGAGAACTTCGACGCTTTTCCGTCAGGAAAAGACGGGCGTCTCGCGACCGAGAAGTTCTCGCGGTGGCTGGATCTCACCCAGACACCTTACATGAAGAATCCCAGCACAATACCGCCAGCCACAGCGGAAGCGATCTGACCGGAGACGTTGGCGCCCACGGCGTGCATCAGCAGGTGGTTCTGGTTGTTGGCGGCAACACCCATCTTCTCCACGATACGAGCGGACATGGGGAACGCGGAAATACCAGCGGCGCCAACCATGGGGTTGATCTTGGTGCGGCTGAAAATGTTGAGGATCTTGGCAAAAAGAACACCAGCAATGGTGTCGAACACGAAAGCCACCAGGCCCAGGACCATGATCATGATGGTCTGCAGGTTGACGAACTGATCGGCCCGCATGGAGAAGGCAATGGTGATGCCCAGCAGCAGAGTGACCAGATTGGCCAGGTCGTTCTGAGCAGTCTCGGAAAGACGGTTCAGCACACCGCACTCACGGATCAGGTTGCCGAACATGAGGAAGCCCACCAGGGAAACAGAGGCGGGAGCCACCAGGCCAGCCACGAAGGTGACCATGATGGGGAACAGAATACGGGTGGTCTTGGTGACAGCGTTGGGGCGATACTCCATCTTGATGGCCCGCTCTTTCTTGGTGGTCACCAATTTGATAGCGGCGGGCTGGATGATAGGCACCAATGCCATATAGGAATAGGCTGCCACAGCGATAGGCCCAATGTAGTTGGACTTGAGCACCTGGCTCACCAAAATGGAGGTGGGGCCGTCAGCCGCGCCAATGATACCGATAGAAGCGGCGTCTTTCAGCTCGAATCCCAGCAGAGCAGCCAGCACGATGGTCATAAAGATACCGAACTGAGCAGCTGCACCGAAGAGGAACATCTTGGGGTTGGAGAGCAGGGGACCGAAGTCGATCATGGCGCCGATGCCGATGAACAGCAGCAAGGGGAACGCCTCAGAGGTCTCAATACCTACTTCGAACAGCCACTGGATAATGCCGTGGGTCTCACCGGCGCCTTCCATCACCTGGTTAAGCACACCGGAGCTGGGCAGGTTCACCAGGATGGCGCCAAAGCCCATGGGCAGCAGCAGAGTGGGTTCGTATTCCTTTTTAATGGCAAGCCAGATCAGGACCGCGCCCACCACATACATGACAGCCTGCTGCCAGGTGATGGACAACAGACCTTCCCATAAAAATTCCATTGTTTGATTCATCCTTCCTTCTTTTGCAACGATTCTTCCTGTGTTGGGGGGTATAAAAAAGACCTGTGCCCAAAAAGGCACAGGTCTTGTCGTTTCAAGCTAAACCAGAGCAAAACGCTCAAGATGTTGACTTAGCTACATGGAAACATGCCGACTACTCCCCTAGTACGGATGTAAGTGTACCATGTTTCTCCAGGACTGTCAAGAGCGGGAAAAACCTCTTGTTACCGGATATTTAGGGAATGTTCCCGGAATCTTCAAGAAACCTTCACATTGGCACGGTATCCTTTAAACGTGGTCGAAAGAGACCACGGGACAAAATCTTTTTCATTACATCCTCATTTTATCTCCTTACTTCCTCTGAAAGGGACCGCTTCCTCCCAAAGCGGTCCCTTTCCCTTTTTTGCGTCTTAAAACAGCCCATCCCAGCTTTCTGGAACAGTGAATTCCGCCAGGATCTCCGGTTTATAGCGCATGCTGTCCTTTTCGGTGATCTCACGGATGACTCGGCAAGGGTTCCCTGCGGCAAAAGATCTGGGCGGGATATCCCGGGTGACCACAGCTCCCGCGCCGATGACACAGCCGTCCCCAATGGTAACTCCGGGACAGACCACCACGTTGGCTCCCAGCCAGCAGGCGTTGCCGATATGGACAGGCCGGGCGTAGCAAAGCCGCTTGGGTTGTCCGTTAGGATCCAGCAGGGCGACACGCTCCTCGGGCACCATGGGATGGATGGGGGTGACGATGGTCACGTTGGGACCGAAATTGCACCGGTCGCCGATGGTCACTTCCCCGTCGTCCTGGATGGTCAGATTGAAGTTCCCGAAAAAGTTCTTGCCGATCTTGGTGTGCTTACCGTAATGGAAAAACACCGGCCCCTGGATGAAGCCGTTCTCCCCCATCGCCCCTACCATCTGGGCAAGCAGTTCCCGGCGGCGCTGAGTCTCGTCCTCAAACGTTTTGTTGTATTCCAAGTTCAGATTGTGGGTGCGCAGCTTGATGGCCCGCAGTTCCGGGTCACCCGGGCTGAACACAATCCCTTTCATGATCCGTTCTTCCTCTCCCATGATAAAACCACCTTTCTTGCAGTTTTTCTGTGATTTCCAGTATAGCATCCTTCCCTTGGCCGCGCAAGTGAAAGACGTTTCCGGGCACACTGAGAAGGGAATGCACCGTTGCGCTTTTCCCTGTTTTCGTGTATAATGATTGCCACAGTATGGTCGGGGTTCCCGGCCGGAAAAGAGGACCTCCACCTTGAAAGACACCGGAAAAGACCAGCGCACTCAGTTGACCTATTCCCTGCTCCGCCAGGCCTTTACCGACCTGCTCAAGCAAAAACCCATCCAGCGAATCACTGTGAAGGAGCTTTGCCAGAAAGCGGGCGTCAACCGCAGCACCTTCTATGCCCATTACGTGGACATTTACGATCTGCTGGCCAAGCTGGAAGAGGACATGGTGGAGGATTTCCAGAGAGCTTTAGACCCCCTGCTCAGCGCGGGAACGGAAGAAGCCCCTCCCTTGGACGATGCCCAGTTGGAAGAACCTTCCCTACTGCGGATCATGACGGGGATCTACCAATGCCTGAAGGACAATGTAGACATCTGCACTGTCACTTTGGGAGAACACGGAGACAAAGCCTTCGCCGTGCGGATCCTGTCCCTGGGTTGGGAAAGCTGTCTGGCCGCCTACTCCAATCACCTGTGGGGCGCCTCGCCCCGGCAGCTGGAATATTTTTACGCCTTCGTGAGCAATGGTCATATCGGACTCCTGCAAAAATGGCTGGAAGAAGGCATGACCACCTCAGTGGAGGAAATGGCCCGTATGGCCCAGGATATCATGCTCCACGGCATGGACTTCCTTCGAGGAAGCGCCCAAGCCCAGGAGCTGGACCACACCGGGCAGTGATCCCTGCCCATTTGTGAAACAGTCTTAGAAAGGAGATTGTCATGAAGTTTACTGAAATGCCTTACACTCGGCCGGACTACCCGGCCATCACGAAAGAGCTGAAAGCTCTCACCCAGCGACTGAAGGACGCCTCTTCCGCCCAGGAGCAGGCTTCTCTCTACAAGGAGTACGAGACCCTCCTCTCCCACCTGACCACCCAGACTACCCTGTGCTACATCCGTCACACAGTGGACACCAACGACAAGTTCTACGAGGAAGAGAATGACTACAACGATCAGCAGTCGCCTCTGCTGCAAGAGTTCGTCCAGAACTTCCAGAACGGCCTGCTGGACTCTCCCTACCGGGAAGAGCTGGAATCCCTTTTGGGCAAGCTGCTGTTCCAGAACATGGAACTGGAACGCAAGAGCTTTACTCCTGAGATCGTTCCCCTGATGCAGGAGGAAAACAAACTGGCCAGCGATTACCAGAAGCTTTACGCCAGCGCTAAGATTCCCTTCCAGGGCAAGACCGTCACCGTGGCCCAGCTGGGGCCCTACAAGGAAAGCACTGATCGTGCCACTCGTCGGGCGGCTCTGGAAGCCGAGGGCTCCTTCTTTGACGAGAACCGGGCAGAATTTGACCGGCTCTTTGACCAACTGGTGAAAAACCGTACGGAGCAGGCCAAGCGCCTTGGATTTGAAAGCTTTGTGGAGCTGGGAGCCATCCGGCGTCAGCGCAACTGCTACACCCCTGCGGATATCGCTTCCTTCCGGGAGCAGGTGGTCCGGGATCTGGTGCCTCTGACTGTGAAGATCAAGGAGCGCCAGGCAAAGCGTCTGGGCATTGAGGATTTCAAATTCTACGACAATGCTCTGAGCTTCAAGGACGGTTCCGCAACACCCCAGGGCACCCCTGAAGAGATCCTGGCGGCTGGCAAGACCATGTACGAGGAGCTCTCTCCTGAGACTAAGGAATTCATCCACCTGATGTTCGACAACGACCTGTTCGACGTGCTTGCCAAGGAAGGCAAGGCCCCCGGTGGATATTGCACCGGTCTGCCTGACTACGGTTGCCCCTTTATCTTCTCCAACTTCAACGGCACCTCTGGAGACGTGGACGTGCTCACCCACGAAGCCGGCCATGCCTTCGCAGACTTCATCGCCAACAAGACCGTGGAGCGTCACGCTCTGCGCTGCCCCACCATGGAAGGCGCTGAGACCCACTCCATGAGCATGGAGTTCCTCACCGCTCCCTGGCATCACCTGTTCTTCGGGGACATGAACGCCAAATACCAGCTCTCCCACGCGGAGGACGCTCTGCTGTTCATCCCCTACGGCTGCCTGGTGGATCACTTCCAGGAAGAGGTATACCGTCATCCGGAGATGACCCCCGAAGAGCGGAACCAGACCTGGCTCCGGTTGGAGCGTCTCTACCGGCCCTATATCGACTTTGACAACCTGCCCTTCTACGGCCGGGGCGCTGGCTGGCAGCGGCAGCTCCACATCTACCTGTATCCCTTCTACTATATTGACTACTGCCTGGCCCAGGTGATGAGCCTGCAATTCTACGCCCTGTCCTTGAAAGACCGGGAAGCTGCTTGGGAGAAATATATGGCCTTCACCCGTCAGGGCGGCACCAAAACCTTTGTGGACTTGGCTCATTCCGTAGGTTTCCGTTCTCCCCTGGACGAAGGCTGTGTGAAGGACGTGTGCCAGGCCACCTTCCAGTGGACGGAAGAGAACCTGGTGGAGTGATAGAGTCTGATTCGCGAAACTTCCAAAATTATTCTTTAGCTATTTGCATTTTCTAGGCAACTGTGTTACACTTTAACCAAGATCTTCTATTGACGGAAGATCATAAAGCCTGATCGTATCTTCCCTCCTTTTCTTCAAGCCGCCTGGGGAATCTTTCCCTTGGCGGCTTTGGCTTGCAAAAAGGTGGGCTATGGGCTATCATATGCTCATACACTTCAACGACACTGTATTGGAAAGGATGGTTCGCATGGCATTTCGGGAGATCTCCGTGGAAGAACTGAAGGACAACCCCTTCACCCTTATCAACAAGGACTGGATGCTCATCACCGCGGGCAATCAGGAAAAACACAACACCATGACCGCCAGCTGGGGCGGCGTGGGCGAACTGTGGGGCAAGTATGTTTCCACCATCTATATCCGTCCCCAGCGGTATACTCTGGAGTTCGTGGAACAGGAGGACTGCTACTCCCTGTGTTTCTTTGGCCCGGAATACCGGCAAGCTCTGAACCTGTGCGGCACGAAGTCCGGCCGGGACGTGGACAAGGACGAAGCCACCGGACTCACCGTTCAGTGGGACGAAGCCGCCCCTTATTATAAGCAGGCCCGGCTGGTATTTATCTGCCGGAAGCTCTACAAGCAGGACATGACCCAGGATGCCTTCCTGGACAAGAGCCTTCTGGAAAAGTGGTATGACAATGACCTGCACCGCATGTTTATTGGTGAGATCGTGAAAGTACTGGAAAAAGTGTAATCCGCAAAAATAATTGGCCTGTATGGTGTTGTCCATACAGGCCAGTTTTTATGTGTTTTATTCTCTGAAACCGAAATCTTCAGGCAACAGCAGTTCCAGGTCTCGCTGGTCCTCGGGAGTCCGAACGTTCCGCCGGGAACAGGCGATGACCGCTTCCTCCACCTTGTTCCGAGCCATACGGCCATTGCCGTTGGTACGGGGATCTCCCAGCATCTGCTGTTCTCCATAGTAGGCCAGAAGAGGATCGTCGCAGCCCGGATCCATCCGGTAACCTTTCCCCTTCACGATGCTCTTGGTAATAGCCAACAGCTCCTGGGCCGTGTAATCCGGGAACTCGATAATATTGGGGAACCGGGAACGAAGTCCGGAGTTTGCCGTGAGGAACTCCTCCATCTCCCGGGAATACCCTGCCAGAATAACAATCAAGTCATTGCGGTGATCTTCCATGCCCTTGACCAAGGTATCAATAGCCTCCAGGCCAAAACTGTCGTCTTTGCCCCGGTAAAGGGAATAAGCCTCATCGATAAACAGCACGCCCCCTAGGGCAGACTGGATCGCTTTTTGGGTAAGAGGCGCGGTGTGACCCACGTACTGTCCCACCAGATCCGCCCGAGTAACCTCCACCAGCTGGCCGCCTTCCAGCACGCCAATGGCTTTCAGATACCGGGAAACGATCCGGGCAACAGTGGTTTTGCCAGTGCCTGGATTCCCAGTAAAGATCATATGCATGGAGGGAGAATCCGCTTTCAGTCCCCGCTCTCGGCGCATCTGTTGGATCTTGAAGTTGTCCTCCAAAGAGAGGATGTAATCCTTCACCGGCTGCAAACCCACGATCTGGGCCAGTTCTTCCTTGACCCCGGCAATGGCTGCGTCACGACCGGAAGTAGGATCCTCTGCTCCGAGGGAAACCGTAATCCCTGCCTGAGTATACTCCGCCCGCAAAACGCCGTCCTCTGCCAGCAGCTTTCCCTCCACCGGGCCCAAGCCCTTGTGAAGCTTCTCCTCGCTGAATGCACGGTACAGCCGGTCTGCCCCCTCTTTTAAGGCGTAGGCTCCTTGGTCCGGGGTAAAACTGTCCGCCAAAACTGTTACAGCATCCTCCCCATAGGACAGCTGGATCTGAAGCTGCTTGGCACACCGGTCTTTCAAGTCCTCCAGCTCTCGCCGGGCGATCTCCTCCAGCGCCTCCCGGGTGAAAGGTTTTGTCTGGCACTGGTCGTCCAGTGCCGCCAAGAAGGGCGCTCCGAAAGCGTCCACCAGTTTGGACGCTGGCCGGTCCGTGAGCAGGAACAAGTATTTTCCCCCGGCGGACAAAGTGGACACCGCGCCCGGCACCAAAGCCGTGCCGATCTCCACCAGCATGCCTTTCTGCTCCGCGTAGCGGCTGGGCAGAGGAATAGTCCCCTCCCGGAACAGGGCCGCCACCATGGAAAGGACAGCGGTGTGACATTTCTCCCAGTTTTCCAAAGCCAAAGCGGAAGCGCCGCTTTTCACCGCCGCGTACAGGTCCTGGACGAACAGCTTTTCAGAGCCGGCCGTCCCATAGCGGGACAGGTCCAGCAACGCGGTCTTGGGGCTTTTCAGCACCCCCTGCCGTCCCAGAGAAGCAGTCACACACCGCAGAGCGCTGTGCCGTCCTGTTCCATGGGGTCCGGAGACCACCGCCCTGCACAGGGGAGCCCCCTCCTTGCTGCCTGCAACGAAGGGACGCTTGAAGGCGATAAGCAAGTCGTCCAGGAATTCCTCCTGGCCCAACACCAGCGCTCCCGCCTCCTGTCTGGCCACTTGAAAAGCCAGTTCCAAGTCCACCGGGGCCCCGGAATTCTGGGAATGACTGGTGGTATCTATCCCGTCCTGGCGCAGGTGGCGCTCCAAGTCTGCCATGTCCGCTTTGGCTTCCTGGGTAAGCCTATCCAGGCTTTCCTGCAAAGACTGCGACAGGCTGTCTCCGGCGCTGTTCACTGCGTCCAAAGCCCGTTGAGCCTCCTGAGACCGGGCTTCCGCCTGGGACAAGGACGCAGCAGGAAGAGTAGTCTCCTCCTGCTTTTCCGGTACAGAGCTTTTAAAATGAAGCCTTCCTCCCCGGAACATAGAGTCCAGGATGGAATCAATATCGTTTTTCATGGGACAAGATCCTCTCCGTTTCCAGAAAATGCTTCACACAGTGGGAGAAGCGCCGCTGCCGTCATAGGGCTGCAAGTCCTCCAAAATAGCCCGCAGGTCCTCGGCCTCCATTTGGCCGGGCGCGGAAGCGTTCTGCCCTGCCCCAAAGGTGAGACAAGAACCGAACACGCCCCCTGCCGCGCGAGTGACCTTTCCCAGCTCTCCCATGGCCATGGTAATCACAGGACCTACCTGCTGGTAGGCTTTCCAAGTGGCGGAAAGCAGGGCTAGCACATCCCCGGGATTCTGAGGCATCACGGCGTATTTGGGCAGATCCGCCCCCAACTTCTTCATTTGCACCAAAGTTTGGGCGATTTCCTCAGTGGGGGGAGTTTTTTCAAAATCATGCTTGGAGATCACCACGCCGATCCCCTGCTCTTTGGCCAGGTTCGCAAGGCGAGTCACACGTTCTTCTCCCCAGGCCAGTTCCAGATCTACCAGACCAAAACCGCCTGCCCGGAGCAGCGCCGTGATCTGCCGCTCATACTCCTCTGGGGAGACTTGGGCTTTGCCCCCTTCTCCCTCCGTGCGCAAAGTACACAGGAGAGGTTTCCCCTTCGTTTCTTCCAGCACCGTGGGCAGTACGGAAAGAGGATCGCCAAAAAAGCAATCTATCCGCCACTCATACAAATCGGCAGGCAGAACCGCCGCGAACTGAAGCTCCGAGAGCAGCGCCGGAACTCCTTGACCTGTCAGGGGAATACACAGCTTGGGCAAGCCAGCTCCAAAGTGAACGCCCTGGATCTCTACTGTTTTCAAAAGCATCCCACTCCTTTTTCTCTTCCCCAATTTCCTCAAAAACACTTGTAGTAAATAAAGTATACCGAGGGGAAGGGGAATTGTCAATTTACGGCACAGGGGAAAATTTAATTTGTGCCGCCCGTTGCATCCGGCACACCACATATTGTATAATGGATTTTAGGAAAGTCCTTAAGAGGACTTTGGGAGGAAACAAAACCATGTTGAAAAGCCAGGAAACACGGAACGTGGCTCCGGAAATGGACCCCCTGCGCATGGGCATGGGCTGGACCGCTCAGGATCTGGAAAAGCCTCAGGTGCTCATTGAAAGCACTTACGGGCAGAGTCATCCCGGCAGCGCCCATCTCTTACAGTTTGCCCAGGAAGCCGCCAAAGCCGCGGACCAAAACGGTGCGAAATCTGCCATGTATTTCGCCACGGACATGTGCGACGGCATGTCTCAGGGCCATGACGGGGGAAATTATTCCCTGGTCTCCCGTGACACCATCGCCAATCTCATTGAGATCCACGCCAACGCCACCACATTTGACGCTGGCGTATTTATCTCCAGCTGTGACAAATCCGTTCCCGCTCAGCTGATGGCCATCGGCCGCATCGACATTCCCGCCATTGTGGTTACCGGCGGCGTCATGGAAGCTGGACCCGACCTGCTGACCCTGGAACAGATCGGCACATACAGTGCTATGTTCCAGCGTGGAGAGATCACAGAAGATCAATTCACTTTTTATAAGCATCACGCCTGCCCCTCCTGCGGCGCCTGCTCCTTTATGGGAACTGCCTCCACCATGCAGATCATGGCGGAAGCTCTGGGACTGATGCTCCCCGGTAGCGCCTTGATGCCCGCCACCTGTCAGGACCTGGTGGAAGTAGCTCGGCGGGCGGGAGACCGCGCCGCCCAGATGGCACGGGAAGGGATCACCGCCCGGCAGATCGTCACGGAAAAGAGCTTTGAGAACGCTGTGATGGTCCACGCGGCTATTTCCGGTTCTACCAACACCTTGCTCCACCTGCCGGCTATCGCCCGGGAATTCGGAGTGGAGCTGGACGCCGACTCCTTTGACCGACTCCATCGGGGCGCCCACTACCTGCTGGACATCCGTCCCGCCGGAAGATGGCCCGCGGAGTACTTCTATTACGCTGGGGGCGTGCCCAGGATCATGGAGGAGATCAAATCCATGCTGCACCTGGACGTGATGACCGTCACCGGCAAGACTCTGGGAGAAAACCTGGAGGAATTGAAGCATAACGGCTACTACGACCGGTGCGACCAGCTTCTGAAAAAGACCGGCTTAAAGCGCACCGACGTGATCCGCACTTTTGAGGAACCCATTGGCACCAACGGAACCATTGCTGTGCTGAAAGGCAACCTGGCTCCTCAGGGCAGCGTAGTCAAGCACAGCGCCGTGCCCAAGGAAATGCACCAGAAGGTGCTCCGTGCCCGCCCCTTTGACTGTGAGGAAGAAGCTATTGACGCCATCCTCCACCACCGGATCCAGCCCGGGGACGCGGTGCTCATCCGGTACGAGGGTCCCAAGGGCAGCGGTATGCCCGAAATGTTCTACACCACCGAGGCCATCTCCTCTGACCCGGAGCTTTCCGCTTCCATCGCTCTCATCACCGACGGGCGGTTTTCCGGAGCCAGCCGAGGACCGGCCATCGGCCATGTGTCTCCCGAAGCCGCGGAAGGCGGCCCCATCGCGTTGGTGGAAGAAGGAGACCTGATCCAGATCGATATCCCCGCCCGGGTGCTACGGATCTGCGGGATCCACGGGAAAGAGGCCGCCGAGGAGGAGATCCAGGCGGAGCTCGCCCGTCGCAGAGAAATTTGGAAGCCCCGGGAACCCAAATATAAAACAGGCGCTTTGGGACTGTTCACCCGAAACGCCGCCTCCCCTATGAAGGGCGGTTACATGGACTGAACACATTTTACTGAGAGAAAGGATGGTAACCCCTATGGAACATGTGGAACAAGCTCTGCGGGCAGCGGGAGTAGTCCCGGTGATCAAGCTGGACGACGAACTGAAAGCCGTACCTTTGGGCACCGCTCTGCTGGAAGGCGGCATCGCCGCCGCGGAGATCACCTTCAGCACACCGGCAGCCGCTAAATCCATCGAGAAGCTCAGCACCGCTCTGCCGGAGATGTTCGTCTGCGCCGGTACAGTCCTGAGCGTGGAGCAAGCCAAACTGGCTGTGGACTGCGGAGCCAAAGCGATCATCTCCCCCGGCACCAACCGAGAAGTGGTGGAATGGTGCGTCAAAAACAACATTCCCGTGTATCCCGGCTGCGCCACCCCCACGGAGATCGAATCTGCCATGGGCATGGGTCTCACCACAGTGAAGCTGTTCCCTGCTGAAGTTGTAGGCGGCGTGAAGATGCTCCGGGCGCTGTACGGTCCCTACCGGGGCGTGAAGTTTATGCCTACCGGCGGCATCAGCCCCAAAAACGTGAAGGAATACCTGGCCCAGCCTAACGTAATTGCCTGCGGCGGCAGCTGGCTGTGCCCGGCAGAGGACATCAACGCCGGCAACTGGGAAAAAATCACCCAGTGCGCAAAAGAATGTGTAGAACTGGTAAAAGAGGTCCGAGCAGGAAACTAAACGGACTCGTTGAGAAAGGGAGCGGTTTGACCGCTCTCTTTTTTTGAACAAAAAAGGACTGCTGCTTTCACGCAACAGTCCTTTTCTCATGTCAGGTTTTGATAACAGCCTTATTCCTGGCCGTCCTCTTCGGGCTCCTCGTCGTCGTCAAAATCGAACTCCAAGGTCTCGCCGCAGCCGGGGCAGACAATGCTGCCTTCTTCCAGCATTTCGTCGTTGAGCTCGATGGTGTCGCCGCAGCTAGGGCAGGTCACTTCAAACTCAGCGTCGTCGAAGTCGTCCTCATCATGGTGATGATGGCAGCCGCAGCCGCACTCGTCCTCATCTTCCAGCTCGTAGTAGTCTTCTTCCAGCTCGCCCAGGTCGTAGTCGATCTCATCCACCTGCTCGGAAAGCTCGCCCAGACCCTCGTCCAGTTCTTCCACAGACAGGCACAGGTCGTCCAGCAGCTCTACGATGGCGTTGAGGACCTTGGTCTCCTTGGCGTTGGGGTCCAGCTCCAGGCCGTCCATCAAGCCGCGGATATAAGAAGCTCTTTCGGAATTCGTCATCTTGCGTTCCTCCCTTGTTCCGTTTTGGGGCTACCGCCCCACGGTGTATTTTGGCAAATGGATCGCTTAGGCGCGCTCCATGTACTCCCCGGTACGGGTATCGATGCGGATCATTTCGCCCTCGTTGATGAACAGGGGCACGCGGATCTCAGCGCCGGTCTCCAGAGTAGCGGGCTTCAGGGTGTTGGTGGCGGTATCGCCCTTCACACCGGGCTCGGTCTTGGTGACTTCCAGCTCCACAAAGTTGGGAGGCTCCACGCCGAACACGTTGCCCTTGTAGGACAGCACCTTGCAGTCCATGTTCTCCTTGACAAACTTGAAGTTGTCGCTGAGCACACTGGCGTTGATCGGGATCTGCTCGTAGGTCTCGTTGTCCATGAAGTAGTACAGGTCCCCGTCGCTGTACAGATACTGCATGTCCTTGCGCTCAATGTAAGCGGTGGGGTACTTGTCGTTGGGGTTAAAGGTCTTTTCCGTCACGGCACCGGTGATCACGTTGCGGATCTTGGTGCGCACGAAAGCGGCACCCTTGCCGGGCTTCACGTGCTGGAACTCGATGATGGAATAAACGCCGCCGTCCATCTCAAACGTAACGCCGTTTCTGAAATCGCCTGCGGTTACCATAATAACAACCTCCAAATTCTTTCTCTGTTCTATTTTACAGTATTCCCCCCAGGATTGCAAGCAATTTCCCCAGGGTACGCCTTAAAATCCCTTACAGGCAAATAAGTTCCTTGGGGGATTTGGTCAGGCTGCGGCAGCCGTCGGCCGTGATCAGCAGCATGTCCTCGATACGCACGCCGTATTTGGCGGGAATGTAAATGCCGGGTTCGTCAGTGACCACCATGCCCTCCGCGCAGGGATTGGTGTCCAGCTTGGAGAAGCGGGGCCACTCGTGAACCTCAAAGCCAACCCCATGACCCAGGCTGTGACCAAAGGTCCCGGGGTAATCTTTCTCGATAATGTCACGGGCGATCTTGTCCACGTCACGGCCCAGCATGCCGGGCTTCACCTGTTCAATGACCGCCATATGAGCTTTCAGCACCGTGTCGTACACTGCTTTCTGCTCCTCAGACACCTGGCCCAAAGCCACGGTCCGGGTCATGTCGGAGTTATAACCATCCAGCAGTGCGCCGGTGTCCATGGTGATAAAATCGCCCTTATGCACCGTATTGTCAGAGGGCACCGCGTGGCACTGGGAGCCGTTCTTGCCGGCCGCCACGATCAATTCGAAAGCCACGTTCTCCGCGCCCTGCTTGCGCATGAAAAACTCGATCTCCAAAGCCAGTTCCCGTTCGGTAACGCCTTCCTTGATGTAGGGCAGGATGTGCTGGAAGGCAGCGTCGGTGATGGCCTGAGACTCCTCGATCTTCTTCACTTCTTCAGGGGATTTGATCATCCGCTGGTCACGGATGGCGTTGTCCAGAGAATCGTCCATGACAGCCTGGGCGCCGTACTTATGGAAAGCGTTCTCGAAGCGCCGGGCCTGAGCCACGGAAAGCTGCTCGATCTCCAGATAGATCTCCTTAATGCCATGCTTTTGGATCAACTCACCAAGCTTTGCCATCAGGGAGTCAAATCCCACCACCTTGCAATACTTAGCCTTGTAGTGAGCGGCTTCCTCATAGCGGAAGTCCATCAGCAGGTAGGCTTCCTCCGCCGTGACAAACAATGCCCCGTCGCTGGCGGGAAACTGGGTGAAATAGCGGCGGTTCTTCTCAGAAAACACCAGGGCGGCCTTTTGGCCGTCACCGTGGATAAGACGTTCTGTCAGACGTTCCACAGGATTTTTCATCGCAAAACATCCTTTCTGTTCCGAAATTTTTCCCGCAGTCCCTTTTCAAGAGCCCTGCGCGCCTTGAAGGTAAAGCCCTCTTCTTCCTCCATGGGCGTCAGCAGCACGGATTTCATCCCGCACAGGTTGGCTCCCACAATATCGGTGAAGATCTGGTCGCCAATAATGACGCACTCCCGAGGCTTCACCTTCAGCCGTCTGGCCGCGCGGAGATAACCCACCGGCAGTGGCTTGATGGCGAAACACAGGGTGTCCAGGCCGAATTTGACCCCGAAGGACTTCACCCGCTTTTTGTAATTGTTGGAGATGATAATCATCCGAAAACCGGCGTCTCCCATAGCATGCACCCACTCCAACGACCCCGGCGAAGGGGCGTGGGAGGTGTAGGTGGCCAGGGTGTTGTCCACGTCCAGCAGCAGAGCCTTGGCCCCCAGACTTCTCAGAAATTCCGGGGTGATCTCCGTGACCCGCTCCCGCATGGCAGTCGGCTGAAAGATGCCCATCGAACCTTCTCCTTGCCTATTTTCTCGAAACAAAAAAGCGGGCGAACCGCCCGCTTTCAAGGTACTTGTGAGTACTTGTGAGCAGCTTATTTATACTTGCGCTTGCGAGCTGCTTCAGACTTTTTCTTGCGCTTGACAGAGGGCTTTTCGTAAGCCTCTCTCTTACGGACCTCCTGGATCACGCCAGCTCTCGCACACTGCTTCTTGAAGCGACGGAGCGCGCTGTCCAGAGACTCGTTTTCCTTGAGCCGGATCTCAGCCATTTATATCCCTCCCATCCGCCGTAAGGCAGGGGTTCTTTCGTCGTAGCACACCAGTACAACACAAACCATTATACTGTCCCTTCCCCCGGTTGTCAACCCCCTGTTTCGTTCATTTTTCCATGGATTGCCTCCCCGGCCAGAAAAATTCAGCGAAACTTTCGGTTCAACTTTTCCCCAGGCCTTTTAAAAAATCCGGCACCTGGCAAATGCCTTCCAACACCGGAACTCCCGCCTTCTTTAAAAGCCTCTGGCTCTGGTGCCCCTGGGAGAGCAGCACACAGCCACAGCCCGCGTCCTGGGCCACCTCCCAATCGTGGAGGGTGTCACCTATGAAGATTACCTGAGCTGGGTCAACCCCGTTTTCCTGGAAGTACCTTCGAGCAAGTCCTGCCTTGCTGTCGGCGTAAATGTCTGAAAGGCCCAGCAGTGCCTGAAACCGTTCCCGGACACCTTGCGCTTCCACCTGACGCTCCAAAGTCTCTTGGGGAGACGCGGATACAATCAACTGAGCCACGCCATTCGCCTCCAGTTCCCGAAGCACCTCCCCCGCTCCGGGAAACAACCCACAACCGGAAGAAAGCTCGCCGTAAAGTTGGGTCCACTCCACCGCCAGCTCTTCGAAGGGTTCCCGGACAAGGTCCAGTCCGGCGGAAAGATAGTATTCCCGCACTGGAAAGGTAAAGATCTCCCGGTAGCGCTCCGCCCCGCCTAAGCTAGGCAGACCACGGCGGGACAGCATCCGGTCCATGACTGCCATGGCCGCGTCTACATCATTTAATAGGGTACCGTTCCAGTCCCATACCACATAGGGGATCACCGCTTCCGCCTCCTTGTCTTTCCGGTCTTTTCACAACGTTTGGCCTATCATACCATAAGATTCCCCTTTTGAAAAGTCCGCTCTCTCGGGAACCGGAATCCATTTTGAAAGTTTCGAGGAACCAAAATTCAAAATGTCGTTGACAAAGCCTGCGGTCCGTATTATAATCCTTTCAGACAGACAAAGGCGTCTGGACCTGCTGGAAGTGTATCCTTCCAGGATGGCCCGGCGCCTTTTTCTTTTTCTCGTTTTCTCAAAAATGCAGGAGATCCATTACCTTGCTGCATTTTTGGCGAATTTCAGGAGTATGGGAAATGTCCTGAGTCAGCTGTTCTATATATGTTTAGAAAGAGCTGGGCTCGGAAAGAAAGGCAGGTCATCCAATATGCTGCGAGAAGGTCTGGACGGTGTGCGGATCCCCTCAGGGTGCGCGGTGTCGGGTATTTTCTCCAAAAGCGGCAGACGCCGCAGCGGGGAAGATATCATCCGCTCCATTGCCCTGATGCACGAGCGTTCCAACGGCTTGGGCGGCGGCTTTGCCGCCTACGGCATCTACCCCGAGTACAAAAACCTCTACGCCCTCCACGTTTTTTACGAGGGCAAACGCCCCAAGGAGCTCTGCGAGGAATTCATCAATGAGCATTTCGACGTGGTGAACCTTTCCAAGATTCCCACCCGGAAGAACCCTCGGATCAAGGACGAACCTCTGATCTGGCGGTATTTTGTGGAGCCCCTTCACACCAAATTGGCAGAGAGTCAGCTGGACGAGGACACCTTTGTGTCTCGGTGCGTCATCCGGGTCAACTCCCAGATTGACGGGGCTTACATCTTTTCCAGCGGCAAAAACATGGGCGTGTTTAAGGCCGTAGGCTACCCCGAGGACGTGGGGGACTTCTACCGGCTGGAGGACTACAAAGGTTACTGCTGGACAGCTCACGGACGGTATCCCACCAATACGCCGGGCTGGTGGGGTGGCGCCCATCCCTTTGCCCTGCTGGATCGGACTGTGGTCCACAACGGAGAGATCTCCTCCTACGACGCCAACCGTCGGGCCATTGAGATGTACGGCTACCAATGTAACCTTTTGACAGACACAGAGGCCATCACCTATATCATTGATTTTCTGGTGCGGCGCCGGGGTCTTTCCTACGAGGAGACCGCCAGCGTCATCGCGGCGCCTTTCTGGAGCACCATCGGACGGATGGGAGAAAAGGAAAAAGCCAGGCTTACCTACCTGCGCAGCGCCTTTTCCGGCATGCTCATCACAGGGCCGTTTTCCATCCTTGTTGGGTTCACCGGAGGCATCATGGCCTTGAACGACCGGCTGAAGCTGCGGAGCATGGTGGTAGGTGAAAAAGGCGACGACGTTTATATCGCCAGCGAGGAATCCGCCATTCGCGTAATCGAACCTCACCTGGATACCCTGTTCGCCCCCCGAGGCGGGGAGCCTGTGGTCTACCGGCTGAACGACCCAGCGGAATAAACCGCATCTGTCATCACCTTTCCCCGGGGTGGACCGCTGCCGGGGTCGGAAGGAAGGTTTCTCATGTCCATCAATATGATATATCCTGAATATGAAGTGGTGCGCAACCCGGACCGGTGTATCGCCTGCCGGGTGTGCGAGCGCCAGTGTGCCAATGAAGTCCACTGGTATGACACCGATTTAAAGAAAATGCTGGCCGACGAAAGCAAATGCGTTAACTGTCATCGGTGCGTGGCCCTATGTCCCACCCGGGCCCTGAAGATCGTCAAGACCGACCACGCTTTCCGAGAAAACGACAACTGGTCCGGCCAGACCATCAACGAAGTGTATCGCCAGGCAGGCAGCGGCGGTGTGCTGTTGTCCTCCATGGGCAACCCCAAAAGCTATCCTGTCTACTGGGACAAAATGCTCATCAACGCCTCCCAGGTGACCAACCCCTCCATCGATCCCCTTCGGGAGCCTATGGAGACCAAAACCTTTTTGGGACGCAAACCCACCCACATCCGCCGAGACAGCGAAGGGAACATCGTTCCTGACCTGCCGCCTCAGCTGGAACTTTCCACACCTATCATGTTCTCTGCCATGAGCTACGGCTCCATCAGCTACAACGCCCATGAGAGCCTGGCCCGGGCAGCGGAAGAGCTGGGTATTTACTACAACACCGGCGAAGGCGGCCTTCATCAGGACTTTTACAAATACGGCAAAAACACTATTGTCCAAGTGGCTTC
>UMIN01045979.1_pt1 | contig 21433 bp, 17 predicted proteins | sample 1965811 | NCBI WGS metagenome assembly UMIN01 (sample SAMEA4836123, study PRJEB28245) | human gut metagenome | biome: gut microbiome; material: fecal sample | place: Denmark | collected 2008
CACCGCGAAGGTGAGAAGGGACACCAGGAACAGGGTGACGATGAACCCCGCCGCTTTCCGAATGTAATAGTTGGCCATAGGCGTTCTTATCCTTTCCCACAGGGGAAGGGCCGTCCGGGTTTCTCCGGCACGGCCCCCCGCGCTGCGTATCATGGCGTTTGGGGGGATACCCTCAGCGCCTTTCAGGGGAGATTACCCCTCGTAATAGAGCTTGGTCATGTCGTGGAAGGTCACGGGATAGAAGGTGTAGCCCTTCAGGTCTTTACGGGATGCCACCACCAGGTTGGGGTCGCTGATGAACGCGGCTGCCGCCTGCTCGGTGAGGATCTCCTGGCAGCGCTTGTAGTCATCCACCCGCACCTGCTCGTCCTGCTCGGTAAGGGCACTGGTGATCAGCTCGTCATACTCGGCGTCGCTGAACTTGAAGAAGTTCTTGGGATAGTCGGTCTTGAAACGGCCCAACACAGCGTCGGGATCCAGCTTACCGGTGAGGCCCACGATGGTGGTCTCATACTGGGCGTTGGTGTACACGTCCTCCAGCCAGGTAGCCCATTCGATAGTCTCAATGTTGGCGGTGATGCCGATCTGCTGCAGCTGCTGAGAGATGATCTGAGCAGTGTCGATGTGGGCCTGATAGTTGGCAGGAACGGTGATGGTGAAATCAAAGCCGTTTTCGTAGCCGGCTTCCTTCAAAAGCTCTTTGGCCTTCTCCAGGTCGGTATCGTAGGAGCCTTCCAGCTCCTCGTTGTAGTAGACACCCATCACGGGGCTGAAGTTGGTGTACAGCTTGGTAGCGTAGCCGCCGAACACGGTGTTGATGATCTGGTCCTTGTCGATGGCGTAGTTGATCGCCTGACGCACCCGCACATCGTTGAAGGGCTCCACGCTGTTGTTCATGGCGAAGATCTGCACCATGTTCTGGGGAGAATTGTAGATGTCGAACTGGCCTTCCAGCACGGAAGCGTCGTCAGCGTTGATGGAGGCGATGTCCAGGGTGCCGGACTGCAAAGCGGAAACCACGGCGGCAGAATCGGTCATGATATAGAACTCCACCCGGTCGATCTTGCCGGCACGTTCCTCATCGTAATACTCGTCGTTCTTTTCCAGCACAACCCGCTGGGAGGGAGTGTACTCCACAAACTTATAGGGACCGGTGCCCACAGGAGCGGTGGACTGATCCTCATAGCCTTCAGGCAGGATGGCGATGATGTTCAGGGACAGGAACCCAGCGGAGGGCTCTTTCAGCTTGATGACAAAGGTGTAGTCATCGGGAGCCTCGAAGCTTTCCACATTCTCAAACTTGCTGGACACAGCCTTCTCGCCGCCCATACCGGCCAGATTGTTGTAGGTGTACACCACGTCCGCGGAGGTGAAAGCCTTGCCGTTATGGAAAGTCACGTCGTCCCGCAGGTGGAAGGTATAGGTCAGGCCGTCCTCGGAGATGTCCCAGCTTTCCGCCAGGCCGGGGATGATCTCGCCGTTTTCGTCATACAGGCACAGGCCTTCAAACACGTTGTGGAAAATAGCGTCCGTATCGGAAGCGGCAGACTGCCAAGGATCCAGGCTGTCGGGCTCGGAACCGATGTTCATCCGGACCACGGTCTCCTCGCCGCTGTCCGTGGAAGAAGTCTGGCTCTCGGTGGAAGTCTCCTGGGAGGCCTCGCCGGAAGAGGAAGTGGAAGCGGTGGAAGAACCGGAAGTAGTGCCGCTGCCGGTGCATCCGGCAAAAGCGGTCACAAGCAGGGTCAAGGCCAGCACAAGGCTAAGGATTCGTTTCTGCATGGTTTATTCTCCTTCGTCTCTCAAGTTTGTCTCGTATGGATTTCTGTTCCAAACCACAGGGTTCGCTTTTCTTTTCTATAATACACGCGTCAGCACGCGGTATTTTCCTGTTGGTCCAGGGCCCCGGCGTTTAAGGCATCCAGCACGCCGGCCACCCCTCGGATATCCGGCACGCACCAGGGAAGCTCCAGCTCCTCGATACCCAACCGGCCGGGAGGGTTCAGGATACAGCAGGTCATCCCCACCTGGGAAGAGCCTGCTCCGTCATCGTAATAATTGTCCCCCACATACAGGCAGTTTTTCGGGTCGTCCCCGGAAAGCTCCAGGGCCTTCTCAAAAATACGCTTGTCAGGCTTTTCCACGCCCACTTCACTGGAAACCACTATGGGGTCCAGGTAAGGGGTAAGACCGTTTTGGTCCAGCACCTGCCGGCAGGAGGGATCCCAGTTGGAAATGAGCCCAGTGGCCACTCCCCGCTCTTTCAGGCTTTTCAGCACCTCCAGGGTAAAGGGGAACGCGGTCCACCGAGGCGGACGCTTGTCCTCCTGAGCCAGCCGGAAAAGATCCTGACCCAGTTCGGGCCATCCCAGCTCCTGACAGACTCTTTGAAGAAAGCGCCGGAATACGTCTTGGTCCTTATGTCCCAAAGCCCCCGGATGCTCCCGCATAAAGTACTTGTTAGCCAAGTGATAGGCTCTCTGTGCCTGGGGAAGAGTGATCTGCCGGCCCAGCTGGGAAAAATATTCCACATAGCGGCCGGGTGTGTCACATTCCGCCAGGGTCAAGCCCAGGTCGAAAAATACGCGATGGATCATGAATGTTAACTCCTTTTTGTCGAGACCAGGGGATAGTATAATAAGCTATTATTTTGATTTTGCAGGGGATCTCTTAAAATCTGGGTTAATTATACCACAGAATGTAAAGCGTGTGTAAAGTGAGTTGCGCATCTTCTTTTACTTTCTTTGTATCGGTGACATTTCCCGGCAAAATAAAAAAATTTGCCGTCGGAAAGATTTTTTTGAAAATTCCTGTTGACAACCGCAAATTTCAATGCTATAATATCTGAGCGTTGAGACGTTAGGGCTCAACAGAAAAACCAAATATGCAGGTGTGGCGGAATTGGCAGACGCGTATGGTTCAGGTCCATATGAGCGCAAGTTCATGCAGGTTCAAGTCCTGTCACCTGCACCAGAAAACAGAGGAATGACTTTAGTCGATCCTCTGTTTTCTTTTTATCCGGCAAGCATCTCCCCTAGAAGAGCACTGCTGGAATCTGAAAAATGCCCGTTTATTAAAATCCGTTGTGGAACAACCGGAGGAACTACCTATGGACACGATGAAACATATGGAAGACGTGATCGAACACGGACATCACCTTTACCAACTCAATGATGACTTGGGATATATCTATCAGCCCCTGGTGGAGGAAAACACTTTCCTCACCAAGGAAAAAGACACAGAGCCGCTGCCCACCTATGAACAGGCCAAGGAACTACTCCCCGAACTGATTTGGGAAAACCATTCTCACACGGTGGATTGCTATCACAAAGCCTGGCAGATTGCCTTTTCCAATTTAAGAGCCCCCACTCCCAATGACGCCATGGTGTCCAATTATATTGATACCGCTTTCAATGGGTTTCTTTTTATGTGGGACTCCTCCTTTATTACCATGTTTGGCAAATACGGCACCAAAGTGTTTGACTTTCAGCGGACTCTGGACAATTTCTACGCCCGGCAGCATATGGATGGCTTTATCTGCCGGGAAATCGCGGAGCAAGTTCCCGGGGATCAGTTTCACCGCTTTGATCCTGCCAGTACCGGGCCCAATATTCTCCCCTGGGCGGAATGGGAATCCTACCGGATCACCGGAGACAAGCAGCGTCTGGAGCGGGTATTCCCTCCCCTGCTGGCTTTTCATCTCTGGATGAAACTTTACCGCACTTGGCCTGACGGCACCTACTGGGGCACCGGTTGGAACTGCGGCATGGATAACCAGCCCCGGCAAATGCCCGGCTATTCCCGGGAATTTCACCACGGTCATCAAGTTTGGGTGGACACCTGTATTCAGCAGATCCTGAGCTGCAAAATGCTCATTCAGATGGCCGAGGTCATCGGACGGGAAAAGGATGTAGAAATCCTGAAAGAGGAACAATCCCGTTTGACCAAAGTTGTGAACGAACAGCTCTGGGATGAAACCACCGCCTTCTATTACGACCTTTGGCCCAACGGTCAGCTCAGCGGCATGAAGGGAATCGGCGCCTACTGGGCTCTCCTTGCCGGGATTGTGCCCGCAGAACGCATTCCGGCGTTTGTGGCACATTTGGAGAATCCGAAGGAATTTGCCCGGCCTCATCCGGTGCCCTCCCTGTCGGCGGATCACCCGGATTACGCTCCCCAAGGCGGCTATTGGCTGGGTGGAGTGTGGGCCCCCACCAACTATATGCTGCTGAAAGGATTGGAACGGAACGGGTTCTATGACCTTTCCAGAACCATTGCCAAAAAACACGTTGCCATCGTGACAGAGGTTTTTGAAAAGACCGGAACCCTCTGGGAAAACTACGCTCCTGAGTCTGCCGCCCCCGGCAACCCTGGCAAAAGGGATTTTGTGGGCTGGACCGGCTTAGCACCTATCGCCGTGACCATCGAGAATATTTTTGGTATCCAGGGCATTGCCCGTGAGAGAAAAATCATTTGGCGCGTCTATGAGACAGAACGCCATGGGGTGATGCGCTATCCCATGGGTGAGGACACAGTGGACTTGATCTGCCCCGCCCATCAGCCTGGAGAAAAGCCAAAATTAGAAATCCATGCTACCGCCCCGGTAACCGTACAGGTGATTTGGCCAGACGGCTCCCAGGAAACGGTGGAAGCTGGACAATAAGAGGAGACGGCTTCCCTTCCCTTAAAATTACCGATAGCTCGCCTACGCCCCAAAGATTCTCAAGTGGACATTACATCTTTGGTGCTGGGGCAACCACTGAAATCTTTCTGCCCAACGAAAAGAGACGTCCTTCAGGACGTCTCTTTTTTTGTTTAGGCCTCTTGCGGCGAACAGCCCGTTCCCCACACATCCCCATGGCTCTTGACCAAGCACGCTGGCAAGTTACGACTCCCAAAAGAAAAATGTTTGCCTTCGGCCGCAGAATGTGCCGGTAGAATCTAGAAGCGCACCTTTTCAAGGCGGAAATGGGCCATTTCTCAAGCTCCCTTTCCCCACGGTCCAAAAGGATTGAAGGGGCGCAAGCCATGTGCTTTTTATTTACAAATAGCCCTCTGTTTTCCAGGTGGTGTGTCTTTTTTAGACAGATTTTACATTTGACAAGCCCTGCGGTATTGGAGTACTCTAAAAACAAAAAGATCTTGACGGAAAATTTTGTGGGAGATGAAAACAATGAAACACATGTCCGCGAAACGGTGGATTATCCTCACCATGATGATCTTTATTCTCCCGCTTTTGGCATTGCTGATCTGGTATAACCTATACAATGTAAACACCTTGAACAATCGCATTGCTGATACCAACCGCAATACCATTGACCTTTTTTCTCGGTCATTTGAGCAAGATCTGGAAGGCATCGAAAGCTATATGGCCAATTTTTTAGCCAACGATACCGACTCCATTCAAATGCGCTACCCTCTCAGCACCATCCAGGCCCATGTGCTCAGCGATCAGATCCTGACAAAGTATCGCACCATGATGGGCACAAAAAAATTTATGGCGGCAGTCTTTTTCCACTCGGACAGCAACAGCATCACTAAGAAGATTTACAATTACAATTATACCTACGAAGTAAAATCCACCATGGAGTCCTTTGTGGACAGCGTCTGGGAGGATCCTTCTCAATATGCTGGCCAGGGATGGTCTTATCATCAGATCGACGGGACACCCTTCCTATTTTATTTCCTTTCCAGCAATGGCGTATGCTATGTGGGAGTTGTGGATCTGGACTATGTGGAGACTCCCCAGGATCTTACAAACGCGCAGCGTCCCAGTCTTTTGTATTTCGTGAATTCCAAGGGGAAGCCTGTCACCTCCCTGGACAAACTTTACACCGCCCAACTGGAGACCTCCCCTTTTGAAGGAGCTTACTCCATTCAGGGAAGTCCGGAAAACTCCTATTTTATCATTCAGTCGGAATATCAGCCGTATGGTCTGGCTTTGCAGTACGCCACTCCCTATCAGGGGTTGCTGCTGAATATGAGCTCTGTTCAGGTCACCATTTTGGTGGGGTCTTTGGTGATCGTCATCTTGATCCTTTTCAGCTTCTATTTCCTGACAAAGTTCTTCTTAAAGCCCTTCGATTCCCTGGTGTCCACCATGGAGCAAGTAAGGAACGGTCAGCTGGATGCCAAACTGGAAACTTCCAGCTCCATCGACGAGTTTCTTCGCCTACAAGACACGTTTAACGCCATGATGGATGAAATTCAATCCCTGAAAATCGCTTCTTATGAGCAGCACTTGGAACGGCAGCAGGTGGAATTGCAATACCTGCAAATCCAAATTCGCCCTCACTTCTTTCTTAACTGCTTGAAAAACTTGTATGCCTTGGCTCAAGGGAAACAGTATGCCCAGATTCAGGAAATGATTTTGCGTTTGTCCGAGCATTTGCGTTTCCTGTTTCAAGAGACCAAGTCCCTTATCCCAGTGGCAATCGAATTAAAGAACGTGGAAAATTATATTGCCCTCCAGCAGATTGTCACCCACTGTCCACCCTCATTTACGGAACACATCGACCCTCGCCTTAAAAACATCCAGGTTCCTCCACTGTCTTTTCTCACCTTTGTGGAGAACTCCGTAAAGCACGGCAGCTTTCCAGGGAAAACACTGGAAATCCACATTTCCCTTTCCCTGCTGGAAGATGAAGAGGACGACTATGTTTCCATTGTGATCCGAGACAACGGTACAGGTTTCTCAGAGGACAGCTTGAAAGCCTTGCAAGAAGGAACCTTGGAACAGGAAAACACCCATATCGGCATCCAAAACGTGTGCAAGAGATTTCGTCTGATCTACGGGGACAAATGCACGTTTTTCTTCTCCAACAGAGGTGGCGCCGAAACCGAAATATTCTTCCCCTATCAAAAAACCGACAGCCCAGAGAAGGAGGAAACATTGTGAACGTCCTCATTGTGGATGACCAAATTCATGTGGTAAATGGAATCGTCAATGGCGTTGACTGGAAGGCTCTTGGCATTTCCCAGACCTTTACCGCCTACAACGCCTTTGAGGCAAGGCAGCTTTTTTCCACCCAAAAGATCGACATCATGGTGTGCGATATCGAAATGCCTGTGGAAAGTGGAATTAGCTTATTTCGCTGGGTGAAATCCCAAAACTACCCAGTGGAGTGTATTTTCCTGACAGCCCATGCGGACTTTTCCTATGCTCAGGAAGCCATTCGCCTGGGCAGCTTCGATTACATTTTGCAGCCTGCCCGCTATGAGGATATTCAAAGCGCCATTTTGCGAGCCAAAAATCGGATTCTTTCCAAGCAGGAAACCTCCCTCTATTCCTTATACGGCCAGACGTTTTCCCAAAACCGCGCCGCCCTGCTGGACGGGATCGTCCAACGCTGCCTCACCGGACAAAAAACAAGTCTTGCCACTGCTTGTCAAGGCATGGAGCACCTGGGAATCTCCATGGTCTCCGGGCAGCCTGTTTTAAGTGTTTTGCTCCACCGGCTGTCCTGGACGGAAGGCAGTAAAGCCTGGGAGACTGGACTCCTGCGCTACGCCATGGAAAATATTTTGTCGGAAATCTTGGAGGCCCACCACTATAAAACGCTCCTAGCCCAGCTGGAGGAAGACTTCATCTTGATTATCTACCAGCGGGACGGTATGGCTCCCGTCCAGGAGGAAATCACGGGACAGATGAAAATCTTCCTGGAGATTTGCCGAAAAGAGATCGGAGTCTCCCTTGCCTGCTACCTGAGCGATCCCCAGCCTGAAACCAATCTGCAAGCGCAAGTAGCGGCTTTACACAAGCAAAAGCTGGACAACGTCTCAAAAGCTCCCGGGGTTTTTCTCACTGAAAACGGTGGGAAAGACGAAGGAAATCTGCATTTTGAATCCCAAATGAAATGCTGGGAGCAAATGCTGGCCAGTGAAAACGCCTTGCCGGTAAAGGAAGAAATCCACACTTGGCTGGACCACAAAGCGGAGGAAGGCGTTCTCAGCGCCAACTCTCTGAAGCTGTTTTATCAAAGCCTGATCCAAATGCTCTCCGTAACAGCGGAACAAAAAGGGATCCAGCTGCAGGAGTACCTGCACGAACCGGAACTGCTTGATCTTTATCTAACAGCTTACCGTTCCGTAGAGGACATGAAACGCTTGGTGGATTACGTGATCCCCTGCTTTCAAGGGGAACAGTCGGAAGACAGCAAAACTCAGATCGACCGAGTGCTCCAGTATATTTACAATCACATTGAGAGCGACCTGAAGCGCACTGATATTGCCCGGGAGGTATTTTTAAACCCTGACTACGTTTCACGTATGTTTAAAAAAGAAATGGGAGTCTCCCTGAAGGAGTTTATCATCAACGAAAAAATGAAGTTGGCCAAAAGCCTTCTGAAAAGCACAAAACTCCCCATCAGCACCATCGCTCTGCGAGTGGGATATCGAAATTTTTCCCATTTCTCTCAAAGCTACAAAAGGGTGATGGGCCTTACCCCTGAAGAGGACCGCCGGGACTGATTCCAAATTTTGAACAAAGATCCTGCCAAAATCACGAAAAGGCAGGATCTTTGTTTGATTTCAGCCGGGCCCGAAAAGACAAAAAGTAAAGAAAACAACATTAAAGGTAATATTTTTTACAATGGATTGAAATTTTGAACAAACTGTGTCTGAAAACCCATAGGGGAGGTCTTTTTTTCGGTAGAGCCAGATTCTACAAATCTGTTATAGTAAAAACACCAAAACAACGGGCAGTGATGCCACAGGAAAGGAACGGTAAAATCATGAAACAAAGACGATGGGTAGCCGCTTTGCTGGCAATGGCAATGCTTCTCAGCTTATTGACAGGCTGCGGCAGCGGGAACGGCACGTCCTCCACCGGAACTGGCGGGAATTCTCAAAGCCAGACAGAGGAAACAGAGACTTCCTCCACCGGCGAAACCGACGAAGACGTGTACACTGTGCGGGTGATGAACATTCACACCGCCAAGACGGAAGATTGTGAAGAGGTCTCTGAATATATCAGCAGCATCACGCGGGATCTGGTAGGCGCCAACGTGGAGATCGTGGCAGGCGTCACTGGCGAGCAGGTTAACCTGGCCCTCACCTCCGGCGAGAAAATGGATCTGCTGGGTGTATTTTCCTGGGTCACTCCCTTCTCCAACCTGATCTCCAACGGCCAGATTCTTCCCTTGGACGATCTGCTGGCTGAGTACGGCACCGATATGCTGGATATGATCAGCGAGGCCGATTGGAAATGCGTTTCCATGAATGGCCAAATTTATGGGGTTCCGATGAACAAGGATAAGGCGCAGACCAAGGCATTCCAGATGCGCAAAGATTATGTGGACCAGCTCAACATCGATGTGGATTCCATCAAGAATCTGGACGATCTGGAAGCAGTGCTGCGCCAGGTCAAGGAAGAACTGCCCGATGTGTACCCGGTGGTAAGCGCCGCCGGTTCCATCAATCTTCCCTTGCTTTTTGACGACCTGTCCGACGGCTTCGGTGTTCTGGAGGACATGACTTCCGATGACACCACCGTGGTCAACCTGTACGAGACCAAGTCCTATGAGGATATGGTCAACCGCATGTATCGTTGGGCTCAGGAAGGCCTGATTATGCCTGACGCTTCCAGCAACACCTCTTCTATCGAGCAGCTGCTGGGCGCCGGCACCGGTTTTGGCGGATTCGTTCCCTCCAAGCCTGGCGCCACTCTGCAGGCCAGCCGTGAGGCCGGTGCGGAACTGGTTCAGGTTCAGTTGACCGAGCCTTTCTCCACCACTGGTATGGTTGCTTCTCCCTACTGCATCGCTGCCAGCAGCGAAAACCCTGAAAAGGCAATGCAGGTTCTGAACCTGATGTACACCAACGCCGATGTTTCCAACGCTTTCATCTATGGTCTGGAAGGCAAGCATTGGCAGTGGGTTGATAAGGAAAACAACGTGGTCGGCTACGCCGATGGCATCACCACCGAAAACACCGGTTATTCCGTTCTGGGCTGGGCATGGCCCAACCAGCAGGTGGGCGCCATCTGGGACGGCGACGAACTGGACATCTGGGACCAGCTGAGCTCCTTCAACGCTGAAGCCACCGCTTCTCCCGCCAAGGGCTTTACCTGGGACAACTCCAGCGTGCTCAACGAAGTGACCGCTTGCCAGAACGTTATCAGCAAGTACAAAAACGGCCTGGAGTGCGGCATGCTGAATCCTGCTGAGACGCTGCCTCAAATGAATCAGGAACTGAAAGACGCCGGCTTGGAAACCATTATCGCGGAAAAGCAAGCACAGCTTGACGCTTGGCTCGCTGAGCAAGAGTAAACATATAGAAAGGGATGCGGCGGAGGTGTTCAAAAAGCTTCCGCCGTTTCTTTTCAGAAAGGAATCGGTATGAAAAAAGGCTTTGCGAAACGGAGCAAATTCCTGCGGTATCTGCCCCTTTACCTGATGATGCTGCCCGGCTGCTTATACCTCATCATCAACAACTATATCCCCATGACGGGTATCGTACTGGCATTTAAGCGCTATCATTTCTCCACAGGAATCTACAACAGCCCCAATATTGGATTTGACAACTTCAAGTTTCTGTTTAACACCAAGGACGCTTGGATCATCACCCGCAACACCCTGGCGTACAACCTGGTATTCATTGTACTGGGCACTGTGCTGGCCATCGCCGTGGCTATCATCCTCAATGAGATCCGGGCCAAACAGGCAAAACAGTTCTATCAAACCATCATCTTAGTTCCCTTCCTGATCTCTATCGTCATTGTCAGTTATCTGGTTTACGCCTTTTTGAACACTGAAAATGGCTTTATCAACAACAGCATCCTGGAGCCTCTTGGAAAAGACATCATTTCCTGGTATTCCTCTCCCCAATACTGGCCGGTTATTTTGGTCTTGGTGAACATTTGGAAAGGCTTGGGATATAACAGTATTCTCTACTATGCCACCTTGGTGGGCATCGACCGGGAACTGTACGAAGCCGCTGTGATCGACGGTGCTTCCCGCTGGAAGCAGATCAAGCACATCACTCTTCCCGGATTGAAAGCCACCATCATCATTCTCACCCTGATGAGCATCAGCAAGATCTTCTACTCCGATTTTGGTCTGTTCTATCAGGTTCCCATGAACCAAGGGCCTCTGCTGGACGTCACCAACACCATCGACACCTATGTTTACCGTGGTTTGATGAATTCCACCAACTTGGGCATGACGGCAGCTGCCGGATTGTATCAGTCCTTTGTGGGCTTCGTCCTGGTGATCACCGCCAACCTGGTCGTCCGTAAAATTGATTCGGACAGCGCTCTATTCTAATAAAAGGAGGCTCCTCACACTATGGTAGAAAAAAATAAGGGCTTCCAGATTATAGCCCACTGTATTATGATCCTGCTGACTCTGTTTTGCCTGCTTCCTTTTTTGCTGCTCATCGCTTCTTCTTTTACAGACGAAACCACACTGATCCAAGACGGTTACGCCTTTTTCCCCAAGAAACTCAGCCTGGAAGCATATCGGTACCTGCTTGTGGACTCCACTGCCATTGCCAGAGGGTACCTGATTTCCGTGGTCGTCACGGTTGTGGGAACCACCATCAACCTGCTGCTTACCGTGATGCTGGCCTATCCCCTCTCCCGGAAAGATCTGCCCAAACGTAACTTTTTCGCTTTCTTCCTCTTCTTTACCATGCTCTTCAACGGCGGTCTTGTTCCCACCTACATCATGTGGACGCAGACCTTCCACATCAAGAACACCATTTTTGCTCTTTTGGTCCCTGGTCTGCTCATGAACGCGTTTAACGTGATTATGATGCGCACCTATATTAACTCCAATATTCCCGACGCGGTGATCGAAGCCGCCCGGATCGACGGCTCGGGAGAATTCCGCCTGCTGATCCAGATCATTCTTCCCATGTCGCTGCCCATTGTGGCAACTTTGGCCCTTTTGGCAGGACTGGCCTATTGGAATGACTGGCTGAATGGCCTATACTACATTACAGACGACCGTCTATTCAGCATTCAAGTCATCTTAAACCGCATGCTGACAAAAACGGAAATGCTCAAACAGGCAGCTACCACCGGTGTTTCCATGGGACCCATGCCGGAAATCGGCATCAAGATGGCTGTGGCCGTATTGGGTGCCTTGCCCGTGTTGATCGTTTATCCGTTCTTCCAACGCTATTTTGTGAAAGGCATCGCCATTGGTGCCGTGAAAGGATAACTCTATGGAACTCTTTACTTATCAGTCACTCCAGCCCGTTTGGGTCAGCTTTGAAAATCCCACCGGCACTCCTGGAGCCGGCGGAACAGAAAACTATGGAGCCAAGGGCCATCCCTTTGAATTCCTGGCCGCAGGCGAAGAGAAAGTCCTCTGCGACGTAGAGGGCCCCGGCGTGATCCGGCGGATCTGGTTCACTCTGGAAGACCGCAGTCAGGAGATGCTGGAAAACATCTACCTGTGCGGCTATTGGGATGGCGAAACAGAGCCTTCCGTGTACGCGCCCATTGGAGATTTCTTCTGCATGGGATACGGCGGGATGAAACCCTTTGAAAACGAATTTTTCGCCTCCCCGGAAGGCCGTTCCTTCCTGTGCCAAATCCCCATGCCGTTCCTCAAGCGTGGAAAACTCACCTTAAAGAATCTTTCTTCAAAAGAGAACGGTCATTTATTTTACGACGTGGATCTGACCAAACAGGAATTGCCGGAAGACACTCTTTATTTCCATGCGCTCCATCGTGGGCCCTGTCAGAATGAGTTGGGAAAAGACGTGGTCATTCTTCCCGAGACTTGCGGCAAAGGCCGTTTCCTGGGCATGAATGTGACTATTTTCCCCAATACCCAGTACAAGGACAGCTGGTGGGGAGAAGGCGAAGTCAAGATTTACCTCAATGGGGAATCCACTCCCTCTCTGGTCGGCACAGGAACCGAGGACTACATCAGCACTGCCTGGGGACAAGGCACCTTTATCAACCGGTTCCAGGGCTGTATGGCCGTAGATCCCTCCGGAGCCTCTTTCTACCGGTTCCATCAGAAAGACCCCATCTTCTTCCCGGAAAAATGCAGGGTAGAATTACAAGCTATTGGAGGCGCCTCCAAGCAGATGGCTCAAAAGTTCATGGAACAGGGCAGCAATATGATCCCCCTGGCTTATGATTTGAACGGAAGAATGACCCATCTCTACAAGAAAGACTGGCAGTGGAGTGATGTGCCGGAAGATGGATTCATCACGTTTTACCGGCAAGACACCTTCTCTACCGTCGCTTATTACTACTTACAGCGCATTTAACCTTCAAACAATTTTCCTCCAAGGGGCAAACCCCCAAAAGACCAGGTGCAGAAACTTAGCACCTGGTCTTTTTCTATCCCCAGGTTCCCGGTATCTCCCTTGCAAAAAAACCTTTTTCAAAACCTTCCACAGGTGATTGAAAAAAAGCAAAATTACTCTTCGTAATCTCGTTGACTGTTGCTCTCTTTTTATATATAATCGGCTCAAACGGGAAGAGGTAGAGGAAAGTCTTTTCCGCGCCGTGAAGGTAAGGCGTCTCTCTTCCCCCACAAGAACGCAACAACTGATCTCATATACAGGAGATTTTTCCATGGACGGAATTATATTTGACATACAGCGTTTTTCGGTGCATGACGGACCCGGCATCCGCACCACTGTCTTTATGAAAGGATGCCCCTTGCGGTGCCGGTGGTGCCACAACCCGGAAGGTCTGTCCCAGGCACCCCAGCTGCAATATATGGAGCAGGAATGTATCCAGTGTGGGCTCTGCGGAGATCGTTCCTCTCTGGAGGACGCAAAGAAATGCCCCACCGGCGCTTTAAAGGTCTGCGGGAGGACCATCAGCACAGAAGCGCTGTTGGAGGAGGTCCTGCGGGATAAGGCATTTTACGGAGAGGAAGGCGGCGTCACCTTTTCCGGAGGAGAGTGCATGATCCAAGGGGATTTCGTGGCGAAAATGCTGAGACTGCTCAAAGCCAGAGGGATTTCCACTGCCATCGACACTTCCGGCTGTACGGATTGGAGCAGCTTTGAAAAGACTCTGGGCTACTGCGACTGGTATCTCTACGACGTAAAACTGTTTGACCCCAGACTGCACAAGGAGTACACCGGCGGGGATAACCGACAGATTCTGGAAAATTTGAAAAAGCTGTCGGAAGCGGGACAAAACCTCTGGATCCGGGTGCCGGTGATCCCGGACGTCAACGACAACGAGGAAGAAATGACCGCCATTGCCGACTTTATAGCGCCGCTGCGAAACATCCAGCAGGTGCGCCTGATGCCGTACCACACACTGGGTAAAAGCAAATACCAAACCTTGTTTCTGGAATGCGGCTATCACACCCACAAAAGCATCACGGAAGAACAGTTAAAACGCTTTCAAAAACTTTTCTCAGACCGGGATATTCCCGTAAAGGAGTAATCTTATGACTGCCAAGACAAGATTTCTGCGAGAACAAACTTTAAGCGGCGCCAACAAAGTGATGCGCGCTCCGCTGCCCAGTCATTGGAGCACGGCCGACCTGCCTTACAGTCTGCCGGAGCGAAAAGCGCTGGGGCTGAAAAAGATCATGGAAGAGATGCCCTTGTTTATCGGCGAGGAAGAGCTGATCGTAGGCACCAGGACCTTGTTCAAGCCAAACCCCGGCAACGAGGACGGACACGATCGGTACGAGTACGGCCTGCAAAGCGGCGTGCCCTACGTCACCCAGGAGGAGATTGCCCTTTTTGGAAGCGACCAGAGCTGGACCAACAAAACCCACTACACACCGGATTTCTCCATTCTTTTGGAAAAGGGCGTAGGTGGGATCTTGGCGGATGTGGAACAGCGAAAGCAGGACCCCACTCTTACCCAGCGTCAGCGGGAATTCCTGTCCAGCGTCCACATCGCCTATACAGGCCTGCAAACCCTGATCCTGCGGTATGGGGATTACGCGGAAGAATTGGCGGGAAAGGCAAGCGGCGTGGAAAAAGACCGCCTGTCCCAGATCGGAGCCGTGTGCCGGAAAATCAGCAGTCAGCCCGCCGAAACCTTCCGGGAGAGTGTGCAGCTGCTTTGGTTCGGGCATCTGGGAACGATTTTAGAGAGTTTCGAGTTCATCAACTATGGACGGCTGGACGTGATCCTGGGCAAATATTTGAAGGACACCCCGCTGGATGAAGCCCAGCAGCTGTTGGAATGTTTACTGCTGAAGATGTATGACCAGGTGGACCTTCACACCACCTATCTCAACAAATACGCCGCTCAGCTGGTGGTGACCTTGGGCGGCGTGCTGGAGAATGGAGAGAACGGGGTCAACCAGGTGACCATGCTCTTTCTTGACGCCATCGACAACGTGCGCTTACCGGAACCGGAATTCAACCTGCGGATCCACAGCAAAAACCCGCCGGAATTCCTAGAGCGGGCTACACAGCTGACCATTTCCGGTTGCAACTTCATCTCCTACTACAACGACGACTTGTTTTTGGAAAGCATGGAAAAAGCAGGGATCCCGGCGGAGATTGCTCGGCAATACGGTTTTGACCTGTGCCAGGACATGAACATCCCCGGCAAAAGCGACTTCTTTGTGGCCGCCTGGATCTCACTTGCCTTCGATTTGATGGAATTTCTGAAAAAGAACCGCCATTTCAACAGCTTTGAAGAACTGCTGGATGGGTTCAAAAAAGAATGCGTCCAGAATATCCGTTCCGCTGTGGAAGGTTTCTCCACCGCCCAGGAACACCTCTTTAAGTTCCGTGATGAGCGGTTTGAGGAGTATTTCGCTGACATTCGTGAGAAAGGTCTGCCCATTGACTGGTCCGGCAGAAGTCCTATGTGCCCTCTGCCCTATCTGAGCGGTCTTTTCCACGGCCCCATTGAAAACGCCGTGGACATGGTCTACGAAAGCTACCCAGTGAAGGAAAAAGGCGCTATTTTGGGCACGGCCACCGAGGCGGTCAATTCCCTGGCGGCTATTAAAAAAGTGGTTTACGACGACAAACGGTATACCCTGGACCAAGTTATCACCGCCTGCGAGCAGAATTATCATGGGGAAGGCCAGGAGATCCTGCGGAATTATCTGTGGAACGCGCCCAAATGGGGCAACGATGACCAGTACGTGGACGGAATTGCTGTGGACCTTTTGGAATTCTGCCTGAGAGAGACCTCAAAATACAAGACCTTCTCCGGCGGGCAGCTCCTGGGAGGAATCCATCAGCCCCATCCCGTCACTACCGGAGAAGGCCTGATGGCCACCCCCGAAGGCCGATTCTCGGGCACTCCGGTAGCGGTCACCCTGACTCCCGAAAACGGAACCATGAAGAATGGACCCACCGCCGCTCTGAGATCTGCCAGCAAGCTGAACCCAGACCTGATCCAGTGGAACTTCTGCATCATGGTGAACTATTTTGCCTCTGTGTTCCGGGGGAACGATGGCGCCGCTGTCTTTCAAACACTTTTGAAAGGGTATTTCGCACAGGGCGGATTACAGCACCAGCCCAATGTGCTGGATGTGGAACAGCTGAAACAAGCCCAGCTCCAACCCGAGCGATACAAAGACTTGATCGTTCGACTGTGGGGTGTCTCGGCCCACTTTGTGGATTTGTCCCGGGAATTGCAGGACGAACTCATCGCCCGCTTTAGTTATTGATTCTTCATGGCCCTGCGGCCGCCCTGCTGACACCATATCGCGTTCTTCCTTTAGGGGAGGAACGCGATTTTTTTACCCGCTAGGTTTTCCCTCCAAAAAAGTCTTTGGAATAAAAAAAGAGAACAGCGCGCCCCGGGGCGTCCTGTTCTCTTCCTGAGACTTAGAAATTTCCGTTGTTCCAGCCCCAATCCGGTGTGGCCAGATAGCGGATATACATGTCCTTGGGATCCACGCCCAGTTCCTTCTGGAACAGAGCGCATACGTCCCGGGTCATATTGGCGGAGCCTTGAGGATCCACTTTGTTTCCAAAGACCTTTACCTCCACAATGGCCATAGGCTTGTCGCTCTCGCCCCGGAACCACATGCGGCACTGGTCCTCCAAGGTAATCATCAGCCAGTCCTCGGTTTTTTCCGGCAAGTAGGTGATGATCTGCCCCAGCTGACTTTTCACTGCTTGAGCTGTATCGCCTGAAACCTGTACGTTGGTTTTGATCTGAATGCAAGGCATAATAGAGACCTCCTCCTTCCAGGTTCCCTTTTTTACGGAACTCTGGAACTTTTCTTTCTAATATAGTATAATCCTTTTTAGAACGATTGGGTAGGAACCCACACAGAAAAGAGCGAACCACCATGAAGATCACGCAGACAAAAGACATCCGAGCAGCCAACCGCTGGGAGATCATGCGGCAGGTGCTGCATCATTATCCCATCAGCAGGGTGGACATCTGCCGCCAGACCGGACTGAACAAAGCCACCGTCTCCACCATTGTCAAAGAATGGATCGATGCGGGGCTTCTGGCCGAAACGGAACTGGGCCACTCGGAATGGGGCCGCAAACCCATTATGCTCAACCCTGTCCACAACGCCGGATGCGCTGTGGCGCTGGATATCGACATCAGCCAGGTTCAGGCCATTCTCACCGATCTTTCCGGAGATTCCGTCCTGGCCCGGGAACAGTTCTCCACCACGGAGGACAGCTTTCCCCAGGTATTCCAGCGGGTGTGCCAGGCGGTGGACAAACTGCTGGAACAGATGCCCTCCACCCGTTACGGCCTGGTAGGCATCGGCGCTGCCGTTCACGGCGTGGTGGATCTTGCCGGCCTGATCCGCTTTGTCCCCCGGCGGGGTTGGCGGAACGTAGATCTGCGTTCCCTGCTGGAAGAACGGTATCAGGTGCCCGTGTCACTGGACAACGACGGTAACCTGGCCGCCTTGGCCCAGCAGGATCTTATCGGCAGCGAAGGCGAAACAGAAGAAGGCCAGCCCCAGGAAGGGCCTCTGCAAAGCCTTGCCATGGTGAACATCGGCAACTCCATCTCCGTGGGGCTTATCACCAACGGAGAAGTGTTCCGAGGCTTCCACGGCTTCGCTAACGCCATTGGCCACCATACCATCAATGTGGACGAGCCGGTGCAGTGCTCTTGCGGCAAGTACGGCTGCTGGGAGCAGTACTGCTCCGACGGGGCGGTAATCGCCTACGCCAATTCCGTGCTGCCCCAGCCCATCTCCTCCATCCAGGAGCTGGTGGTGCTCATCCGCCACCAGGACCCCATAGCCCAGCAGGTGCTGGACAGGTTCATCACCTATCTGGCGGTAGGACTGACCAATATCATCTTTATTTTCGACTGTCAGGCCATTGTGATCAGCTCGGAGCTGTTATACTCTCTTCCCTACTATCTGCCGGAAATCCTCCGGAAGATGATCCTGCCCATCACCCACGCGGAAAAAGTGGTCCTCTCCCCTCTGGGAAAGAGCGGCCCCATTCTAGGGGCAGCCCAGCAGGCCATCTCCCAGTTCTACCAGGGCGTGGCCAACGCCGCCGAAACAACAAATGGATAAAAGCTGTTCTCAGCAAAAGAGGAGCCGTTTTCTGGCTCCTCTTTTTATAGGATGGATCCCGCCCGTTCAAGCCGCGATTGCAGCACTCAATCGTAGATCAGCTTGTGGCGGAGATAGAAGAAATGGTCGCTGTGGGTGTGGATGGAAAGCATCCGGGTGTGGGGATGGTCCTCACTGGTGAATTCCTTGCCGAATTTGCCGATGGTGAGAGCCTGACCGCCCACATAAATGCAGGAGTAGTTGAAGAACAGCTCGTCCATCATCTTCTGGGAGACCAGGTAATGCATATAGGAGGGGGTCTCCACCAGCAGACGGTCGATGCCGAACTTCTTCAGCACATACAGGGCCACCTTGGAATCGGGAGCGGTGTCGCCGGTGCCGATGACCAGCACTTTTCCGGTGGCTTCCTTCATGCCCTGGATCAGCTCTTCGGTGACTGCTTCCATAGAGGGAGCGTCCACGAAGTAAGCGTCGTTCTGGATCTTTTCCCGGACCAGCTCCATGCCCTTGCGGGAAGTGGAGATCATCACAGGCACTTCAGGGGTCTTGAAGAGGATGTGGTCGAAGGGAATATCCGTGGCGTCCAGGGAAGTGACAATATTCCAGGGCACAGGATTCTTGCCGTTTTCAATACGCATGTCCTCCATGTCCTGATCGAACACGTGGCAGGTGTAGTCGCTCTCGGCATTCATGGTGCCAGCGCCCAGCATCACGCCGTCGGACACAGCACGGAGCATGTTCAGGATGAACCAGTCCGTGTCGGCCCCGGCGGAGTCGTACTTATTCTTCTTGGCGATCAGGGGACCCTGAGGGGCGTCGGTAAAGGCGATGCGCCCGTCGATGGAGGTAACCAAAGAGGTGTAGGTGCAGGGCCGGTCCTCATGGAGTTCCAGGAATTTCAGGTCGCCGTAGATCTCCCGGATCTTATCGCAGCTCATGGTCTCCACCTGGCAGTGGGCCAGTTCGGGGCTGGCGTAGACCCGCTGGACCTTCAGACGCTGAGGGTCAAAAGGCATTTTGAACAGGGATGTAGCCATGGTGAACCTCCCTTAGATCAGGCTGCCGCCGCAAACGTTCATGATCTCGCCGGTGATGAAGCCTGCGTCCTGGCTGGACAGGAACTTCACGGCGTTGGCCATGTCGGCCACCTTGCCCATCTTGTGCAGGGGATACAGGGAAGCGTAGGACTCCTCCAGAGCCTTGGGATCCTCAGCCTCCTGGAAGCGCTGCTCGATCATGGGAGTGCGCACCAGGCCGGGCAGCACGCAGTTGACACGCACCTTGGGAGCATACTCCAGGGCGATGCACTTGGTCAGCATGATCACGCCGGCCTTGGAGGGGCAGTAGCCGATCCGCTCGGGGATGGGACGCACGCCCAGGTCAGAACCGATGGTGACGATGGAGGGATCCTCGCTCTTCACCAGTTCCTTCACAGCGGCCTTGCACATGTTGAACACGCCGCCCAGGTTGATGGACAGTTCCCGCATGAAGGAGTCATACTCGGTGTTCTCCAGAGAACCGATGAAGGTGACACCAGCGCAGCACACCAGCTTGTCCACCTTGCCGAAGGCTTCCACAGCCTTGTCCACCACGTTCTGAGCCTGCTCGGGCTTAGTCAGGTCGGCCTGAACATAGATGGCGTTCTCGCTCTGGATCTTCATGGCAGGCTCCACGCCGCAGCCAACCAGCTTGGCGCCCTCGTCCAGGAACATTTTCGCTACGCCTTCTCCGATGCCGGAGCTGGCGCCGGTAACGATGACCACTTTATTCTCAAATTTCATTGCAGTCAGATCCTTTCTAAATAAAGTAACTTAGATGCGCTCGAAGCGGCTGTAACGATGGATACCGAAGTTCTCCTCGTTCTGGACGCAGCGGGTGAGCTTATAGGGATGCTTGAACTTGGACTCGAACCGAGCGATCAGGCTGGCCTGGAGCTCTTTGTCGTCCACCTTGTGCCAGCTCTCGATGCTCTCCCACACGAAGATGAAGTGCATCTCGCCGGGCTTGTTGTCGTTGACCCACACTTCCTTGTACAGGAAGGGGATGTGATCGAACAGATCGGTCTCAGCCTCGCCCAGGGTCCACACTTCGTGGTCCACTTCCAGGAACTCCTGCACGTGCTCGGGAGCGGTCTCAAAAACCAGGTGCTCTACGGGATAATGTTCGCCTTTCACATAGGTATAGCCTTGCATGATAACGTCCTCCTTGTGTTTGATAGTTGATTTATGGTTGAGTTTTCGTTTTTGGATGTTCATTTCAGTCCGGCTAACGAGAGGAAACCGGCCGGGAAAGACGCTGCGCTGTTTCCCTGCTTTTTCTGCCGGCTGCGCCGGTTTAAGGTCGTGGGACGCTGTCCCACACCCTGCAAGCCTTTTGAAAAAGGCTTGAGCGAAAACTTTACGTTTTGCGCCGATTAGGCGTTGGCGGCCTTCATCTTCTCTGCCAGTTCCACCACCTGCTGGGCGATGTCCGGGCGGGTTTCCAGGGAGTCGTGGTCAGAGTTGGGCAGACATACCTCGCCCAGGCACTCCGTGCTCAGGTCGTTGAGAAGGTTCTTCAGAACCAGCTCGCCGCCCAGGAACTGATTGGGGAAGCTGGGAGCGCCGCCCACCATGAGGATAGCGCCTTTGCGCAAGGGCTTCTCAGGCATGTCGTTGCGCACATGGCCGGCCCAGTACACCTGGAACCGATCGATGAGGGTTTTCAGCTTGCCGGTAACAGAGTGGAAGTACATGGGAGAAGCCAGAACCACGTTGTCGGCCTCTTCCAGCAGCTGGTAGACTTCGTCCATGCCGTCGTGGATGCTGCATCCCTTCTTGTGCCAGCAGAACCGGCAGTCCTTGCAGGGGGCAATGTTCTCCACGCGGTAAGCGTCGATGATGGTGTACTCGCCGCCCAGGGTATCCAGGAACAGCTTCACCATCTGGTTGGTGTGGCCGTTTTTACGGGCCGAACCGGTGATGACCAATGTTTTCATTGTAACGCTCCTCCAAAACTTATTTCTTGGCGGCTTCCAA
>UMIN01039662.1_pt1 | contig 21389 bp, 14 predicted proteins | sample 1965811 | NCBI WGS metagenome assembly UMIN01 (sample SAMEA4836123, study PRJEB28245) | human gut metagenome | biome: gut microbiome; material: fecal sample | place: Denmark | collected 2008
ACCTGGATCTGTCCGTCGGTGGGCTCGGTGTCCAGCACCCATTCGCGCGAACCGACCCAGCCGGCATCGATGGCTGCCTCGGAGCCTCGCATAAAGTCTTCCTCGTCGACCGAGCAGATGAGCGAAAAGCCGCGGCGGGGCAGCGCGCCATCCGCCGCCACGCGCTCGAGCGTATGGACCAGTGCGGCAATGGCACAGGCCAGACCGCCCTTCATGTCGCAGGCGCCGCGGCCGTAGAGCTTGCCGTCGCGCACGACCGCCCCGAGCGGCGTAATGTCCGCGTCCCAGCCGTCGCCCAAGGTGACTGTATCCATGTGGCAGATGTAGACGAGCCGTGGCTCGTCGCTTTGGCCCGGCACGGTGACCATAAGGTTGCGGCGCCCGGGGAGTACTTCGAGCTCTGCAATTTGCACGGCATCGAGTACCGGATGGCTCAGCTGCGCTAACCGTTCCTCAACCAACGCTTTGATATAGCGTTCAATCTCGCCCTCATACGCACCTGGGTCGGAACTGTCGATCCGCACGAGTCCTTGCGTAAGCCGCCAAGCAAAATCTGTATCAACCATAGGCACCTCACAGATAGTTAGGTCAACATACAGATTGTATGCCAAGAAGCGGCTCAGTGCATTTAATGGAGTGCTCACAAAAACGGGGGCGCCTCTCGTGCGAAAGGCGCCCCCGTGGGCATTCAATGTCAGTGACGGGCAGGCCACATGGGGAACTGCCCGTCAGATCAGCCGGCGCTACTTGATCACGCGCACGCGATACATCGACGGAATCTGCTTGAGCGCCTCGATGGTGCTGCTGTCCAGGTGCTCGTCGGTGTCGAACATGGTGTAGGCGTTCTCGCCAGCGGACTCGTTGGTCATACGCTGCACGTTGGCGTTGTCCATGGCGAGAATGGCCGTGATCTGGCCGATCATGTTGGGCACGTTGGCGTGCAGGCAGGCGATGCGGCTTGCGGCGCGCGCCTTGCCCATGCTGCAGGCGGGGTAGTTGACGCTATGTGCGATGTTGCCGTTCTCCAGGTAATCCTTGAGCTCGCTGACGGCCATGTCGGCGCAGTTGGCCTCGGCCTCGCCAGTGCCGGCGCCCGAGTGCGTGGTGATAAACGTGTTGGGCATCTTGACGGTCTTGGGCGTGGCAAAGTCGCAGCTAAACCAGCTCAGTTTGCCCTCGCGCAGGGCGGCGTCGACGGCGTCCTCGTCAATGATGGTTTCGCGTGCGTAGTTGATGAGCACGGCGTCGGGTGCCAGCAGGTTAATCTGCTCGGTGCTGATCATGCCGATGGTGTCGGCCTTGCTGGGCACGTGTACGGTGAGGTAGTCGCAGCCGCGGCAGAGATCCTCGAGCGTGCCCACGCGCTGCACCTCGCGGCTCAGCACCCACGCGTGCTCGACGGAAATGAACGGGTCGTAGCCGTAAACGTCCATGCCCAGGTCGACGCAGGCGTTGGCGACCTTGGAGCCCACGTTGCCCAGGCCGATGACGCCGATGCGCTTGCCCTTGAGCTCGCGGCCCACAAAGGCCTTCTTGGCTTTCTCGGCATCGACCTGGATCTCGGGGTCGTCGGCGTTGTCGCGCACCCAGTTCATCGATTGCACCACGCCGCGGCTCGAGAGCACCAGCATGCCTAGGACGAGCTCCTTGACGGCGTTGCTGTTGGCGCCGGGGGAGTTAAAGACGACGACGCCCTTCTTGGCGTACTCCTCGACGGGGATGTTGTTGACGCCGGCACCGCAGCGGGCGATGGCACGGATGCCCTCGGGCAGCTCGTAGCCGTGCAGGTCGGTCGAGCGCATCAGGATCGCGTCGGCCTCTTCGGCGGTGCTCACAAATTCGTAGCCCTCGCCAAACTCGACTTTGCCGTCCTTGGTGATATCGTCGATGGTCTTAATCTTACGCATGGAAAAACTCCTTAGCAGGTTTTGATCTAAACAGGGTGGTTTGAGATGGCTGGTCGGCCCGCGTGCTGCGGGCTAGTTAGATCGCGGGCTCAAACTATGCTGCGCTTCGAAGTCCTTCATGTACGAGGCCAGTGCCTGCACGTCTTCCATGGTTACGGCGTTGTAGACGCTGGCGCGCATACCGCCCACCAGGCGATGGCCCTTGACGTTTTGAATCTGGTGCCCGGCCGCGCCTGCGACAAAGGCCGCGTCGAGTTCGGCGTCGCCGGTGCGGAAGGTGACGTTGGCGATGGAGCGGCTGTCGGCCTGCGTAGTGCTATGGAACAGCTCGCTGTGCTCGAGCAGGTCATAGAGCAGATTGGCCTTGGCCCAGTTGCGCTCGGCCATGGCGGCAAGTCCGCCGGTTTTCTCAACCCAACGGAACACCTTGCCGCATACGTAGATACCAAAGGTGTTGGGCGTGTTGAGCATGGAGCCCTTGGCGGCCTGGGTCTTGAGGTCCATGTACTGCGGCGTCTGCGCAAAGGCGGGGCCATCTGCGATGAGGTCGTCGCGCACGATGACCACGGTCACACCCGCGGCGCCGGCGTTTTTCTGCGCGCCGGCGTAGATGAGGCCGTAGCGCTCGACGTCGAGCGGCTGCGACAGAAAACAGCTCGAGACATCGGCGACCAGCGGCATGTCGCCGCAAGCGGGCAGCTCGTGGTACATGGTGCCAAAGATGGTGTTGTTCTGGCAGATGTAGACGTAGTCGAGCCCGTCGCCCGCGGCCTCGTCGGCAATGCACGCGTTGATGTCGGCCATGTTGGGAATGCGGTCGAAGTTGGTGTCCTCGGAACTCGCGAGCAACACGGCCTCGCCGTACTTGGCGGCTTCTTTGTATGCCTTGTTGGCAAAGTTGCCGGTCACGATGTAGCCGGCGCGCCCGCGGCACATGAGGTTCATGGGGATGCCCGCAAACTGCAGCGTGGCGCCGCCCTGCAAAAACAGGACGCGGTAGTTGTCGGGGATGCTCAGCAGGCGACGCAGGGTTGCCTCGGCGTCGTCGATGATCTGCTGGTACATGCTAGATCGATGGCTCATCTCGAGCACGGACATGCCGCAACCGCGGTAGTCCATCATCTCGTCGGCGATCTCGGCGAGCACGCTTGTAGACAGCGCGGCCGGGCCAGCTGAGAAGTTGTGCACACGTGCCATCTTCTAGTTCCCCTCATAGTCGTTTGAACGTTCGGGATACTTTAGCACAGTGGAGCGCCGAGCGCGACCGCATCACGGTAAAACTCGAGTGCGCCGCTATGATTTACAGGATGGTTACATGGGGGAGGGCTTATCTCGAGGCTCGCATCCGATCCGCCTCGGCCTTCGCTTGTTTCCAGGGGCGCACACGACCGTTGGTGAGGTCGTCATAACCATGAGCGATGGTACGTTGAATGTGATCTTCGCGTTCCTGAATGGTAGTTAGCGCGCGCGTCTGATCAGAAATAGGCTTTACGACAGGCATATGAAACTCCTTACATAGAATCATATGTAGAACTCTATGTTGAGTGTAGCGGAGGGTGGCGTTGTGCGTATGCGTGCCTGCATTCGTAAGCGCGGTTGTCTGGCAAGTGTGATTTGGGGCGACCTCGTTAAAGTTTCTAAGCTGCGAAAATGACCGTTAACCGGATTAAATTTTGTTGCTCAACATTTGACACTCTGGGCGTGGTAACTTTTTTACCAACAGGTATGATTATTGTCATGTGCGCCGCGCCTGCCTGCCGGGTTGCGGCGCACTTGTGACAGCCTTTGACACCCTTGGAGCGTGTACTGTGGATGTAACCACAAAAAGCGTTCGGGGGGGGGTGCTCACCCGCGAGCAATTCCTCCCGCATGAGATGCGCATCGTCGCTGCCCTTCGTATGCAGGGCGCAAGCGACGAGCAGGTCATTGTACGCGTAAAGAGCGAGAACCTCTTTCAATATCCCACGGAGCGCATGGTCGCCAACCGCGCAACCGTGTGCCTTCGCCGCCTTGACGCCATGGTGCCCACGGACGCCGTATGCGCCGCGCGCGGCATCGACCCCAAAACCGCCGTCGAGGCTGCGTCATCCCTAACCAGGCTCATGGCATCCGGCACTCCCACGCAGGCGGACCAGGCCATCTTCTACAGCATGATCTGCCGCTACGATATCGTGCGCGAGCTCGTGCTCATCGAGGTAGGGGAGCGCCTACAAAACTTCGATTATGCCTTTACGGCGGTTGACCTCAACGCCTTTATGACACGCTTTACCACGGAGTATCCGGACGCGGCCCGCTGGACTGAGGCCACGGTCAAGCGCATTAAGGGCTCGCTCCGCCAGACGCTCCGCCATGCCGGCCTTATCGGCGAGGGCCAGGGCCCGGAGTCCGAGCGCCTGTCTGCGCTCTTCCTTGACCCCGATATTGAGCATGCTTTTCTGCGGCTTGGCGAACAGTCGCTTGTCGTTGCCCTTACAGGAAGGGCGGTAATCTAGCATGGCGCACATCAGCACCGCCGACGGTCCCGCGATAACTCCGGCGACCGACATCACCGCCAACATCGGTATCCGCTCCCGCGACCGCGTCGTGGCAGCCCATTCCCATGCCAAACGCGCCCGCCAGGAGTTCGAGCGGCGCTCTCAGCTCCTCCGCGCATGTCTGAGCAACGAGGATTTTCTCTCCAACAAAGGCATCGGCAACGAGATTGGATTTCATACCTTCTGCTACGACCCGGCGCTCGAGTTTGAGGCCCGCGCGTTATTTGACACCCTGGCGCATGACTCCGCGGCTGGCAAGCTCCCCTGTGCGCTCAAGGTCGTAAACCTCTATGACGTTGTGCTGGCGATTCTTGATGACCTCGATGTTCTTGAAGCCATGCAAGAGCAAGAAACTGATTTTGGCTCAAAGGCAGTGCTCGATGACGTGGTTGATTATTGCCAGCCTGATGTTGTCTCCGATGTGGTTTTGGACCTGACGCAACCACATGTACCGGGCGATGCGATTTTGCTCGTTGGGGTTGGCGAGGTTTACCCCTTTTTGAGAGTCCATAACCTGTTCGATTCAATGCAGTCTGACTTTTCTGATGTCCCCGTTATTGCGGCTTACCCCGGCACCTTTAACGGTTCATCTGTCACCTTGTTTAACAGGCTTGCAGCAGAGAATTACTATCGCGCAATCGATATCTCTTAAGTGCGACTTTCCGCCCGCTTTGTTGACTGCCGTTCTCCAGCTTTAAGGAGTTTACAATGGATAACACAACTGTTCGCAATCTCTTCGCGAAGGACATCAACCGTTCCATTAATGGTGTTGTTGTCGCTGACGATGAGAAAGACGAGTCAATTAGGCAAGAGCTTAGCGAGTATGTGGTGACGCGCGAGCTGCAAGGTCACTTCGCAACTTTATTTAAAGCCTACGGCGATTCTCTGTATAACCCTACCAACAAAATGGGCGTATGGGTCAGCGGTTTTTATGGGTCCGGTAAGTCACACTTTCTTAAAATCTTGAGCTATTTGCTTGGGAATCTCAATGTTGATGGGAAGCGCGCTATCTCTTTTTTTGATGGCAAGATTGCCGATCCGTTGGTGTTTGCTTCTATGGAGCACGCCTGTTCCGTTCCTACGCAAACCTTACTGTTCAATATCGACACCAAGGCGGGGTCGTGGAAGGGCGATAAGGCATCTGTTGCTGTTCTCTATGGATTCCAGCGCGTGTTTTATGAGGCGCGAGGGTTTTACGGCGTTAAGCCCAAGCTTGCTCAGCTTGAGGAGTACATCGATGAGATAGGTAAAACTCAAGAGTTTCGCGACGAATTTGAGCGTCTAACAGGAAATACATGGCTTGAAAATCGCAAGACCTATAGGTATAACAAGGCTTTTCGTAAGCTTCTTAAATCTGTTCTGGGCATGAGCGACGATGAAATTAGTGCATGGGTCTCTGCTCCTGATGACGAGCTTCTTCAGCCTGATGAATTTGCTCAAAAGGTTAAGGAGTACATTGACGCTCAGGCGGCTGCCAATGGTGGCGATTTTCGCTTGGTCTTCATGGTTGATGAGGTTGGCCAGTTTATTGCTAACGGCGGCAATTCGGATCGTCTGTTGAGTCTCCAGACGGTAGTCGAGGAACTTGGATCAGTTTGTGGTGGCCGTGTTTGGGTGATGGTTTCGAGTCAAGAAGACATCTACAATCTCGGTTTACCGGGCGGGCTGGATACGAGCATGTTCTCTAAGATCTTGGGTCGATTTGATACTCGCCTTTCGCTTTCCAGCTCCAGCGCTGACGAGGTCATTCAGCGCCGTATTTTGGAGAAGACCGCACCGGCGGCCGATGCGCTTGCCCAACTCTATAAGCAGGACTCCGCGGTCCTCAAAAACAACTTCACATTTGAAGGCTCGCGCGCCGATCTTGCGGGCTATGCCAACGCCAAGGAGTTTGTCGCCAGCTACCCGTTTGTAGGCTATCAGTTCAAGCTGCTGCCCGACGTCATGACCGAGGTGCGCAAGCACGGCGTCAAGGCCAAACACATGTCCACGGGCGAGCGCTCCATGCTGAGCGCTTTCCAGGAGAGTGCTCAGGCTATCCAGCATGAGCAGACCGGCGCTCTCGTGCCCTTCTGGCGCTTCTTCGACACAATCTCTAAAGACCTGGAGCACGGCATCATTCAGGTCGTCGTCTGCGCGGAGCGCGCAGCTGAAAACGCAGAAGGTCTTGAGAGCTACGATGTTCGGGTGCTTAAGCTCCTGTACTTGATCCGCTACATCGGCTACGTTAAGGCCTCGGTCGAGAACATCTCCATCTTCATGATTGATAGCCTTGACGTGGATAAGCGCGCCCTTAAGGACCGCGTCAAGTAATCCCTCGCCCGCTTGGAGCGCGAGAACTACGTTGCGCGCCAGGGTGATACCTACAGCTTCCTTACCGATGAGGAGCAGGAAATTGCACAGGAGATCGCGCAGACCCCGATCGACAACGCAAAGGTGATCGAGTCTATCAAGAAGCGCCTGTTCGAGAGCATCTACACTGCGCGCAAGCTCACCCGCGAGGCCAACGACTTCCCCTTTGACCGCTACGTGGATGGCTCGATTCATGGATCCAGCATGGGCGGTATGGAACTTTCCGTGGTGACCATGGCCAGTGACTTGGGCTGCGCCGACGATGCCGAGTTAGCATTGAAATCTGTGGATAAAGCCATCGTGGCCTTGAGCGACGAGGTGGATTATTGGACCCCACTCGTCAACGCCGCCAAGATTTGCATGTACGCCCAGACGCGCAACCTGCAGGAGTTACCGCCGAGCACCCGCCAGATTGTCGAGGCCAAAATGCGTGAGAAGGACTCTAACGAGAAAGAGGCTGACACCCTTTTGACCGAGGCGGTGCTTCATGCACGATGCGCCGTCAACGGGCGCATGGTTGAGGTCCGTGCCACCAAGCCTGCGCAGGTCTTCGACCAGGTGCTCGCGCAGTTGTGCGACGTAATCTTTGGTAAGGCTGGCTATATCGGCGCGCCGGTCGAGGGCGATTCCGATATCCGCTCCACGCTGGCGGGCAATATTCAAGCTGGGCTTGATGGCATGGACGCTGGGAATGCGCGCGCCCTCAAGGATGTCGAGGATTACCTCAGAGTGCAGCATCAGCGTCATTTGGATACCGCTATGGGTGATATTCAGCGCAAGTACCAGCAAAAGCCCTATGGCTGGCGCGAGGTCAATATCGCAAATGTGGTGGCGCAGCTTGTGGTTGAGCAACGCGCGCAAGTGCTGTTTGGCGGTCAGACGATCCAAGCCAACGACAATCGAATGGTGGCGTTCTTGCGCAAGGATGCCGATAAGGTGCAGGTGCGTCTACGCGTGCGTATGAGTGACCGTTTGCTGCGCGATACGGGCGATCTTATGCGTGACCTGTTTGACCTTGATACCGTGCCCTCCGATGAGGATAAGCTCGTGGCCGAGCTTAAAGAGCGCCTTGAGAGCCTTCGTCAAGCCTGCCTCGATATGGCGCACGGCTTCTATACGGGCATCAAACCGCTCTATCCGTATCCTGGCGAGAGTGAGTGCGAGAAGATGCGCTCTGAGGTCGTCGACGTTCTTAAGGACCAGAGCGAGTCCGAGGCGTTCTTGACCACGTTTACCAAGCACGAGGACCGTTTGCTCGATGCCAAGGACGATTTTGACAAGGTGGTTGAGTTCTTCGAGTCCAACCAACGAACGGCATTTGACCACGCCAAGGATTTCTTGAGCCGCACCGAGGGTATCGAGTATGCCTCCGATGACATTCCCAGCGCGGTGGAGAACGTGGCAAAGGTGCGCGAGATCCTCAAAGATCCCAAGCCCTACGGCCGCATTAAAGACCTTCAACCGCTTATGGATCCCGTCGAGGACGACATTAAAAAGCTGCTGGGCATCCGCCGCAATGAGCTTTTGCATCGCATCGAGAGCGATCTGCAAGACTTGCAGGCACAAGCAGAGAGCCAAAAGGGCTTTGTCAAACAAGCCAAGGATGCCATAGCAGACGCCGGCACCAAATACGAGTCGTTCAAAAACCGTGCCCACAGCGCTCAAAGCCTCAATGAGCTGAGCGTTGCCGCGACTAACTGGGGCAATTGGCTCAGCGCAGCAACCAACGGGATGTACGACGCTGTGGATGCGGCCCGCATACGTATGGACAACGAGCGCCGCACCACCGAAGTCACGAGTACGGGTGAGGTGGTCAAGAAAATCTCCAACAAGGGCGTTGCGTCGTCAGCGCCCACGCCTGCGCCCGTGCCCCAGCGCAAGATCAAGACCGTGCGCCGAGCCGATCTGGTCAAGCCGAGTCGTCTCTTGTCCACAGAGGACGTGGAGCGCTATGTGGACGACTTGCGCTCCCGCCTTATGCAAGCACTCGCTGCAAACGACGAGATTCGTATCAACTAGCCCGCAGAGCCACTGGCGCCAAAGCGCGCACCGGTGGCTTATGGCGTTTAGAAAGGCTCATCAACCATGAACGATTCTGCTCTTAAGAGCTTCTGCACTTGGGCCCGCACGGAGCTCATCAAAGGCGTGGAGGCGCAGATGGTGCGCTACGGCATCACCGAACCTGCACCTGCGCCCACTGGGTCCGAGACCGTCAACGGCCTGCCCCTAAGTCCGGCTGAGGTCGAGCAACGCGACGAACTGCTGCGCATGCAGGCAGGGGTGGGTCACGAGGCGCTGCGCGACCGTGCTGCCTACACCTGGTTCAACCGCATCGTGGCCATTCGCTTCATGGATGCACGCGGATGGCTTCCCAGCCGTATGCGCATGCTAAGTCGTGCGGACGGCAGCCATGGCAGCGAGGCCGTGGAGAACGCACTGGACGTGGAAATAACGACGGTCGATACCGATCGCATAGCCGAACTCAAGATGGCGGGCTTGGATGAACCGCTGTGGCGTTACCTGTTTGTGGCTCAGTGCGAGGAGCTTGCCGATTGCCTGCCAGGCGTCTTTGAACGCGTGGGTGGAGCCATGGAACTGCTGCTGCCCCAGGGCCTCATGATGTCCGATGGCGTGGTGGGCAAGCTCAACGCCGTCCTCGCTGACGAGGACTGGCGCGAGGGCGTGACCGTTCTGGGTTGGATGTATCAGTACTACAATGCCGACGTTAAAGACGAGTTCTTCAAGTCCAAGCGCAAGGCAGCGGCGGAGGACATCGCGCCCGCCACGCAGCTCTTCACCCCCGAGTGGATCGTGCGCTATATGGTCGAGAACTCGCTCGGCCGTCTGTGGATGCTCAACAATCCGGGGAGTTCGCTACGCGAGCGCATGGAGTATTACATCGAGCCCGATGCTGAGCACGAGGACTTCATCCGCATTTCGAGTCCCGAGGAGATAACCCTCTGCGACCCCGCATGCGGCTCGGGCCATATCTTGGTCTATGCGTTTGAGCTGCTCTTCCATATGTACGAGGAGCGCGGCTATCGTGAGCGCGAGATTCCCGAGCTCATTCTTACTAAAAACCTTGCAGGTATGGAAATCGATTCCCGCGCGGCACAGATCGCGGAGCTGGCGCTTGCCATGTGCGCCCGCGAGCACGACCGTCGCTTCTTTAGGCGTGGCGTTCGCGCCGACGTTACCGTGCTCTCGAGCATCCCGCTAGGGGAGGACGAGCTGCCGGGTAACAAGAAGCTCGCCGAGGAGCTGAGTCATTTGGGCGAGATCGGTTCGCTGCTCAATCCCTCAGAGGACGAGATCGACGAGCTCAAGGCTGCCGTCGCGAGTTGTTCCGATGACCTTTTTGCCACTACGGCCAAAACTAAGCTCGAAAGCGCTGCCGCCATCTGCGAGAAGCTGTCCCGTCGTTTTATCTGCACCGTTGCGAATCCTCCGTATATGGGCAGCAGCAGCTTTAACCCCTTCATGTCCAAGTGGGTCAAGAAGAACTACCCCGACGTGAAGAGCGACCTGTTCTCCAGCTTTGTCGTTCGCATGTTCAATCTCGCCAAGGACCACGGCGAGTGCGGCGTCATGTCGTCTTTCGTCTGGATGTTCATCGGAAGCTATGAGAAGCTCCGCAACGAGATTATCGACAACAGAACGCTGACTTCGCTCATTCAGCTCGAGTACTCGGGCTTCGCCGGCGCGACCGTGCCCATCTGCACCTATACGTTCCACAACTCGTTCATCAAGGGCTACAAGGGCGGCTACGTGCGCCTTTCGGACTTCGTTGGTGCTGCCGTTCAGGCTCCGAAGGCCCTCGAAGCGATCCGAAACCCCGACTGCGGCTGGTTCTACCGCCGCGACGCCGAGACCTTCAAACAGATTCCCGGCACCCCCATTGCCTACTGGGCCAGTGATGCCCTTGTTGAATCATTCTCAAAAGGAAAAAGGCTCGATGCTATTGCTACTCCGCGTCAGGGCTTGGCGACGAGTGATAATGGCCGCTTTTTGAGGAAATGGTGGGAAGTGGCGCCTTCCAACACATCGCGAGATTGCGGCGGCAGGTCCGAGGCAAAGCAGAGTGGTTCCCGCTGGTTCCCGATTATTCGGGGCGGCTCCTATCGAAAGTGGTGGGGTGACTACGACGAGGTGGTTAATTGGTTTGATGACGGTCGGGAGATGAAGGAAGCGATTCTGGCCAAGTATACTTATCTCTCTACACCTGATTTTGTAATCAAGAACCAGGGCGACTACTTCAAGCCTGCGGTTTCCTGGTCTAAAATTTCTTCCAGCCTTGCTTCCTTTAGGTTTGCGCCTCGAGGGATGCTATTTGAGGTAGCTGGTGCATGTCTTTTTGCGGAGCCGAACGAGCTTCGATACATCCAGGCTTTCTGCAACTGTTCCATTGCCGAAATTGATTTGGCGTTTATGTCGCCGACTCTAAACTTTGAGGTAGGCCAAATCGGTCAGTTGCCGATTATCCAAGATGAGGATGCCGAACCGACTGTCTGCTCACTCGTTGAAGACTCTCGCTCAATTTCAAAGGCGGACTACGATTCGTTTGAAACCTCCTGGGATTTTAAACGTAATCCTCTTGTCTAGGTGATCGTCATGGCTGAAAAGAAGAGGCACAAGCCTGTCGATAAGACTAAAATTGAATATGTCGAACCTAAGCCAAGCTGGATAAAGGCTGTTAAGGTTAATGACCCTAATGACGTCATGGGTTCTATTATTCAGTTTTTTCTGGTTGAATCTCCTTGTAAAGGTGTGAGTAGCAGAGGGATATCGCTTCTCGATTATGGATGGGCCGATAGTGTTCCTCCTAAATCCGGGTACCTTCACCGAAGATTATTGGAAGTGGCCAATCTCTGCGATGGGTCGACGCTATTTACGGCCACACGAAAAGAAGAGATGAAAAATAGGTTTGTTGATGCTGATATGCCTGGCAATTTTGCTTCAACTTGTACCTCAAATCGCGTTGTGGCGCTCATCAACAGCAATTTTGTGCTTGATTTATTTCGGATTATTAGAAATTCGTTGGCACATTGTCGCTTTCAATTGGTCGAAAAGAACGGTGTAGATTTCATTGCTTTTGAAAACGGTATGCCAGGAAAAGATCTCATTGGAGCGGATTCATTTGAGGTGAGTTCTCGTTTATTTCTTAAATGCAGCACTCTCATTGATTGGATTGCTGTGGTTAAGTCCGAGGCTGTATATGAGGCGGAAGAAATTGCCCGAAAGAAAGAGACCTCAGAACGGGAGTGGGAAAACAAACGTCAATTGGTTTTGTCTCGAATCTCGAGTGGGTCCTGCTCAAATAAAGATGAACTCGGGAAGGACTGTGAGCTATCTAAGCGTAATTTAGATAAATTGCTTGGCGAGCTGAAGGCCCAAGGGCTTATTGCTTATTCACGTTCTAATCGAAAATGGGAACTTACTGGTGACGCAAATCCGTGAGTAAGAGATGCTTCATCTTTGATTGCAAAGAACGGCGTGTCGAATGAGCTTCCAACGTTTTTTATCGCAAAGAGACTCGCTGTCTCTCGAAAGTGACCTTTTAAATGAATATTAGTCGGCGTTTTTAAATGAGAGGGCGGTCAAATATGGCCACTTTACTTCAAGAAAAATACGAGGCTCGCAAGGCCGAGGTCAACGCTCGCTTTGAGCAGCTTCGCGCCAACGAGGGGGAACTCAACCGGATTTTTGCCAAGATCTACAACATGGAGGGAGAGGTGCCCATCGAGGTCGAGGACAAGTACGTCTCGGTGGCGCGCATCTTCGATACGGCAGAAGAGATTCCGGAGAGCTACAAGGGCAACAAGTACGTGCGCACCAAGCGCGACGAGATCGCCTCGCTTATAAGCTATGCCGTGGGCTGCATGTTTGGCCGCTATTCGCTGGATGTGGACGGGCTGGTTCTGGCCGACCAAGGCGCCACAGTCGATGACTATCTGGCCAAGATGCCCGATCCCGCGCATGTGACCTTTATGCCCGATAGCGACAACGTGCTGCCCATTACCGATGACGAGTACTTTGACGACGACATCGTGCGCTACTTTATCGACTTTGTGCGCACCGTGTATGGTGAGGAGACGCTTGAGCAGAACCTGGCCTTTATTGCCGAGGCACTCGGCGGCAAGGGCGCCTCGCGCGAGGTCATCCGCGCCTACTTTTTGAAGGACTTCTTTAGGGACCACTGCCAGACCTATAAGAAGCGCCCCATCTACTGGCTGTTCGACAGCGGCAAGAAAAATGGCTTTAAGTGCCTTGTCTACATACATCGCTATCAGCCCGACCTGTTGGCTCGCATCCGCACCGACTATGTGCATGGGCAGCAGGAGCGCTACCGTGCCCAGATCGGCTATGCCAACGATTCCCTTGCCACCGCCGAGCGCGGCGAGCGCGTGCGCTTGGACAAGCGCGTCAAAAAGCTTAACGACCAGCTCAAAGAGACTATTGCCTTCGAGGAGAAGCTGCACCACTTGGCAGACCAGATGATTAAGATCGACCTGGATGACGGCGTCAAGGTCAACTACGCCAAGTTTCAGGATGTGCTAGCAAAGATTAAGTAACTGCAGATACGGTAAGGATATTCATGCCCAAGATCGATGTAGAAGAACAGCTCAAGCTGCGGTTTTTGCAACCGTTGCCCGCATGCGTGCCGCGTCGTGTGGTGGTTTGGCACGATGCAGACGGCGAGTTTGCTCCTGAGTTTGAACGTTTGGCCGCCGAGGGCTTCGACGGTGCGGGGACTGATGACGGTGTTATGCCCGCTTACGGTGACTTTGAGCGCCCAGTGCGGTTTGTTGAGGCCTGCGAGGGCCGCATGTTTGCCGTCAAGAAGCTCGTCAACCGCGATGACCTTGTGAGCGATATCTTGCTGTATCGCCGTTGCCCGCGCGGCAGGCTTGAGGGCGATTGGCTTGCCGATGTTGAGCTGTATGCTGACCGGTTTCAAGCTGATTATCTTTCGCTTTTGGCCGATCAGCTGGGTATCGAGAATATCGATGCCGTGCGCGAGAGCTTGCGAGCGCACAAGGCGTTCTTTGATGCCAAGACCCGTTGCGCTAAGTTTGCCGCGTGTGTTCCGCATGCCTCGGGCGCATCCGATATCGAACTCGGCATCCTTACGGTGATTTTTGGCGGTAAAGAGCCTGGTGACGCGCGTCCCGCGTTTGTACTGCGTGGCTGTATGACCATGCTGCTGCACGAGGGTCCCGAGGCGCTGGCTGAGTTGGCGGACAAGTACTGCGTGCGCGATGCCCTCTCTGCCTTCATTGTGCGTTGCTATGGGTTTGATGGGCCGCTTTACGAGCGTGACTCATTGCTTATGCTTGCATCCCATGTGCTCCTTACGACGGCATCAACCGCGCTTCCCGAGGGAGCGCTCAAGGGGCTCGAAAGCTATGTGGCTCCCGCCTACGGTCCCTATTGCCTTGAGGCGGTGCGCACGTGGGACCAGGCCGCCGGTACCCAGGCATCGAGCGAGGACCTATTTGAGATCTGTCGTTTGGTGGAGGATGTCCGCGGGCTCTTTGCGCGGTTTGAGGCTCTGCCGATCGATGTGCTGGCCTCGCTTGATGTGTTCCCGTGCGTCAATGAGGCTGTACTCTCGCAGTTGTTCAGCTCGTTTGCCCGGGGTGCAGACCGTGTTGAGGACGCACGCGCCTTTGCGGCGCGTCGCTGCGACCTAAGCTGGTACCGTCGTGTCGAGAGCTACTTTGACCTGCTTGCCGCTGTGGCCGATATGTGCGCGTTTAGGCAGTCGCACGCGGGCGGCTTCCATCTGGCGCAGCCCCAGCAGGTGTGGGATGCCTATTCGTCCGATTGGTATGCCATGGATGCTGCCTATCGCCATATGTGCACTGCGTATCTGCGGGCACGCTCCGTCGAGTGCGATGCGCTCGAGGAACCTGCCCGCGCCGTGGCGGACTGGGCGGAGAATCTCTACAGCAACTGGTTCTTGGCGGATGCCAATGTCTGCTGGGCGGCTGCTGCGCAAGGGGAGTGGGCCGATTGCGGCTACATCGATGGTCCCGCACGGCAGGATGAGTTTTACTGGCATGTGCTGCCCGCCTTTGTGGGTTCTGCCAAAACAACGGTCGTTATCGTGAGCGATGCGCTGCGCTATGAGGTTGCCCGCGACGTTGCGGCGCTGCTCGAGCGCGAACGCGGCGGCAACGTCAAGGTTTCTAGCATGCAGGCGGTCTTTCCCTCCATTACCGAGGTGGGCATGCCTGCGCTGCTGCCGCACCAGGTGCTTGAGCTTGCAGAGGATGGCGCGTTTGTGTTGGCTGACGGCATGCCCACTGCGACGACTCCGCAGCGCGAGGCCGTACTTACCCACGTTGAGCCCACGGCCCGCGCTTTGCGCTCGAGCGCATACCTCAACATGGCGGGAACCGAGCGCAAAGCGCTGCTCAAAGACTCCAGGCTCGTTTATCTCTACCACAACAAGATCGATGCCACGGGCGAGAAGGCAGCTACGCAGGATGACGTTTTCGATGCCTGCGCGGACACCGTGGAGGAACTTGCCGCGTTGGCGCGCCGCGTGTGCACCGACGCCCCGGGCGCGCGTGTTGTTATGACGGCGGATCACGGCTTCATCTACACGCGTCGTGAGCTCAACGAGTGCCAGATGCTCGGCAAGCCAGACCTTCCCTTCCTTGACGCTCCTGTCATGCACGGCAAGCGTCATCTGGTGGTGCCCAACGAGGCCGTGGCCAAGCTTTCGGAAGAGGCATGCGAGGTGTTTGTTAATGTTGGCATGGGACGTTTAGGTGCCGGTTTTGAGGGATTTGCCCCGCGCGAGAACGTGCACTTCAAGCGTCCCGGCGGCACTAACAACTACGTCCACGGCGGCATGAGCCTGCAGGAGCTCTGCGTGCCCGTTATCGGATTTTGGCGTGCGCGCTCGGGTTCCAAGGACTTTGTCGATACGCGCGTGGCGACGCTGCGCGTGCTAAGCGAGGGACGCCGAGTGACCAACTCGCTCTTCTCGGTCAACTTGATCCAGGAAGAACCCGCCCAAGGCAAGGTTTTGCCGTGCGAGTATGAGCTGGTGTTTACCGACGCAAGCGGCAACGAGGTGAGCGATACAGTCAAGGCGCATGCCAACAAGACTTCTGCTAACTCGCAGGAGCGCGTCGTGCATGCCAAGTTTGCGCTGCGTGCAGCGGATGGATTCTCGGCCAAGGGTCCGTACTATCTGGTCTGCCGCGAGCGCGAAACGGGCAAGATCGTTTGGCGCGAGACGTATACCATCGCTGTTTCGTTTGCCCCTGTTGCTGACTTTGGTTTTTAGGAGTGCGCCCTATGTTTGATAGCCATGACGACGATCTGTGGGAAGTCCCCTCGATTGACGTGGATGTGCCTGCGGAGGCTGCGGTGCCTGAGGTCGCGCCCGCGAAGGCCCCGGAGGCCGAGACCGCTGCGTCTGCCCCGGAGCCGGCGACTGCTGCCGCGCCCGCTGAGGCTGCGGTGGCCGCCGAGGACGAGTCCTCGACCGATGGCTATGATCAGGCTGCGGCCGAGGCTCCCGAGGATGAGGGCTACGACATGGACGGGTTGGACGGCAAGCTGCTCGAGCACTTTGGCGGCAAGATCGTGCGCAAGGACCTGACGGCCTTTATGAAGCGCGGCGCCAACGTGCCCACCTTTGTGCTGGAGTACCTGCTGGGCATGTACTGCTCGACCGATGACGAGGAAGCCGTGGCAGAGGGCCTGGATCGCATCCGCAGGATTCTCACCGATAACTACGTGCGTCCCGACGAGTCCGAGCGCATTAAGTCCAAGATTCGCGAACTGGGCCGCTTTACCATCATCGACAAGGTGACGGCCAAGCTCGACGAGTACAAAGACATCTACGTGGCATCGTTTGCCAATCTGACCATCGAGCCGTTTGTGATGCCGGCCGAGTACGTGCGCGACTATTCCAAGATTCTGCAGGGTGGTATTTGGTGCATCATGAGCATCGAGTATCGTCACCCCGTGGATGAGGAAGACGAGTTTGGCATGGAGGTCTTTGGCGACGATGCGCCGCGCCGCGCCAAGGCCAAGCGCAAAAAGCGCGGGCCCGAGGACTCTCCGTTTAGTGTGGCGTCGCTCACGCCCATCCAGATGCCCAACCTGGACCTGGATGCCATGGTCGAAGAGCGCCAGTATTTCTCGCGCGACGAGTGGCTCAACATGCTGCTGCGCTCCGCTGGCTATGAGCCCAGCGAGCTTTCCGAGAAAGAACGTCTGCACTTTATCGAGCGTATGGTGCCGCTCATCGAGCGCAATTACAACCTGTGCGAGCTGGGTCCCCGCGGCACCGGCAAGAGCCATATCTACAAAGAGGTCTCGCCTTACGCCATCTTGCTTTCGGGCGGCCAGACCACCACGGCCAACCTGTTCGGCCGTATGAACTCCATGCGCGCCGACCGCGTGGGCTTGGTAGGTCACTGGGACTGCGTGACGTTTGACGAGGTCGCCGGCATGCGGTTTAAGGACACCAACGCCGTGCAGATCATGAAGGACTACATGGCGAGCGGCAGCTACGCGCGCGGCCGCGACCAGATTAACGCCGATGCCTCCATGGTCTTTGAGGGCAACATCAACGACACCGTGCAAAACGTCCTTAAGACCACGCACCTGTTTGATCCGTTCCCGCCGGAGTTTAACAACGATTCGGCCTTCTTCGACCGCATCCACTATTACCTGCCGGGCTGGGAGATTCCCAAGATGCGCTCGAGCCTGCTGACCGGGCATTACGGTCTGATTACCGACTGTCTGTCGGAGTTTTGCAAGGAGATGCGCCGCAAGGACTTTACGCACCATATCGACCGGTATTTCCGCTTCAACAGCGACTTTAACAAGCGCGACGAGATCGCCGTGCGCAAGACCTTTAGCGGCCTTGCCAAGCTGCTGTTCCCCGACGAGGCCATGGACAAGGACGAAGTGCGCTGGCTGCTAGACTACGCCATTGAGGGCCGTCGCCGCGTAAAGGAGCAGCTCAAGATTATGGCGGGCGTCGAGTTTATCGACGTCAACCTGGGCTATATGGATGCCGACAACCCGCAGGACGTGCACGTGGTGCGCGTGCCCGAGCAGACCGAGGACACGCTGATTCCCGACGGGCCGCTGCTGTCCGGCCACGTATTTGGCGTGGGCAGGTCGCAGGGCGGCGAGGTTGCCGTATACAAGCTGGAGAACAAGGCCGTTGCCGGCGAGTGCAAGTTTAAGTACGAGGGCGTGGCCTTTAACAAGCCAGTGCGCGATACGCTGGAAGCCGCGTTCGACAACTTTGTGAACCTGGCGAACCGCGTGGCGCCGGGCATGCACATTGGCTCCAAGGACTACCTGCTGTTTTACAACGACCTGCAGAGCAAGGGCCTGTCCGAGGAAGTTTCGCTCGCCGAGTTTGTGGGACTTTGCTCTGCGGCGTGCAACCGCCCGGTGATGCCTGCGCTGGCGATTCCGGGAATCTTGCGCATGTCGGGCTCTATGGACGAGATCCGCGGGCTCGAGGACATTATGCGCGTGGCCAAAAACGCCGGCGCCAAGCGCGTGATTTTGCCGCTGAGTGCCATCGCGGGCCTGCAGAGCGTTTCGTCCGAGATTATCTCGGGCTTGAGCCCGGTGTTCTACATGGATGGCGATCCGGTTGATGCCGCGAAGAAGGCGCTAGATCTGTAGGAGTGCGGGCGTGCGGGCTTGCGTGCGCGTAGGTCCGCGGGCGTGTTGGCGTGTTCGAGTAGGGAGGCCTTGCCATGGCGGACGAGCGTTGCGTTGGCGAGTTGCTCGACGAGCTGTTTGGCTTTGAATCGGTAGCCAAGCGTCAGGCGGCGCTTGAGCAGTACGATCGCGGGGAACTGGTGCGCAAGGCGCGCTCCCGTGAGCTGCTGGGCGTGCTTAGGGGCGTCGAGGCTGCCGAGCACACTGCGCGCGAGTCTGCCGTGCGGGCTGTTGACGGGTATGTTCGCCGCGTTGAGGGCGCTGCGCCTGCATGCGCTCGCAAGCAGGCGGGCATTGTTGGCCCGCTGCGGATGGAGCGTCGCTATGCTGCCTTTTTGCGCATGGAGGACAAGGCCGAGCTGCTGGCCCGTTTGGAACAGACACTTGCGTTTATCGAGGTAAAGTTACGTGCGAATACGGCGGCCAGGGTCCGTACGGCGTATGATGCCGCGGGGGCTATGGTGCTGCAGGACGTGGCACGCCTGCGTGACGTGCGCGTCGTGGATGCCGTGCCCCTGGATGCCGACCTGCTGTGCACGCAGCTGGAGCAACTTCGTTGTGCCGCCGACGCAACGGACCTTGCGGGCATGATCACAGCGACGTTTGAGTCCGAGCTGAGTGCGACGGGGTTGCAGGGCGCCGCCGGGTCTGCGGGCGATGTTGCTGGTGATGTGGCGTTGGAGCGTGAACTTACCAACGTGCGCGGCGCTGCGCAGCGAGCGCGCTTGGCGGCGCAGGCGTACCGGGCCGAGCGTGCCGCCCGCGTTGCGGGGAGCACGGTTGAGCCGGTATCGTTGCCCGAGCTTGCGTGCGTTGCGATCGAGACTGCGTGCGATGCCAGGGAGCTTTCCGAGTTGCTCGCTCAGGTTAAGAAGTCGTTTGATACCTACCGTCGCGTTGTTGCCGACGGTGGGTTGTTCTGTGCGTTTGGCTCTGGCTCACCGCATGGGATTTGCCGGGGCTCGAGCTATTTAGACTACGATTCACGGCTTGACGAAGACGTGCTGGTGGGCGAGTACGACGGCGCTACCAGGCATGATGTTCGGCGCGAGGCTGCGATTCCCGAGCTTGTGGATGAGGCTTCGACTGAGGGCGGCGATTCGCTCAAGGTTGCCGTGGCACGCATGCAGGAGTTTAACGGACGGCGTTACGATGACGTGCTGGATGAGGACCCTGCGCGCCATGTGAATGCGTTTTGGTATGGACTCAAAAAGCTCAGTCAGTATTGCGAGGCCGCCGTGCGTGTGGACGAGCGTGCTTGGGATTGCTTTATCGATAAGGTGCAGTTCGCCTACGATGAGCCCGTGGGGCGTTTGGCTGCACAGATGGACGACAAGCAGGTTGCGGCTTTTGTTGCTGCTGTGGATGAGCTTGGCGCTGCTGAGTAGGGGTCCTGGCCTGGTAGGAGGTTTCACCATGAAGATCGAAGTTGATGTAGACCAGCTACGCGAGAACCTGCTCGATCGCGCTGGGAGCGCGGCGGGCGTGGGCTTTCCCGCTGCCATGCTCGACGTAGTGGATATCGAGGACGAGTCGCCCCAAGAGCTCCTGGCCCGAGCCGAGCGCGAAGGCCTCGACCTCCGCGACTTTGCCGTCGATGACGACTGCGGAGCGTCTGACGACTGGTGACCCCGGGTCAGTTCATCCTTTTCTTCCTGAGATATAAGAGAAATCCCTTTTTGAACGTCCTTCGGGTTCCAAAAAATAGCCGATCGGTCTTTGTATCTTCCTTGCTGTCAAACTTGATAGCCGTTAGCTCGATCGTACAGATGTAGTCAGCAACTTGGAATAGCCGGTAGGCTCGTGGTGTGGCTTCTCGGTATACGATGACATCCCTTGCTAGAACGTACTCAAGCGCAGAATGAATGACCTCCGTTACAATCGGTTGGCCGTTGTCGTAGTAAATCTTAACGGTGTCGTATCGCTGGAAGAATTCCAGATGGTCGAAAAGTTCAACTGTGAGGTCTCGCCTCATTCTCTCCGCGAGACCGTTTTGATTGCCGGCGAATTCGCTCATTCGGTATTGCAGACAGAGATAGCGTATGGGGAGATGCTGAATGAACGCGCGAAATGCGCTCAACATGTGCCTTCGCTGCTCCTTGGGAAGATCTTTGTAGTCGCCGTTTCCATTCAGTAGGGGTCCTGCATGAAAAGGCGTATTGGGAAGCGAGGACTGCGACAGGGCGCGCTCGTAGCGGTCAATGCGTTCAACGATTGCATCGTTTTGATCGTGAAAAACGAGGGTGACGAGGTAGTAGTTGGAGACGCCTCCGAGGTCGCCAGATTCGTCAACAAAGACGGAGAGTTCGCTCATGATGGGCCTCCATTTTTGCAAAAAAATGCCGGGGGTAAGACCCCGGCTCTTGGAGGCCCCTCTTTTGGAGGGAACCGTATTCTTTATACCATGAGATAAGGGGTGCTTTCAAGTAATATTATAATAAGCAAACATATGTTCGTCAAACTACCTGCGAAAAGTCCTTAGCCGTCCAGAGGTGGGTAGAGCGGCTCGTAAATTGCTGACGCAATGGGCCGGCGTTTTCCCGAGAAGTATTTAGTCTTGACTCGCATAAAAAATGCCGGGGGACATCCCCCGGCTCTTGGAGGTCCCTTTATTCGAGGGTACCGATTTCTTTATAGCATGAGATCGGACGGCTTTCAAATGGCGCCATGTGGATGGGATGGGATGGCGCGCCTGATAAAGCCCTCAATGAATGGCATCTAACTAGTGTTCGTGATATAAAGAAATCGGTCATCTCAAAAGAGAGGGCTTCCAAGTGCTGGGGACGTTTTCCCCGGCTTTTTTCATTTCGGTGTCAATTCAAATGTTTTTCAACCCATCCGGGGGTGCGGACGATTTCTTGGACCGCGCCTAGGCGTA
>UMIN01009111.1_pt1 | contig 21323 bp, 12 predicted proteins | sample 1965811 | NCBI WGS metagenome assembly UMIN01 (sample SAMEA4836123, study PRJEB28245) | human gut metagenome | biome: gut microbiome; material: fecal sample | place: Denmark | collected 2008
TGCTTTCAGAACCTTGGCTCCCTCGCCGGAGAAGGTGATCACTTCGCCGATGCCGGTAGTACCGTTCAACCGCCAGCCGGGAGTGGGAGAATCAAAATGGCCCGCGCCGCTTTCAATGTAAGCCACAAATCCGTCCTCGAAAATGAGGGTCAGGTTGAAGCCTTCATCCACATCGGTGCCGGTGAGGTTGATAACCTGGCAGAAGATCTGCTTGATCTTAGACTTGTTCATCTGCACGATACGGTCGATGAGGTGCACGCCCCAGTCAAGCATCATGCCACCGCCATAGCGCTTCTCGCTGCGCCAGCCGAAGGGGCCATCCGCGCCGCCGCCGCCGATGCGGTTCTCCAGGCTGAGGGGCTTGCCAGCCAGCTGCTCGTCATAGATTTTCTTGACCAGCAGATAGTCGGGATCCCATCTTCTGTTCTGCCGGGGATAGAACACCTTTCCGGTCTCCTTGGAAACTTTCAGGACCTCTTCCAGTTCGGCGGAAGTGGGAGTGACCGGCTTCTCACAAAGCACGTGCTTGCCAGCCCGCATGGCCTTGATGGCGATCTCCGCATGGAGATGGTTGGGAACCGCGATCAGAACGATGTCCACTTCCGGATCGTCCAGGATCTCTTCCAGGGACTGGTACACATGGAAGCCCTCTCCCCTGGCCCACTCCTGTCTCTTCTCGTCGATATCATAAATGCCGGAAAGATGCAGGATCTTGGAGATGTCCGTGGTAACTGCTTCTATTTCGTCATCAATAATCTGAGGAAGCTGCCAATCTGTGTAACCGGTACCGTAGCCAATGGCCAGAGCGTGGCCGCCACCCATATTTCCACAACCAACAATAGCGATATTTTTCATTTTGATTCGTCTCCTTTTATGTTCTTTACAGTGCTCTCAGGTAACCGGCGTCGGCTGCCAGTGTGGTGAAAATGTCACCGGTCCAAGCGTAATCACGCTCGACAATGTAAATGGGCTTGCAGGGCTGGGCATCAGCAGCGGCCTGAACAGCCTTCATGTCAACGATTCCCTTGCCCAGCTCACAGTTGATGGAAAGGGCCTCATCCAGCTTTTTCGCGGCCTCGGGATCCATCTTGGGCCAGCCGGAAATGTCCTTTTCCCCCTGCTTGTCCTTGGGGATAGGCTTCATAAAGTCCAGCTTCATGGGGAATTCCCGAGTCTCCTTCACGTGGACCAGCTCGAATCTTCCGGGGTATTTCCGGATATACTCGGCAGCGTCCACATCGGCTCTGTAAGCCCAAGCGATATCGATCTCAAAGGCTACCAGCTCCGGATCTGTGTTCTCGATGAGAATGTCACAGATCATCTTGTCGCCCAGTTTCAGAAAGTCGTTGGAATGATTGTGATAACCGTATTTCATTCCCACACTCTTTGCTTTCCGTCCCATTTCGTTCAAGAACTGCGCAGCTTCATAAGCTTCCTGCACGCTGGTGATCGCCAGGCCGGGGTTGATCATATATTTGCAGCCAGTGCCGGGAAGATACTTCAGGTTCTCCTCTGTATCCTCGGTTTCCACATGGGAGCTGATAACCTCCATGTTGATAGAATTGAGGAATTTTTTCAGGCCTTCAGGTGTGTAGCCGCCATGTAGACCATAGAAGATTTCGATACCGTTATAGCCCAGCTTGGCTACCTTGGTCATCACGCCTTCGTAGTCGTGGACCAGCTGACGGGAAAAACCGTCTAACTGAACATAGAATTTATCCATATTCATCCTCCTTAAATTTAGTTTCGATTTATCAGGTACAGCTGATGTCCCTCAGGACATTTGCTGTCATATTCAAGATCAAAAGAAGCGCTCGGGGTTAGAGGACAGCCTTTACTCCAGACATTCATAAACCAGATCTCTGATCCGGGGATGGATATCGGAATAAACTCCCGGAAGCCCCAGAATCGCCTGCGCATAAAACAGACTGATACCATTCTTGGGATCGATGAGGGCATAAGCTCCGGCAGCGCCGTCCCAGCCAAATTCTCCCGCAGGACTTTTGGCCTTTGTGTCATCCACTAGGACACGTACGCCAAGACCATAATTGTAGCCTGGCCGGAACATCCCCTTCATGGTGAAATCGTCCAGCTGCACAGCGTTCAGCTGAGGAGTGCGGATGGCGTCGATGCTTTCCTGAGACAGGATCCTGGTTCCGTTTGCGCCCACACCACCGCAGGCAAGAGCGTCCAGCAGGGTGGAATAGCAGTCCACCGTTGTAATGAGACCAGCCCCGCCGCTGTCGTATTCATCCGTCAGCTCAAAGGTGTTGCCTTCATGCCGGGATTTCTCTCCGGTTTTAAAATCGCAGGAATACTGGTCCGCCAGTCTCCCTTTATCCTCTTCACGCAGATGAAAATACACATCGTCCACGCCCAGGGGCTTAAAAATATGTTCGGTCACGTAATCTCGGAACTTCTGTCCAGATGCCACCTCAACTACTGCAGCGATCACGTCGTGGCCCAAGCTGTATGCATGTCTCGTACCGGGTTCGTAAAGCAGAGGCATCTCAGCGATGGCGCTCACCATCTCCCGGGTAGCAGCCTTATTGCCGCTTTTCTTTTTCAGCTCCAGAATGGGCTCTGAAGTGGTGCTATAGGAGAGTCCCGCGGTCATGGCCATCAGCTCTCGGATCAGGATAGGATTTTTCGCAGGATGGGTTGGAGAGGATTGATTGGGCATATTTCTGAAATCGCCCATGGTATAATCGTCAGCCACTTTCATGTGGGCAAATTCCGGAAGATAATCGGACACAGGAGCGTCCAGCCGGATCTTACCCTCTTCTACCAGCTGCATACAGGCAGTCATAGTCACGATTTTCGTGCAGGAGTATAAGTAGTACAGATCAGTTTCAGACACTGGCCTGGTGCAGTCGTAATCGTTATAACCTTGCTTGTGACGATAAATCACTTTGTGGTTTTTCTTAACGATCACGTCCAGACCCTTGATATCATCGCTGTCCTTCAGAGATTCCAGATAGTGGGTTAACTTATCAAATGACATCTTTCTCACCATAATAGCTAGTATTAAATATTTGAGAGGGGACTTGATAGTCCCCTCTCAGTCCCTCAGCCAATTACTTAGCAGCAAGCCATTCGTCAAACTGTCTCTGCTCCTCGGCAATGATGTCCTCGATGCCGGCGTCGCGAAGAGCCTGCTGGAAAACAGGAAGAGTCTCGTCAATGTCCACAACCGCGTTAATAATCGGAGTATAATACTGAGCGATCACATTGGCACATGCCGCATACTGGTCCGCAACAGAAGAGAGGTCGGGAGTAAAGCCCAGAGCGGTAGACTTGATCGCGTTTGCGTTGTCTTCTTTCAGAAGTTCATAAGCGTCAGGTCTGGAATAATTCCAAGTGGGGCAAAGGAAACCATTGGGACGAGCCGCATTGTACATGGCAAACCAGCCCGCTTCCTCATGATTGGTAACGCCTTCGGGATACTCCAGCTGATCGTTCTCATCCAGGACATAGGTCACGCCTTCCAGGCCGTTCATGAGAATATTAGCAGCCTCAGGGTCGGTGTAGAGCACATTGAGAACGCGCATAGCTGCCTCAGGATCCTTGCAGAAAGAAGTGATATGCCACATATAGGTGCTGGCGTTAGCAGTGGTCAGATACTTCTCGCCGATCTGGGTTCCCACGATGGGGCCATCATAAGAATCCTGTTTTTCGGCCTCATAAATGGTATTCTCCAGGTTGTAGTCATAACCGGTGATACCGTAGGTGATCTTGTTGCTCAGGTTGCCCAGAATAGCGTTGTCGTTACTCATGGGATCGGGGCAGATCAGATCATTTTCTTTCCAGATCTTCACATTTTCCAGGAAGTTGAGGAAATAGTCAGACTCGTAGTAATTCTCAATGGTAGTGCTGTTCTCAGGATCCAGAATGACGCCCAGGTAGTTGTCATCACCCAAGTAGTCAATGGTCTTGGGATACCAGTAGGGAGTGGAAGCACCGGCGATAAAATACTTGTCAGGGTTAGCTTCCTTCAACTGGAGCAGATAGGGAGTTAGTTCGTCCAGGTTGTTGACCTTTTCGGGCCAGTCAATGCCGGCTTCCTCCACCAGGTCTTCCATGACCAGGTAGCAGTTTTCGCAAGTCCAGGCACAGACAGAGGGAATACCGTATAACTTGCCATCGACACGTCCGCAATCCAGGATTTCAGCATAGGGCTCGAAGATCTCCTGAATGCCCTGACCATCGGAGGCCAGCAGATCGTCGATAGCCATGACCTGACCGTTAGAAACCAGTTCACTCACGCCCGCATAGAAGAAGGAGCTGAGCAGGTCCAGGGAATCGTCGCCGCCGGTGAGCAGCAGGTTCAACTGAGTCTGCAAATCGGACATCTGCACGTAAACGAACTCGATCTCCGCATGAGCTTTTTCCCGCAGGATCTCATTCAGAGCATCCTCAATAAGATCACCGTTTGCAGGAGGACCACCGTAGAACGCGGTTTCGTTGATGCGAATAACGGGGTATTCTCCGTCGTCCTCAGCGGTATCCTCGGCGCTTGCCTCGGCTTGGCTATTGCCACTTGAGGTGGAGCCGGTGTCTCCGGACTGGGTTCCGCCGCCGCAAGCAGCGAGGGAGAGAACGAGCAGACAAACCAGCAGGGTAGAAATGATGCGTTTCATTTGATCTCACTCTCCATAAATTTTTTCGTCATGTTCTCACATTCTTGTGGAAATCTGACGTTTTACAGCTTCATTCTATTGTTTTTGTCGAAGTAAAACCACTCGCTTTTTGACATCTACTATTGTTTTTCTGACATTGACACTGAATGTCTTTTGGTATTTTTCCACTGGGCCAAGGTAAAAATCACTCCTGCAATGATGATAAATACTCCGGCGCCTGCAAAGGTCGCCTGGTAATCAAAGGCACCGATAAAGAAAGATCCAATTACAGGAGCGACAGCATTGCCAACATTCTGACCAATCATAATGGTGCTAGTCGCCACGCCGGCAGAAGTCTTGTCCACCATCTTAACGCAATGGGCCTGAATGGACGGAAGTCCGGAGCCTTGACCAATGGCACCAAAAACACTGGCGATCAAGAACATGATCAACGCCTGTCCTACGCCCACAAAAATCATACAGAGACCGCATCCTAGAAAAGCTGGAATAATCAGGCAGAAGATTCCTTTGGTATCCAAAATGCGACCGGTAATAGGCCGAAGCGCTACGGAAAGAATCGAAAAAACGGTGAAATACATGGTGACATCCGCGATCTGTCTTGCGTCCGCAATAATCGCCAAATAGGTACTGATTAAACCGCCCGCGGAGCTGAACAAAAAAGCCATCAGCATAAACAGGGTAAATTTCGCGGCAAACAAATCCCTCAGGTGCAATCCCTTTTGCCCGCTGCCTACGGAGTGTGTGGCCGGATAAGGCAGAATAACAAGGAAGAAAATGCAGAGGAATGCAAATCCCCCCGCCACCAGGAAGGTCAGAGAATACCCTCCTGTTTCCTGAAGCTTCATGCCTACCATGGGCCCCAATGCCTGAGCAATGATCGTGGAAAGCCCCACATAACCCAATCCCTCCCCCGTTCTGGTTTTGGGAATATAGGCGGAGGAGTATGCCACGTTTGCAACGGTGCAGACTGAGAAAAACAGTCCTGTTGCCATGCGAACTGCGATCAGAGCGGGTATGGTCACACAAACGCAGTGCAGGGCCAGAGACAGCCCATAGCCAAGATTCGCAGCGATCAAGATATACTTTCGGTTGCCCTTATCGCAAAGAACACCTGCAAATGGACAAACTACTAGGGCAACCAAAGACATCATGCCTGCAATGGCAGAGGCAGAGGTCAAATCGGCCCCAACAGACAAAGCGTACTTGGCAACGATGGGCAATGTCATCATGCCCGCCATACCGTTGCAAAGCATGTTGAGCAGTACGACTGCATATTTCGGAGTCCAAAGCTTTTCCTTTTTTTCCGACAATAAAGATCCCTCCCACGTGGAAATTTCCGAAAAAGAATATTTGACAACATGACAGAATTCACTATAATAAATTAAAAAGTACTATGTATTCTGTCACTTTCCCTTTTTGATTCTATCAAATTGGTTTGCTTGTTTCTATTTCAATTCAGATCTATACTATTGTGAATTTGACCTGTTTACTCGGATCTCAAAAAAAGAGAAAGAAAGGAATGAAAAATGGCCGGGATGAAGATGCAACAGTCCTTTTCCGTAAAAAAATATATCAGCTGGATTTTCTTTGCCATCGTCTTTGTATTCGGTATTGCTTCGCTGATCTATTCGGGCTTTATGTCTTACTACTCGGCCAAAGCTGTCCTGAATGAGTTCACTGTCTCCATCCAAGACTATCTTGACAATCTGACGGATAATCTGCTGGTGGAACGGGATTTCAACCGCACCATTGTGGCGTCCGACCCCAATTTTACCCTGCTCTCCACCGAAGGCACCTCGGACGCGGCTCGATTGCCCCCTATCTATAACCTGAGGCAGATCATCTATTATCACGACAGCACCTATTGCGTGAACATGTTTTCCGATTCCAAGAAGGATGAAGTCTACTATTTTCCCACCCTTTTCCCTTCGAAAAATATACTTCCCTATCGGGACGCATACCATCAAATCGCCAATAATGCCACAGAGGATTCCGCTGTCTTCGGCCAATGGTTTCATGAAGAAGTTGGGGATGAAGATTATTTGATCCTGCAGAATCAAAAGGGCAGAATGACCTTGTGCAGCATGTTCAGCCTGCAAAAATACACCAGCCAATTTCCCATTCCCTCCCTTACCGACAATTCCATCACCAGCATCTTCTCGCCAGATAAGATTATCAGCTCCAAGGAGGCTCTGGAAGAACGGGGTATTGGGCTAACAGATTTACAGGACGGCGTTGGAGCTTCCCATTTAGTTTTGCGCAACGGCAATCTGGTGCTCTCCTATTTCATTGAGGAATGTCAGACAGGCATCAGTGTGGTTACCCCCCTTTCAGAGTTTGTGCTTCTAGCCTCCGAACGCTTTGTGATGGCTGCTGTGTTCCTGCTTCTGACCGTATTGATGTTCGTGGCCTTTTACACCATTTCCAGCCGAATGATGCTGATGCCGGTCCTCCAAATCTCCCACTTCTCCAAAGAGATCGAGAGAACCCATGACTATTCCATTTCCAAACCCAGCAGGTTCAAGGAAGTACAGGAGACCCAGGAAGCCCTGGTTTCTCTGGCGAAAACCATTTCCGAGCTGGAGACCGTCCGCCGAGCGGAAAAAGAAGAAAAGACCCACGCTCTTCTGCAATATTACCAGCTTCAGACCAGGTCGCACTTTTTTATCAACTGTCTGAAAAGCCTTTACGGCATGTTGGAGAACCGGCAGATCGACAAGATGAAGCTGATGATCATCGCATTTTCCAACCATCTGCGGTATTTATTCCACGACAACATTTCCACGGTTCCCCTATCCTATGAGCTTCGAGAAATCGAGGATTATTATCAGATTCTGTCTTTGGACTCGGGAAAAATCTTTCTGCTGGATGTGGACGTTGAGGAGAGCTTGAAGGAATATTCCGTACCGCCGTTGATCATTCAGAGTTTTCTGGAGAATTCCTTTAAATATAACGACGGTAAAAAAGGCATGGTGGTTTTCAGCGTAAAAATTCGCACTACCGTGGAGAACGATACCACCTTTCTGTGTATTCACATGCAGGATAATGGCGAAGGTTATCCCAAGGAGGTACTGGACGCCATCAATCAGCGGGTAAAATATTCTTTTGAAGAGCACCATGTAGGCATCAACAATTTGAAACATCGGCTCTCCATTTTGTACGGAGAAAATTATTCATTCGCCTTTTATAATCTTCCGTCTGGTGGAGCATGCTCCATTATTTCCATCCCGTTGGATCGAAAGGAGGGAAACCTGTGATGAATCTTTTACTAGTGGACGATCAAACAAGTGTGTTGGACGGCATGCTTCATGGGATCGACTTTGAGTCCCTGGGCTATTCCAAGGTCTTTACTGCTTTGAACGCCGCGGATGCCATAAAGATCTGTGAAGAAAACGCCATCAAGGTGCTGGTCACAGATATCGAGATGCCCGGACAGTCGGGGATCGAATTAAACGAGTACTTGCAGCAGCATTTTCCCAACATTATCCGGATCGTGATGACTTCTCACTCCAAGATCTCCTATGCCCAAAGCAGTCTAAGACTGGGATGTTTTGACTTTATCGTACAGCCCGCCCCCTATGAGGTCATCGCTCAGACCCTAAAAAGAGCCGCGGAAGCCTGGAATTTGAATTTCAATAACAGAAGGCTGATGGAGTATGGCGCTCTGTTTAAAAGCAACCCAAACGAGTTTTTGGCAAAGGCCATAGAAAATCTCTACGTGGGCACCTCAGATGAGATCGAAGAGAGCATGGAGCTTCTAAACAAAGCCGGATATTCCTTTACCATGGACAGCTTAATTCATCTCTTCTGGGTAGATGTCCACGCTTACACCCACAAGGAACCAGACTATCCCTCTCAGCGCTATCTGATGAGAATCATTAACGATGCGGTGCCTATTCTTTTCAACACAGATTCTCTAAACTACTTCATTGTCATGACTCCTTTCCGGATGTTCTCCATATTCATCATTGACGATGAAAGTCAAATTCTCCCCGTAGAAGAGAATCACCTAAAAGAATTTTTGCTATCTCTGCAAAAGAAGCTGGAAACTGAAAACATCACTCTTTACTTTTCAGATCCGGTGGAATATAAAAATATTCTTAAGGAAATCCACACTGCTACCCGGTGCATTGGAAACAATGTATCCAGCAAGCCCGGAATTTTTAATACTTCCATCATTGAGACCCCGGCCCCGCAAACCAGTGCGGACACCTCCAACAGTCAAAAATACTGGGATTCCCTTCTGCGCACAGGTCAATACTCCATGCTAAAAAAAGAGATCCAACTTCATCTGGACAGGAATATCCTGGATAAACCCAACAGCCTGGAACTTCTAAAAAGAACCCATCAGCAAATTGTCAATCTTTTTCTGATCTATTTTTACGAAAACAATGTGGAGGTCAGCTCCATCTTTTCCAAAGACTTCACCTATCAGGACTGCATGGACAGCTTCTCCACCATTGACGCGGTGATGAAAACTGTGGATTTTCTCACCAATGCCCTAAAGGATTGCCAGAAAACAGAAGAGACGGAAGAGGATTACGTCAGCCGAGCAAAAAGCTATGTCATTGACCATTACAACTCCGAATTGTCCATAAAAGAGATTGCGGACTTTGTCCACCTAAGCCCCGAATACCTTACACGCCTTTTCAAAAAGGAAACAGGGGTCACTTTGAAGGACTATATCATCGAGTGCCGTATCTCTACGGCAAAAGACCTTTTGGCGAACTCTTCCCTATCCATCAGCATGATTGCCTCAGAGGTGGGGTATCACAATTTCTCCTACTTTGCTTACCTTTTCAAAAAACTGGAACAGGTCACACCTCGAGAATATAGAAACAAATTTGTAGAACAACCCTTCCAAGAGTGAGTGCCAGAAGGGAAATATGAAAAATTCAAAAAATACCCGACGAGCAAACACTCATCGGGTATTTTTTATTCTACACTGTTTTGTTTATCGCCCAGCCTTCCCTACTCTAGTTTCGGGAGAATTCCGGGTATGTTTTATTCCTTTTATTTCAGTTCCACGATAGCGTAACCATTGATCTCGGGAATGGTAACAGCGCCGTTCTTAATTTCCAACGGGATATTTTCCGGCACCAAGCGGGCTTCGGTGAACTTCCGAGGAATACTCACCTTCACAGTCACATTCCGCAGAACAGTACGTTCCTCGATGATATCAATAGTAGCGCTCTTGCGCACCGGCACGTAAGAAAGGATATGCAGATTGGTGCGGGATTTTTCCGGCTGATCCAGCACACTGATAGTCATAGTGGAAGGGCCGTCGTGGCGGACAATTCGCTCACCCAACAGCAGATCAATAGCGTTGGAAATCAGTTTCTTGCACCAGAAGGGGGCGTTTTTCCGGTACTGCTGGAAGATAGGGTGTTCAAAAAGAATCACGCCATCCTTTCGCAGCACTGCCGGATACACTTCTCCCTTAGCGGAAGGAGCATAACGGTGGGAACAGAAAACATCTCTGTCGAATTTGAAATAGGGATCCCGAGCCCACAGGATAGGCTCTGCATCGGTGGATTCCAAGGCTTCCCCCTGCATGTAGATGACATACTCGTTTTCCGGTTCCAGGCCTTCTGCCAGCTTGCCCTCGGCAATGAGAAAGTTGGGGTAAATGTCCCGGGGGCCTGTGGACCTGGCGCCGAAACAAGTGGGATATTTCCCATCCTTGTTTTGTCCGCCCTTGGCACAGGCGATCACCTTGCCGCCCTTGGCCACAAACTTTTCCAGTCTTTCCTGGAAATCATCGCTGACCACCAGATCGTCGGGCAGGATAATCAGTTTATAGCCGTCCAGATCCATTTCCGGATCAATGATGTCAAACTGAATAGCCAGTTCGTCCAGCATCTGAGCAGCACCCATAATGCTGTCGGGGATCTTGAGTTCCGCTCGAGGAGATTCAGAAGTGACAACCGCCGCTTCCACCACTGGCGTAGAGGGACGTGCCCACTCCTCCCGTTCCGCAAACTGACTGTACACTTTGCCAATAAGGCGGTAGGTGGCAGGATTCAGGGCGCCGTTGGGCTCCAGCTGGTCGCCGATCGAGGAAGCAAAGCCCAAGCTCAACATCCGGAAGCACTCAAACTCCAAAGCCGCGAGATTTTTCAGGCTGTGGAAATCGCCCCATTCGGTGTGGAATTTGCCGGTCATACCCATGCAGTCCTTGCCCAGTTTCCGAGCATAACGGGCAGTCACGGGAAAATGCAGGTATCCCCAGAGACCAGAAGGCAGACTTTCCAACTCAAAATGAGTGTAGGAGTCCACACTATTCTTGGTGCAGGGGCCCACATGGCCCGCATTATAGAAAATGGTGCAATCCTTGTTGTACTGGCGAACCAGTTCGGTCATGTTCTTTTTGAACCGGTCCATAACGCTTTTGGCGAAATCTCTCACAGCTTCGTCATCAGTAGCGTCAATACCCAGCTCCTTCATTTCAGCCCGGCAGGAAGCACACAAACAGGGACGGATACCCACCATATCAAAGAACAGGCCGTCCAGTTCATCCCCTAGCAGCTCACAAACTTCAATGGTCTGTTCCTTCAGGAAATCCCAATACCCGGTGTTGACGCACAGGGACTGGTCAAAGCCAGGTTCCGTGAGGGGATGGCCCTCATGGGAACCGTCTTTTTTCCGGATCAGCCATTCCGGATGAGTGGCCGCGCAGTGACGATCCCACTGAACTGTGATGTAGACCGGAGCGTTGACGCCCACTTTATGCAAAGCGCGCACCTGGTCCACCAGAAGGTTTTTGTATTCCAGGTGGGGGTGGACCAGCTCCGGGAACTTTTTAGAGGGGTAATAGAGCCAGCCATGACAGCATCTGGCAAAAACAGTGACAGAGCTGATGCTGGCTTCCTTCACGGTTTTTGCGAACGCCTCTGGGTCAAAATTCGAACCCACACCGGGAATATACTCCGATGTGTGAAAATCCAGATGAACCTGGCGGGGAGATAGCTGTTTCATTTCTTTCATTTCCTTTCTTTATCGCGGGGGAAATCCCGCCTTTATTTAAAAGAGCTTTCACGCTCTCTTAAAGCATGGGAATGACTTCAGCAAGAGCTAAAAGATTGCTGGTCTCAGACCAACAGCTGCCATGGAAAACACCGCCCACACAGCGATCCGTTTCCCAATCGGACATATTCACTCGTTCACAGATAAAGCCCTGGGGCAGACGATGAGCCTCTAACTGATCCGGGCTGCCTTTCTCCCGATCTTCCGGCAGCAGATCCCAATCATAGATGGGATCGTTGTTTGTGGACATATATTGGCCGATGGTCAGGGCAATATCTTTTACAAGTTCCAGATACAGAGGGTTCTGCGTCCACTGCCACAGTTTCAAAAGACTGTCCCCGGACAAGGTGCAGATCCCAGGAGCGGAATGCTTGTTCTGCAAGTTGGCAAACACGCTGCCCACCGTTTTCATGTGGTGCCGTCCAAACTCACTTTCAGGGGGGAACTGATAATTGTAACTTACCACCCAACTGCTGCAATAATGGGCGCATTCTTCAGCGTACTTCAACCATTTTTTACTGCCGGTAACTTCGTATAGGACCACAAAGCTCTCCAGCAAACCGAAACCGCTTTCGCTGTCGACACATTGCAGGATCTCCCCTGGTCCTCCTGTGGTATACCCTTTCCTCAGATGCTGCTGGTAGTAATTCTCCGCGCTTTCCTCCGCGGTCTCCAGATATTTCTGGTCACCGAAAAAGGCATAGGATTTTGCCAAACCAGCAGGTGCGATCCCGGCGCTTGTGGATCCTCCCACACAGATCTCTCCTGTGTGGACATCCACGAACTGGCCAAACTGACCGTATGTTTTCCAGAGTCTCACGAAACCGTCCGCCGTTTTCCTAGCTCCTTCCCGGAACTCCTCTGGGATCTCCTTGTTTCTTTCCTGCATCAGCGCGAAATGTTTGAAGAGGAAGTACAAAACATCTGCCGATTTCCGGATCAAATGCCAGTGATCCGCGCCAGGCTGCTGAAAAGCGTCCCCGTAAGTTTTCCCCTCAGCGTCCACGATCCCGTGGAAAAATCCGCTTTCACACTGGGTGGAAAACAGGAAGGAAAGCGTACGCATTTCACGTTCCCACTCCTGCTCCCCGCCTAATTTCATGAGAGCGTATCCACTCATGGCGCCTCCGGTCCATCCGGGCTGCCAAACCTGAAAGCGGGATTTGTCAGTTCCCACCATGTAGAATCCAGGATCCTCCAGCCAATTCATGGTGTTGAATTTTTCCTTCTGGATCTCAAACTGCTCATCAAAGGGCAGAACCTGGGGGCGTTGGCAATCCAGCTCCATTACTTTGCGGTTTTCAAAAAACACCCGATAATATTCTGCCAGGTCATCACAGGGAAAATCCAGCACCTTGCAGGGAATGTCCCCAGGAAGATCCTCCCACGGCTCTGGGTTATGGTACATATGGGGCCACCGGTAAATGCTTTCCCGCTTGGCAGGCCAAGTGAGCCGGATACATCCTTCTTCATAGGCCAGGCCAATGTTTTTCCCTTGGATCTGCTGAACGGTGAATACCAGAATCCCCCTCTTTTGCGCAGGAGAAAAAACACCTACGCACGGGGTTGCTGCGTCACCAGTGGTAACTTCTATTTTTCCACTTCCATCTGGTTCCAGTCTGGGAACGTCGGTGATGGTTACCGGCATCTCCACTTGAGCATCCTCTAAAGTGAATTTCGGCGGATACTCATAGGGGCGCACCTGAAACTGGTTTCCCGCATAACAACATGCGGGGATAAATACGTAAAGATCTTTGTCTGCTGGCGTTCTCACACACTTTACTGCCATGTTGATCACCCATTTGCTGCTTTGAATATGGTAAAACAAGTCATGTAAGCGAATCGTATCGCATATGGCTCGCATGTAATTTACACCAAATGCCCGGGTAAAGCAAGCTTTTTTTATTCACTCTAAACTTAATTATTTCTTACGATCTCCACCCCTTAATCCAGCCCGCTTTTCTTCCCCATTATCAGCTCCCCCATTTGACAACCCCCTCCCTTCGTGCTATATTGAGGCATATATTTACATATAATCACAGTAAAAAACGGCAGAACGAGGGGATATATTTGAAAGCGCCAATGATCAATCTGGGCATCCTTGCCCACGCCGACGCTGGCAAGACCACCATTACGGAACAACTCCTGCTTTTGAGCGGCAGTATCCGGCAGGCCGGCAGTGTGGATGACGGCACAACACAAACCGATTCACTAAATGTGGAGCGCCGCCGGGGCATCTCGGTCCGGTCCGCTTCCGTGGTTTTAGAACACAACGGGGTGCGGATCAACTTGATCGACACTCCCGGACACGTAGATTTTCTGGGAGAGGTGGAACGCTGCCTAGGGGTCCTGGACGGAGCGGTTCTGGTGCTCTCCGCTGTGGAGGGAGTACAGGCTCAGACCAGGCTGCTGTGGCGGGCTCTGGACAAGCTGAAGATCCCCGTCCTGCTTCTTATAAATAAGGTGGACCGCATGGGATGTGACATTCCGGCAGTTCTGGATCAGCTCCGCCAGGAATGCGATCCCCGGCTGTGGGTGACCCAGCGGGTAGAAAATCCTGAAACTGACCAGTGCCAAGTGCTTCCCAGCGAAACTTGGGAAGAAGATGGACTGGCCTGCGCCGTGGAATTCGACGACGCTTTGGCGGAAGCCTATTTGAACGACCAGCCGGTAGAGCGGGAACAACTTTTCCAATCCCTTGGCAAGGGTGTGGCAGAGCGCCAGGTATTCCCCGTGTTTTTTGCTTCCGCAAAGCAGGGAAAGGGTATGGCAGAGCTGTTGAACGGCATTATCCAGTATCTGCCCAAAGCCTCCGGTCAGGACGACGCTCCCCTTTCCGCCGTTGTTTATCAGGTAGATCATGACCCAGTCATGGGCAAAGCCGCCCATCTCCGGGTATTTTCGGGAACTTTACAGAATCGTGACAGTGTCCCCCTTCCAGGCGGGACAGACGTCCAAAAGGTCACGCAAATCCGCCGCTTTTACGGTTCCAAGAGCGTGGACATCGGCCAGATCCACAGCGGAGAAACAGGAACTGTGTACGGTCTCTCCGGGGTTCGTGCCGGGGACGTACTGGGTGAGGCCCCGCCCAGAGAACTATACCATCTAGCTGTACCCCTTCTGCAAGTGCAGGCTTTCCCAGCCTCTCCGGACCAGCTTCCCACCCTGACCGAAGCCCTTCAAGAGCTCTCTCAGGAGGACCCCTTGCTGGACCTGGAATGGGTGCCGGAAAGCCGGGAGCTGCACCTGCACATCACAGGTAAGATCCAGCTGGAAGTGCTCACTGAGATCATACGGGAACGCTACGGCTTGGAGGTCTCCTTCTCCCAGCCCACCGTTATTTATAAAGAGACTCCTGCTTCCACCAGTGAAGGTGAGGAAGTCTACCTGGCGCCCAAGCCCTGCTGGGCAATCGTGAAGCTGCTGGTGGAACCGCTCTCCCGGGGCAGCGGCATCCAGTTTGAATCCATTATCAAGGAAAAGGAGCTCCCCTATCGTTACCAGAACCACGTGAGGCAGAGCCTACCCGATGCCCTGAAACAAGGCCGTCTGGGCTGGGAGGTCACAGACGCCCGGTTCACCCTGATCGGCGGACAGCACCACCATTTCCACACCCATCCCTTGGATTTCTTCGTGGCCACGCCGGTTGCGGTGCAGCGGGCACTGGTCAACAGCGGCACCATTCTTTTGGAACCCATGGTCACAGTAACCCTATCCGGTCAGGAAGAACTGCTGGGTCGAGTCATCCGGGATATGGTATCCATGCGGGGAGAATTTGACACACCTACCATCCATAAAGGCTGGTTCACACTGGAAGCAAAACTCCCGGTGGCCACCTCTTTGGATTATCCTGTTTCCTTCCGCTCCATGACCTCAGGAAAAGGAGTGTACGCCTCCGAATTCGCCGGTTATCAGGAATGCCCTCCCGGTGAAGGACAGCAGGCTCCTCGCCGAGGGGTGGATCCCTTGGATCACTCCAAGTGGATTCTCTATGCTCGCAGCGCGATGCAGTAATCCTATTTTGGACAGCAGGGCATCTAACACATATTGGAATAACCCCGGGGCAGTTCCGTAAATTTGAGACGGGACCACGGGATTATATCATATTTCTTTGGAGGAACGTTGTATGGCAAAATTCAGCGACCTGGACCGTCTGCTGGAAGGATTCGCCGGAAAAACAGTCCCTGGGTGCGCCTGTGTGGCGGCCCAGAACGGAAAGACCCTGTACGAAGGGTATTTCGGCAAGGCGGATCTGGAAACAGGACGGCCCATGACGGAGGACACGGTGTTCCGTTTGTTCTCCATGACGAAAGTGATCGTGTGCACTGCGGCCATGATCCAGTTCGAGCGGGGGAAATTTCTCCTAAACGAACCCTATTCTAACTATTTCCCCGAGTACAAAAACGTCCAAGTGGCAGAGGTCCTGCCCAATGGGGAAATCCGTCTGCGGCCCGCGAAAAATCCCATGCTGGTGCGGGACGCCTTTATGATGGCGGTGGGCCTGCCCTACCCCAGCGGCGATTCCCTCACCGCTCAGAAAATGCGGGAAGTGCGGGCGGAGCTGGCGGCGAAAGGCCCCTACACTCTTCAGGATGACGTGCGGGCCATGGCCTCGGTTCCCATCCGGTACGACCCCGGCACCCACTGGTCTTATGGCTTCGGTCATGAGATGGTGGCGGCTTTGGTGGAGCAGACTTCCGGGATGACCATTGGGGAATTCCTGAAGAAAGAGATTTTCCAGCCTCTGGGGATGGAAAGCACCGGCTACCGTTATTTCGGAAATATCCGGGAGCGGATGGCAACCCTGTACCGTCCGGAAGAGGACGGCTCCTTCACTCCCATTCCCGGACCCATGGACATCAACCACGAACCGAACGCTCTGTACGAAGGCGGCGGCGCGGGACTTTTTTCCACGGCTCGTGACTATTCCCGCTTCGCTCAGGCGCTGGCGCAAGGCGGATTGGGGATCATCGGCCGGAAAACTATCGACCTGATGCGCCGGAACGCCCTGAATCCCGCCCAGCAGCTGGACTTTGAAAACTCCTACAACGAGGGCTACGGTTACGGCTTAGGCGTACGCACCATGGTCCGCCCGGAGGGTGTCACCAACATGTCTGTGGGAGAATTCGGCTGGACCGGCGTCTGTGGTACCTGGGTGTCCATCGATCCTTCTGAGGGTTTCTCCGTGGTGTACATGCATCAAACCCTCCCCAACAATGAAGAATACCACCATCATCGCGTGCGCTCCGTAGCCTACGGCTGCCTGGAGTAAGCCATGTTTTTCATATTTCCTATGAGGTGAATTATATGGAACCAAAAGCAAATCTTTCAGACTTTCAAGCAGGCGAGAAAATCTTCCGGGTCACGGACCGAGTGACTGTGGATCAGCCTGTCAGCGATATGCTTTGCAGCAATTTTATTGAGCTTGGGTTTGGCTTCCAGGTGGAGGGCATGTGGTCAGAGATGCTCTTCAACCGCAGCTTTGAAAAGATCCCTCAGCTCACTCCTGCCACCTACGATTGGTTCGGCGGCCTGCATCTCACCGGCCAGGACTGGCGTGGTGAGGAATGGTACCACTCCGTCTACGAACATAACCGCTGGTATGCCTGTCCTGCCCAAGACGTGCCCCAGGCACTGGCTCCGGACAGCACCTACCTGGTGGAACACGCTCCCTTCTACGCGTTGACCCTGGAGCAGGAAAAAGGCGGCATCCACGGGGAGCAGTGGGTGGTCGCCCACAACTACGAGGAAGAACGCTGGTGCGGCATGGCCCAGAATGGGAAATATCTGCGAAAAGGCACTTACCACTTCCGGGGCTATTTCCAACTGCTTTCTGAGGAAGGCGGCGCCGAGCTGCGTCTGTACCCCGGCCGGGATGAAATCGACTGGTCTCAGCCCCTGGTGACTGTGCCCCTGGAAGGCCTTTCCCACGAAGGCGGCCTGGTGGAGACCTCTTTCACCTACGACGGCGAGGAGCCTATCTGGTGTAATTTCTGCGTCTTTTTGGCTCCTGGAACCAAAGTGGGCATGGACGCTTTCTCCCTAAAGCCTACCGACTCAGTACATGGTTGGCGCAAGGACGTAGTGGACGGACTGCGCCGGGTAAACCCCAAGCTGATCCGCTTCCCCGGTGGGTGTTTTGCATCCTTCCACCTGTGGAAAGATGGCATCGGTCCCATGGATCAGCGGCGTCCGGAACCCTCCTACTTCTGGGGTGACCTGAACTACAACGACGTGGGCACTGACGAATTCCTCCAGCTCTGCGAAACCCTGGGGTCTCAAGCCATGCTGGTGGTAAACATGTTCCATCCCGACAAACTCCACTTCGCCAACAGTGGCGTCAACGTTTATGAAAACGGCAGAGAACCTCACGGCTTCCAGTTGGATCGGATCACCGACATCGAAGAGGGCATCCGCTGTGCCGCCCAATGGGTGGAATACTGCAATGGACCCGTCACCAGCGAATACGGAGCCTTGCGGGCGAAAAACGGTCACCCTGAGCCCTACCATGCCCAGTACTGGGAAATGGATAACGAAACTTTCCGGTGGTTCACCTGGGAGGATTACGCCAAGACTGTTTCCCGTTATTCCAAGGCCATGAAGGCGGTGGATCCCACCATCAAGATCGGCCTATGCGCTTACCACTTCTATCGAGACTACATTCCTCAGATGCTGGAAATCTGCGGAGAGGATGTGGACTTCCTGGCGGACCGGGTCTGCGAGCCGGATAACCTTTCCCGCAAAGTGGAAATGGTGCGCCAGTACAACGCCACCCACGACCACAAGATCTTCTACGCCGACACGGAGGCCCTGCAAAACCGTGATCCCTCCCCCGCTCCTTTTGTGGAAAAATATTTCGCGGAGCAAGGGATCACCTACCGCAGCGCCCGCCGGACCTGGATCTACGCCCTCAACCTGGTGTCCAACCTGATGATGGACCACCGCTTCGGAGGGATCGTGCGGTTCATGTGCTTCAATAACCTGGCCAATACCTCTGGCCAGTCCTGCATTGAGACTCCCAAGGAAGGAGCAATGCTTCCCGCCTGCGGCCTGGTGTACGAGCGCATGTCTCGCACCCTTGCGAAATGGCCGGTGGAGATCGAAGGCTACACTTCTTCCGCCCGGAATGACGTGCAGATTCAAGCCGCCTGGAATGAGGACAAAACAAAACTGGTGGTTTACCTGCTCAACCGAACCGACGAGAACACCGCCGTCACCCTGGATCTCAGCGGGCTTGCCATTCCCTCTCAAAAGGCGTCCATCCACCTGATGACCGCGGCAGAAGGCACCACCCAGGAGACAGTGAAAAGCCAGGGGAATATTATCCAGTCCCATCGCTACTGCGCTCTGGATACAGCTCTGCCTCAAACCTTCCCCATGCCTCGCTTCTTCTTTACTGAGATTGTCATCGGGCTGTAACAAGCCACTATTTCTTTTATCTATATTAATTCCCTATATACTCAAAACGGCCGCGGAAAAATTCCGCGGCCGTTTTGAGCAATTAATAGCGTTTTAACCTTTTCATGGACTAATTTAGCATTCCATAGGTAAGTCCACTAATGGTTTTCTAAAAATTTCTGAGCTACCTGCCACGCCCCCAATGCCGAAAGCGAAAGGTCCACTGGAGACATAACTGCACGCACCTCTGGAAACAACTGAGATCGGACGAAAATATCCTTAAGCGCCTGCTGAAGGGAGAATTTTCCTGATACAACCATTTCCCAGTCAGAACCGATACCAAGATGCTCTTTTAGAGATTTCAGCGCAACGACATCCTCTTGAAAGACCGCACCTAACAAATAATTGGCCGCGCCAATAGAATCTAGTACGCCGAACTGTGTTAGGATCCTCACTGAAAACGCAGCCCGTCCAAGACCATTTCGTGTGGCTTCATCATATCCCGCAAGTACCAACTCTCGGCAATATTGCTCCGCCTCCACAAACCTGCCCTGAACTGCATCTGCCAATACAGTGTCGTGTGTCAATGCGGCAAGCATCTCCCCACTAATGGTCGTCAGGCATCCAGTGATCGTTCCATTTTTATCAACAGCAACAAACTTGGTATGAGATCCTGGCAGGACCACAAGGTACCCTTTTCCCACCGGCAACGTTGATAGGAGAGCAACTGTTTCCAATTCTTCTCCCCGCATCATGTCCATCTCTCCACAAGATTGGAGATTCACACAGGGAACGGAATTTTTTACTCCAGGCACAAAATGGATCGGCAGGTCACACACCTCTGGCAAACGTACAACCTTTACATTTGCAGCCAGATCGTCTATCTTGACCGGCGCTTGCAAATGAGGAATTTCTACCAGCCCCATATTTGAAGTGATCATACCTCCAGCAAAGACTGCGTCAACCTGCTGAATGGATAACCCGCTCTTTTGAAGGACCTGTTTGATCCCTTGACGCACCGCCTCTTTTAGCTCGTCATTGGTCCCATGAATGGCAGTATTGCGTACACCAACATCACTTTGGAACTGAGCAAGACAGCGCTTTCCATCCTCAACCAAACACACTCTAGTTCGGCTGGTACCAGCGTCAACAGCGATCAAATGCCTCATTGTATTGTTCATTCCCCTCACCACTCTGCTATGGTACCGTCCTCATTGCGCCAAATCGGGTTTTTCCAATCGTGCTCTGTTTGACTAGCCCTCGCTAAAGCTTCTTCGTTGACCTCTACACCAAGGCCCGGTCCCTTCATAATCTCAATATAACCATCCTGATATTGATAAATAGAGGGATCCTTGATATAGTCCAGCAAATCTCCACCTTTGTTGTAATGAATACCAAGGCTCTGCTCTTGGATAAAGGCATTAGGGGTACATGCATCCAACTGGATACATGCTCCCAACGCCACAGGACCAAGAGGACAATGAGGCGCCACAGCCACGTCATAGGCTTCAGCCATTGCAGCGATTTTTTTGCACTCGCTGATTCCTCCCGCATGGGAAAGATCCGGCTGGATAATATCCACATAGCCATCCTGAAGCAGATTCTTGAATTCCCAGCGAGAAAACATCCGCTCACCTGTAGAAATCGGTGTGGAAGTATAGCGAGCAATCTCCCGCAGTGCTTCGTTATTTTGAGGCAATACCGGTTCCTCAATAAACATCAGGTGGAAGGCGTCCAGCTCTTTTGCCAGCACCTTTGCCATGGACTTATGGACACGGCCATGGAAATCCACTGCGATATCCATGTCATACCCAAGAGCATCTCGAATCGCACCCACCCGGTCACAGACAGCCTGGATCTTTTTAAAGCTGTCTATATAATGCAATTCCTCAGTTGCATTCATTTTGATAGCGGAATACCCCTGACTGTGTGCCTCGAGTGCAGCCGACCGAATATCGGAAGGACGATCTCCTCCGATCCAGCGGTAAACACGCAGTTTTTCTCGGCACGCTCCGCCCAGAAGCTCATACACAGGCGCGTTATAATATTTTCCTTTTATGTCCCAAAGCGCCTGATCGATCCCAGCGAGAGCGCTCATTGTTTCTGGGCCGCCTCGGTAAAACCCACCTCGGTACATGGCCTGCCAATGATCTTCAATACACATGGGATCTTTGCCGATCAAATACTTTTCAAATTCATAGACCGCAGCGCGGACAGCATCGGCGCGACCCTCCACGACTGGTTCACCCCATCCGCAAA
>UMIN01033743.1_pt1 | contig 21231 bp, 28 predicted proteins | sample 1965811 | NCBI WGS metagenome assembly UMIN01 (sample SAMEA4836123, study PRJEB28245) | human gut metagenome | biome: gut microbiome; material: fecal sample | place: Denmark | collected 2008
CTGACCAACCGTGTACTCGTGGTGCGGATTATCATGTTCCAGCTTGGAAAGCCGAAGCATGAGAGTGTCGATCTGGTCGTGGTGGTCTTCGTCACCCACGATCCTGATTTCATCCCAACCCTCCGCCATCATGGGAACATCGAATTTGAAGTACATCTTTTGGATTACAGACTCCGGGACAGAACGTTCCCGATTATTGTTGCGCTCCAAACACACCTCATAGGGCGTCGCCATGAAAAGACATACTGTACGCAAATCATGTTTGTGGAGCGCTCGGACACGATCAAGGAACCCGATACGGCGCTTGTAGTTGATATTGGTTGCGTCGTACACCACATCCTTGCCATCCGCCAGATCCTGCAAAACCCTTTTGTGAAGGGTTTGGAAAACCAAGTCCTGTTGGGTTTGGTCGTTCTCGTCACCAAGAACTTCGGCACGGATCGCATCGCTGGAGTGGACGACGACATTAGGGATGCTTTCGGCAGTGAATGACTTCCCGCTACCAGGGAGGCCAACCATCATGTAAAACATCGGCATCTCATTTACCTCCCTGGATTTCCTTTAAGAAGGATCGTTTGAGAATTTCAACGGTAGCCTTTTGCAGTACCTCATTGGCGTGCTGGTTGATCGAAACAGGCACCGTATCCATATAGCGCTTTTTGTCTTCGGTCATAGATTGAATTGCAGTGCTCATCAGTGCCCGTGCTTCTTCCAAAGAGTAGCAACCGCGCTTCACCTCTTTGAGATAATCACACTGGTTACTGATAAGACAGTCAGCGTAAGGCTCGCCGGCTTCGTAACGGGTCATAAACTCCCGCAGCCGCAGAGCATGGTGAAGCTGCTTCGGGTCATACCCAAATGTCTCAATCTTGTCCATTGTGGCAGGGTAGGGGTGCTCCATTGCCTTTTGCTTTTCCAGAGCCATACCCATAATGCAGTTCATCCCGGCGTAGTTGTTATACCGAGCGATCTCTTCACGAGTATCCAGAACAGGCTGGAAAAGATCGGCATACTCCGGGTTGATGATGGAGTAAGGGGTGAACAGGATCTCAACGAAGTTGACATTCTGCTTCTTGATACAGTCGAACATAAGGCGGATGTCTTTGAAATCCACGTGTTCGTCGTTCTCCATAATGTGGGTAGTGCTGAGAGGTTTGGCGTTCAACACGAAATCGGAAAAGCTGGGCAACATGATTGCCTTGGTGTCAATATCGCTACCCTCATAGTCAAGGTTATAATTCTGAGAACCTTGCAGGAAGAGGCCAACCCAGCCTCCCCTGCAATGCTCCAAGACGGGCACCAGATGTTCCCGCATCCGCGCCATAATCTTCTGGCGCTTCTGCTCATCCTGGATCAAAGTCGTCATCGTCATATCGCTCCTTTTTGATACAATCCCGGATCAGTCTCCGGTATAGGCTTGAGTCGAACTGCTCCATATCTGCCCAGCGCATAAGATGTTCTGACGAGCCGTACCGCTCTGTCACATCACCGGACACATCGTAGAGTCGCCCGCCAATCTCTTGAACGTAGTGGTTTTCTACCGGCTCATACATCATGGTGCCGCCGAACCGCTCTTGCAGAATAAATGCGAACCAGAAACAGCATCCGTTCAGAAAAGTCTCCTGGGCATTTTTGAAATGACTGATAAAATAAAGCACATCATCGCGCCCTAATTTAGTCTCCATCCCACACACCATCGGGACGCATTTGAGCAAATGCCAGCAAAGAATAAAGAGGTTTGATTGCATTTGTTCTTGTAGGCATCCAGTAACCAGTTGCACCGTGCTCTTCGGAATCTTTCCGCTCTTCATTGCTGATATCTTCCGTAAGGCTTTCCAAAACCATAATCGCATTCTTGAGAACGGGGATACTTTCAGTGCCACTCATCCCATAAATGGAACGGAGTCCCCTATTCTCGCCATCTTTAGTCGGGAAAACACCATCTTTGTAATACCAGCGGCTGTAGTTGTAAGTAATGTTCAACCACATTTCACTGGTACCACCCAAAGCATATGTCCCGCCTCGCATCTGGTGTGGAGTATCCGTATGCAAAGTTTCCTTTGTCACAGGATCGACCAGAGAGACGTCATAACTCATTTTTATCACCTACAATAATTTACTTTGTGGCTAATGAAATGTTAAGGATACATCGCCTTCAGCTTATGAGCGGCTTCTGAGATAGCCTGAGCCGTCCGCTCCATTTCTTCTGGCTTTGTATCATATCCCATGGAAATACGAACTGTACAAGCCGCATCCTCATCTGACATTCCAATAGCTTTCAAAACATGGGATACCTTCGAGCTGGCAGCACTACAAGCAGAACCGGCAGAAAGATAAATCCCTTGCTGATCCAGCAGGAGAAGAAGAGATTCGCTGTTGACTCCCGGAATAGTAAGACTAATGATATTGGAAGAGTAGTTCTCAGTATCACCATTGATATAAAACTCTCCCATCATTGCATTAGACAGCCGGGTTAAAAACAGGCTTCGCAAGTAAGACCAGCGAACTTCCCAGTTGCGTAGTTGACTGGTGACAATTTCTGCGGCCTTGCCGATCCCCACGATCCCAGGGACATTTTCAGTGCCTCCACGCATCCCTCGCTCCTGGCCTCCGCCCATAATCCAAGGGTACTTGTGAACAGTGTTGCTGATATAGAGCACCCCTACGCCCAGAGGAGCACCAAACTTGTGACCGGCGATCGAGCATAAGTCAATACCGCAGTCTTTGACATTCATGCTTACATGGCCTGCTGCTTGGACTGCATCTGCATGAAAAAGAGCATGATACTTTTTACAAAGCGTTCCGATTTCTCTCATGGGATTTACAGTACCAAGTTCATTGTTTACCCACATGATAGAAACAGCTGTAGAACGGCCAGAATTTACGGCATCTGACAGCGCACATTCCAGAGCGTTTAGATTTACGCTACCGTCCTTATAGACATTGATACGTTGGGAGGCAAGCTGGGGGTAGCTAATCGCCCCATAAATCAACGGTTCCAAAATAGAATCGTGTTCAAGATCGGTCGTCAACACCAGCTCTCCGCCAAAGCATCTAAGCCACGCATTATTGGATTCTGTACCACCGGAGGTAAAGAAGATCTCCGAAGGATCAGCACCAATCATGTCGGCAACTTGGCGGCGAGCATTTTCAACAGCTTTACGGGCTTTAACACCTTGGGTATGGATACTCCCAGGGTTTCCTACATGATTGGGGCAAAGCCAGGGAAGCATGGCGTCCAAAACTTCCGGGGAAACAGGAGCGTTGGCGGCATTGTCCAGATAAATCAAAATATCTCACTCCTTAGATAAAAAAGAGGCTCAGATCGCAGACAGCCAGTTGCTACTATCGTTCTGAGCCTCCTTAATGGTTTACTTTGTTACTTACGGGGGATAACAGGGGAAAGGGCGTCTTCCACCGGCTGATACCGCTCCGCATTGATAGCCTCTAAGAGACAATCATAAGGATCGGTCTTGCCGCTCATTACCATCTTGGCAATGTTGGGCGAGAAACCGCTGACCAGCGCAACGCCCAAATCGTTTTCCTTCACGGGAATAGTCCCGGAGCGGGAATTGACGTTCCAAAATACCAGCCTGGGGATCTGATATCCGGCGTCTGCATACCGCTGAGCGATCACCTCAAACAGACGGGGAGTAGGGGCGACTGCTCTGCTATATCCCCACCTATCATGGCAGGCTGCGCTGGTGGTTGCACAGCTATCGAACTCCATATCAGAGATGATAAGGATATTTGCAGGGAGATCACTTTGTTCCATATGCTGGTTGATTGCCGTAGTAAGGATCAAGTCGAACACGGCCTCGATGTTGGTATTAGCAACCTCGTTATGGGAAGCCGCAATCCGCAGCTTCTCACGCAGATTCTTACCTCTGCTCAAATCGACCAGCTGGGGCCGCTCAGAGAAGGTAATGTACTGATCTTTGAACTGCCCGGAGGAACGCTCAGCAAAATAGATAGCCAGAGAGTTTGCAACCTCCAATGCAGATACACCAGTATTTCCAACCGTCACCCGCATACTGCCAGAGCCATCGGCCACCACAATAGTATTGCCGCATCCCTGAACTGTGTCGGGAAGGTTCTTCCACAACGCTTCCAAATTGGTATCGGTGCTGTTGGCGCGACCGTACTGATGCACGATATCATGCGGGAACAGGACGGAAGCGTTGATTTTGGCCTCGCCTCTTTCTACGGCACCCAGGAACGCACGCCGGCGATCCTCGTCGTGGCGAAGGAAAGCGCTGTTGTACCGGAGATTAGCACGAGAGGGAACACGCTGATAGTCGATCTCGTCCCACTTCTGATCGGTCATCTGCTGCTCAACCACGACCAGATAACGAGAGAGGTTAGCCAGCATATGCTGGTAGTCACGCTCGGTCATGTTAAGAGCTTGACGCAGAATACGGGCATAGTGGCGGGTCTGCTGAGAGGAAGCCTTACAGCGAGGCATCCACTTCGCCAGAATGGAGATCGGATTTTTGGCAGAGCAGTTATAGGCATCGTCGAAAATCTGCTTATTGACCAGATCGGTCACGGTGCCACGAACAGGAGTATCCAACAGGCACCACAAATCATCCCATCGACCGTACTCAGGCACCAGTGCCACCACAGGGGCGACGTACTCGGGAAACTCCTTCGCCAGAGGCACCATGCAGGCACGGAACAGCCGACGCTCGCCCAGTCCACCACGGACATCACGAGCATAAAAGAGCCATTTCATTGCCATCAGCTTGTCCTCGAAGAACGCCTTGGTGAAGCGCTGAGAGATATCGTGCTCGCTGGCACTACGGAGAGATGCCACAGCGAAATTGAGATCCAGGAGAGCCTTGCCGGTAGTGCGGAAGCCGACTGCACCATTCTCGGTGACAGAGACATTGCACTCGTTATTCAGCGTGCTCTTGATCCCATCCATAAAGTTGCTCATTATCTCTTACCTCCTATATTGAGATACCCAGGACACACTTTTTATTTACTGTTGCTGTTTGTGCCCAGAGAAATGGAGCGGCAGGTAGGACTCGAACCTACGAATGGCAGCTTGGCTTCCTTGAACATTGCTGTTAGCGGAACTCCTCGTTTCGCATTGTAATAGGGCTGCTGTGTTGACCACTTCACCACTGCCGCATGAAGCTCGTCTTTCCGAGCCGTCACAACCCAGTTCAAGATATTTGGGTTGAATATCTGGCGTTTACCGTCAGCATAGACATAAACGATCCCAAAGCCCTATGCCTATCCGCCCATTAGCAGGGGCGGCTTCTGCTTGTGCCAGGGGTGGGACTCGAACCCACGACCACGGGATTAACAGTCCATAGAAAGTTGCTGTAAGCGTTTCAACAAGACACGCATTAGTACGCGCTCTATCCAACTGAGCTACCCTGGCAAGTGTTGCAAGGAGTGGGACTCGAACCCACGACAATCAGTTCCCTTTTTACATGGCTGTTAGCGCAACTGGGGGAGGGGAACGTTACGCATTTTTTATACTGGTGCTCTACCAACTGAGCTATCCTTGCATGGTGGGAGGCTTTTTCATTGCTGTCTGCGTTGCTCTGTACGCATACGAATACGGAAACCTCCCAGAAACCGCTATATCCGTAAAATGGCTCTTTGCCACGTGTGCGGGACACATTCTCATTTCCACAAGCAGGTAATGTTGATGGTTGCTGTTAGTGCCCCAATTCGTTACTGTTCATTCATCGTCGCATTCATTACTGTACTGTCATCCGAAGATGACTTAGGGCTTGTCTCGTGTTCTATTCATGGCTTCCTCCACATACCCGGCGCTGGACGCCGCTGCCGCTGATCACTTTGAATCACAGAACGATAGTCAGGAACTTCTTCATGACACACACGACCCTTCTTATAGATTGATGACGGTTTTTTTGGGAGCTACGGAGTCGAACCGTAAGCAAAAGTTTTGCAGACTTTCAAGGTAAAATTGCTGTGCGTGTCCACCGTCGATTACACGTTATGAGCTGTCCCCGGACGCTCCCATGTCGCCCGTCTTTCCGGGCCGTCAGCGGTCTTTCCCGCCGTCAGAGAGAGGAGGTGATAAAGAGTTCGCCGCTATTACGGCTTGGCGGAGGGGATGGGACTCGAACCCACACACCCTTGCGGATTACTAACAATTTAGCAAACTGTTTCCTTACCAGTTAGGATTACCCCTCCACGCTTTTCAACGAGACGCATTGAGTCAAAGTCAAAGTCTGATTGTTGTAAAATTGCTGTTAGCGCCTCATACTCCGGTTGTGCAACCGGATGAATTACTCACTCACGCTCTCTGTGGGACTGGTATCCAGGAGCTTTGCGAAGTTGGCGATGATAGCGGTATTGTTCTTCCGCTGCTGGGACATGGCCGCGCGTGTCGCGGCCAGTTCCTTGGAATAGGCGTCGATCTCAGCCAGGTCGTTGTCGATCTGCTGGTTGATACCCTCCAGCTCATTCATCGTTCTGGTAACGATGTCTACCGCCTCGCTTGCCTGACGAGCCAGACGAGCAACCTCAGTCTGCTTTTCCTGCAGGAGATCGCGGGTGACAGGTACGGGGACGGCGTTTTTACGGGATCTCATTGCTTTCACTCCTCTTGCAGAATAATTTTCTTTGTTGCTATCCAAGAACTAAATGGCCGAAGCCATTTAGTAGAATAGTTGCTTGTAGAGCTTGTAGTCTCTGATCCGAGCCGTGCGCTTGACTTTGCTGGACAGATCCTCGCAGAGCACCTTAGACGCGAACTCCGGGTCTTCCAGATTGAACTGGGTACTCTCGCATTCCAGCAGGTGAGCACGGTAGAATATACCGGACTGATGGATTACATTGTACCGTAGCGAGTAGGCACCGTCCATCAGGGTATTCAGACGATTTACCAGACCCTGCATCTTAGAGACGTTGATCTTGCTGTTCCGCTCTGTCCGAATCAGGTTGTCTGAATAGACATAGGCACGGAAAATTACGCCTCTGGCCTGCTGGTAGTATCCCTCTGCATCCCTCAGACGCTTGAATACCTGCAAGATTTCAAACGGCATCTCGGTCTTCTCACCGTTTATCATCACGCCGTCATCAAGCACATCTTCCTTGGGGAAATTGATGATCTGCTCTTCGGTCAATCCAAACCAAGCCAGGTAAAGGATTACAGCGGGAAGATCGAACAGGGTTTCATCGTAGCACTCGGACACTTTGATGGAATCCTGGATTGCCTGGTGGAGCATACCCAAGTTCTTGTAGTATTGCACTCCACTGGTCTCATTGATTTTCAGGTCGTCCACAGTGACGGAGGCCAAAATGCTTTCCTGTTCTGCCGGCAGCACGCCATTGGCAATCAGGTATCGCACATAGCTCATCACATGGCTTTTGTAGTTGAAGAAAATGCTGGTATGACGAACCCTCATGGAGTTGAACATGGACACATACTGTTCCTTAGTAAAGCCATTGTCCAGCGATTGGCCTGTCTGCTCTTCATAGGCCAGAACCTTTTTCCAGGCGATATCAAAGTTTTTCTTGACGCCTACCTTAGCATAGCCGCCGTCCGGGTCTTCAAAGAATTTGTTACGGATCATATTCCCCTCTCCAATCCGTTCAAATCATTTTCTATGTTGCTATCTTACCATACATAGCTGAGATTGTCAATAGCAAACAAGAAAATTATTTGCGAAATTTTTCGGGGACATCCGCTTCACCTCACTCTGCCGCCGGCACGTCCATCATGTGCTTACACAGGAACTCACGATCCGTTACGGACAGGGAAGAGAGGATTGTCAGCAGCCGATCCGGGCCGGTCACGATCTTTCTCCATTCCGTATAATGAGCTTGCCACACGCCCAGCCAATACTGAGCAAGGCCGGTAGCGTCTTGGTTCTGCTTGAAAAACCCATCCAGCAAAGCGATAATCTCTTCACTGGACGCTTCGAGAGGACGCTTGATATCCTTGCCCTTCCCATGCGCAACCAGAACCAGGCGTGCGCCTTGAGCCAGCTGGACGTTGAGGTAGACATAGGCACCAGAGGACGCTGACATCTGTACGGGGAGGGTACCAGTGTACGGGAGCTTAATGTCCGTCTCGCTGATACTCCGCATCCCCACGGCGCTGACATCCAAATCATATTTGCCGAAGTTTGCTGCCATACTGTTTACGATGTGCATTTTTACGCGCCTCCAAATAAGTATTAGGTTGACTAAACTGAAAACGTGTGATATGATGTACTTAACTTCACGAATATGTACGTGTCTGGTATTTACTATACCAGCTTACTTTCGTGCTGTCAAGTGTTTTTCACGAAAAAAATCGTGACATTCAAATTCTCTGTTTGGAGGTTGTGTTATGGACTCTGTCATTTTTACAAGGATTAAAGAATTGTGTGCTGAAAATAACATCACAATCAACAAACTGGAATCCGAACTTGGTATGAGCCAATATTCCATTGGAAGGTGGAAAAGCTCTACTTCTCCAACCATTGATAAAATCTCCAAGATCGCTGAGTATTTCCATGTCTCCATTGACTACCTGGTAGGCGCTTCTAATGTGCGCTCTACTGCTGATACCATGCTCGGCGACCCCGACTATATTACCCTCCAGCGGGCCAGAGAGCGCATGACTGAGCAGGATAGAAACCGCATGATGGGTATTCTGAAAATCGGATTTGACTACGCTTTTTCCGATGAGAATGATCCGCAACAGAAGAAGTCCGTTTTATTGGACACGGAATAAGTTATAATATGCACCCATGATGTCTCCGTGTAGCGAAAGGAGGGCGAAATAGTGAGGAGCGTTTTTGTACAGCGTAAGGTCTTGGAGCTTTACCAGAACATGGATTCTGTATCCTATCCTATCCAACCTGAACTGCTCTTGCAGTGCATCCCCAAAAGCTGTCGCATTTTGTCGTATCAGGAAATGGCCGAAGTCACTGGATGCACCGTCCAAGACGTTGCCGTTCTATGCAAAAGCAATTCTGGAGCAACACACTACGATCCAGATACAAACCGTTATCTTATTCTCTACAACGCTGAAATGAACGCTGGCCGTATCCGGTGGACTTTGGCGCATGAGATCGGCCATATCTATATAGGCCATCTGGAAGTCATAGAGGGAGCCGAAATCGCCTATAATGAGCAAAGGGGATTCTATGACCAGTTCGAGAGCGAGGCAGACTACTTCGCCTGGAATTTGCTTGCTCCGCTTCCTATCATGCGCGAAATGGGTATCCGTTCCGCTTCTGAGATCAAGGCAACATACGGGCTGTCCAATCAAGCGGCAGCACTTCAATTTGACCGATACACAAAATGGTGCAGAAGCCATGTCAAAACGGCATGGGAAAACGGAATGCTTCGTATATTCCGCAGTAAGTACATGGCCTAAATGAACCGCCCTCCGAAGAGGGCGGTTTTATTGTTAGCTAATCTTCTGCTCTCCCCAAGAGATTTTGAAGTTTCCGTCCTCGTCTGCCTCACGAGACATCAGCAGGCTCATCAGGTCATAATCTACGCCAAAGCGGTCGTACACCTCATCCAGATCCACGTCCTGCCCCTTCATGAAAAGGTTCAGTTTTTCCTTGGCGAGCACCATTTGCATCTGGTTGGACTCAATGCTTCCAGAGTAAGTAACAAAGTAGATGTCTTTCCAGTCCGTAGAGGTAAAGCGAACAAACCGCATATAGAACTGACTCATCCGCGCATTGTTGTAATGCAGTTCCGGGATGATAACTTTGTTGACGAACTCAAAGTTGACAGAGGAGGGGAGGCACTGCTGGGTACAAAGGAGAATGCCGTTCCCGCTTTCTTTCAGAGTGTTTTTCAGCTTCCGGCGTCCGGCCAGAGTGGTGGTAGAGCCGGTAACGACAAACAGCTTCCGATCCGGGAATCTTCTGCGGATTTCATTGGCGTATGCTTCCACCACGTTTTTATGGCGGACACCAATAACCACAATCTCATCCTTCCATTCGCCTACCATGTCACAGACCTTCCGAATTTTGACCGGCGTATTCGGGCTGTCGTATTCCTCCACAGTGTTGGGTGCAGCAGAAATACGGAGCAGCAGAGTGATCTGCTGGATCAGCGCCATCATGCTATCCTTGCGGCTGTTCCCAGTAAGGGCGAAGTACCGCTGACGCATGGAGAAGAACTCTTCCATGGCCTTTTGATAGACTTCACGCTCTGCAGGAGCGAATGAAACTGGGGTTTGATGAAGTCTACGTATCTCTTTGCCGGTGATCTCCGCGAAAGTCCGGGTGATGACCGAGTAAGAGAGGAGCTTGTTCAGGACATCCGCATTGTAAATGTCCTGGGTTTTCTTACCCACTCCGAAAACGGTGATCCGCTCAGGCAGATGGGATTCAGCGAACAGACTGTATCCAGCTTTATAAGCAGGGAAGGGCTGGCCGTAATAAGGATTACTTGAACAGTTCAGATATTCCTCGCCGTCATCCTTCTCATAGCAATACAGATCTTCTGCCCAGGAGAGCATATTGTAAGAGTTGTTATAAAGCAGCTCAAGCTGAGGCGCACATTCCGAGATGTTGTTCCGGGTGACAGTGCCGGTCATTTCCAGCTTAAACCGTACTCTCCGAAAACAATCCAACACAGCCTTTGTGCGCTTGCTATCCGGGTTGGTCATCTCGTCGGACTCATCGAACACCAAGCACACATTCTGGTTCCGCATTTTGATATGGCGCTTGATCTGCTTACGGTACTTGGTAAGCATATTCAGGGTGATGATAACGAACTCCCCATCCTGTACTTTGTCGAGGTCGGCAAGGCACTTTATCATCCGGTAGTTGGTCATGCCATAGTTTTTGAACACCAGATCCCAGTTGTTCTTGATGGAGATAGCAGTGGACACCACCCACACGTTACGAGCACCCTGACGCTCCATCCGATACCGGCCTGTGGAGATGCCGGCCAGTGTCTTGCCACCACCCTGTTCCCACTGTAACAGATGATAGCGCTTCTGAAGAACGAGGTTCAGGTCGTGCTTCTGGGTGTTATTGAGGTGAATCCACTCCTCGTTCTCATTGTCATAAACGGTAAAGTCATCCAGGAACTGAGCGATCCCGGCGTCCTGCTCCATCTCGGTAAAAGGTTTCGTCTCTCGCTCATAGTCGCGCTGCTTACGACGAATAAGGCGGGCATACTGCTCAAGACCTGTATCATCCGCTTGTCCAGAGGCAAGGGCATAGAAGGGAACGAGCTGTTTCATGCCGTCGCTCATGCTGTTCTGCGCCTTTTTGCTGTACCCCTTGTAAATCAGCCCTCCATCCTGCTTGACCAGTCGTACCACATCCTGGCTGGGCTTCTTATGCTGAGACTTGATAACACGACGAAGATAGGCCAGTACCTTAGCTTCCGTGATACGGATTTTTGCCCATTCCTCATACTTCATATCCTTGGGCTGTTCCTGATGGCGGAACTTGTAGAGATATTCCTGACACTTGGCATATTTGTCTATCAGTTTGGGGTTGGACTTGATATGGAACATCAGCTTCCGCACTTCATACTCGAACGCATTATCGCTCCCACCCATCGACGCCAGCTTAACGCGGGCACTGTTGCTCCGCATCCGCTCTCTGGCCGGGGCAACGACTTCCTTACGGACGATCTCAAGCAGCTCTGCCGCGTTATTCATGTCGGTCAGATTGAACCAGTTGGCGCTGTTCAGAGCATAAGGTTCTCCCTTATCGGCAGCGTCCAGCTTCTTCTGCCAAAAGAGTATCTTGGTAGCGTAGCTATCCACGCCAAGAGATTTGAACGCATCCTTCTGGATGGAGACCTGACCCAGGAAAGAGAAATCTTTTGCCAGTTCGGAAATTTTCGCGCCGTCCAAATATTCGTCGGCCAGGAAAGACGCCGGCACCACAATCGCCATAATGCCCAGAGGCTTCAGCAGCTTCGCCGCTTTCAGGCAGTAGTACATCTGAGAGATGATCTCGCCATCCTCCGTCTCCCATTTCAGATTGAACGGAGGGTTGCCCACTACATAGTCAAACCGCATATTCGGCTGATAGAAACGGATATCGCGGTGTTCCAGATTAGCGGCGGGGTAAAGATAGTGCGCTACTTTGTGGGACTTGATGTCCAACTCACAGCCGTAGAAGTTTGCCTCCAGCGGCATGAAGTTACAGAAGTTGGCGATGCCAGAGGTGAGGTCTGCTACCGTTTCGTCCATAGCAGGAGACAGCGCCTCCATGATAAACTGGCAAAGAGCGGGAGGCGTAAAGAACTGACCGTTCTCGATCTCCTTCTTAGCCTCCGCATACTCATGATAGTTGGCAAAGTCAGAGCGTTTTAGGCCATGCAATCCACCGTCTCCGGTATAGGCATTATAGATATCCTCGCGGGAGATCCCAGACTGTTCGGCCAAATCCTGGTCTACCAAATAGAGGATTTTGTCGTTCAGCTCCTGTCGGGCTTCCTGGGGAATCGGTTCGTTAAGGTATTGATACTTCATTCTTTCACCTGCTCTATCTTTCTTTTTCTGGAGAGAGGCTTTTGTGCGGAGTCCTCTCAGAACCGCGCCCCTCACTTCTATTACAGAAAGAAAAGGGGGATTGCTAACCGGTCAGGCTCTTTTTCTTACCTGATACCACTTTGTAACGCAGTCTCCAAAAAGCGGGCAGGCGCGAGAACAAGGATAATTGACGATCTTCTTTTCATCCCAAAGACAGGACATACTGTCTCTGGAGGCTCCAAGATCAATCTCACTTTGCCGGAGCAGTTCATCCGTAAAGCCATTGACATACCCGTTATTATCTCTCACTTGTACCAACTGGAATAGGGTATAGATGCGCTCCGAAAGGCCGGGGTCATATGCGGCATATTCCTGAAGAAGTTGGCGCAGCACATATGCGGGATTATCTGCGCCTGCAATATAATCGAACAACGCCTCTTTCAAAATCATCTCCATCAGCTTGCCAGTGTAGTCTTCCTTCGGGCAAGCGCACTCAGCACTCATGTATGCAGCGATAGCCTCCAACGGCGGAGCATTTTCGCCCGCGAGTTTGCAATGCCCCTTGCAGCACATGATGATATTACAGGTTCTCTGTTCCATGACCTGCCTCCTCTTTGCTCAGATAGTTTCTTGTAGCCCTCGCAACGCCCTCCAAAAAGCGGCCCCATTCCATATTGCATTCACTTGCCGGCCATTGGTGGAAGTCCCGAAGCATAGGCCAAACTGTGGCGGAAATTTCCACATCGTTCAGGAGTTTTACCAATGGTACAAAATTGGTAATCCTCAGCCATGCGTGGCAAATATACAGCACCCGTTCCTCCATGTTAGTGCGCGGATCAATCTTTCCGGTGAAGCGAGTTTCCGAAAAGTAGTCGTTGTGCTTGATATACAGGTCGTCACCTTTTAGGAATAGCTGGCACTGACATATTCCCTCAAAAGGGACAGAAGCAAATTTCCTAACGCCTCTGATTTCTTCCGGCTTGGGGAGCTTGCCGCCCGCGCAAAGCACTTCATATTCCGGTTTCGGAAAAAGAAACTGTTTGCAAAACGCAGCCGGATTAGATAGGGTCTTAGTGATTGGAGCAACCAGCGCCCCGGATTTCCAGAATTGATACTGGCACAAGTCGTACCACATTCCGTCGCTGATATCTCGGGAAAGCATCGCCAAACAGATGCCCGCCGACGTGTTGAACCTGAGAAGATAAACGGTAGAACCTTTGCGTTCCGCCGTTTTACAATCGTCGGCGGCAGCAAGCATCCGCTCAATGTACTCCACATGAGATTGGTCGGTATGCTCCGTAATTGTGGCGTCCGGGTAGTTCTCCTGGGCTTTTTCTTGGGTGGGATAGTAGAGCAACAAAGTGTGGCCGTCTGCGGTTTGCACTTTGAACCGTTTCAAAATGAACACCTCCAAAATTTTCGTCTCCCGCCTTAATTACAGACGGGAGACGACGGATGCTAACCTCATCTCTCAATAGTAGCGAGAAGATTTTGGATATGAGCCATTTCTTTGCCCCGTTCCACCGTTTCGCCCCAGAAGCAGTGACCGCAGTATTCCCAAATACCATTCGGCCACTCTCCACCGACCTTACGGAAGGTGGCATAGGTGCTCCGCCATTCGCCGGTCTTTTCATCCAGCTTGCTGGAGTACGGCTCGCCCATCTGGGAGCACCGGGCACTCATACAAACAGGTGGCAGACAATCCATTGCATTGTCCACTACGGCCTGAGTCACAAAGTCACCGGGCTTTGCGGTGGCGTAGTCGAAGTCATCCTCATCTATGACTTCCTTTCCGTCCCAGACCTGCTTGGGCTTAGGAGCGATGGTGGACACGTCCAGCAGATGAGCGCCAGGGATATTCCGCTTGACCTCCCACACCTCATCCATGTCGCCAACCAAGTTATACAGCTCCTTATGGCTATGGACGACATTCAGCCGTGACCCAGGCAGGTTATTGGCCTGCTCCGGGAGAGGCACGCCATTGACAGTAGCATGGTAACTGGCAGTGATGTAGGAGATCGCCTTGAGGAAGTCCGCCAGGTTGCTCACACTGCTCATAGCCTCCATAAACTCAGGCCAAGTATGGTCGCAGGCTCCAAGGCCGAAGCGTTCCATTTCAGCCTTGTCGCCGTTATATTCCTCGGAAACGATGTAGCTGTCATTCAGATCGTTCCAGAAAATCACTTTCCGTCTGGTCATAATATCCTCCTCTGTTAAGGACGGCACGGCAACAGAAATGCCGGCTCGTCCCAGTTGACTTCATCCAGTTCGTCGCGTCCGTACCGCTTACACACCAGCAAGCATGGATACGGAGTCCGCATTGTGTCGCTGCTCCCCATATAGATGTTACGATACGGCCCAACAGCCTCCAAAATATCCAGATAGCGATAGGCATCGAAGTAACTCGTTATAGAAGTGCCGTTCTCGTCCTTGGTGGTAACGGTAATCTTCGGGAAAAGAGGCTTCCCCAAATTCTTCATACCTCTCCACTCACGGATGATCTTTTTGCAATCATCCACAGTGGGCGGCGAAACAACCAACGAAGCGTTCGCGTCCTTGAGATAGTCCTGGACGTACTTATCATACGTTTCTGTCCGATCACCTACGGGGATTCCCTCGGGCTGTTCCGTAAACAGCACCACCATGGTTCCATCTGTTATGGCAAAATGCTTCTCGCTGGGATGAACACCAGCCAGAGCCTCCGACTGGATTTCGTCATATCGGGTCTGCTCCCGCCCTACAATCCGTTGTAGAGCGGAGAGCTGCTTCTTTGTCAGCTTCATGCCGGGTTCCTCCTCAAATACTGTTCCACAAACTCCTGGACAAAAGCGGCGCTGCGAAACTTGATATCCACACGACCATTTTTGAACAGCTTGATACTTTTGATCTTGTTCATGTGAGCGATCTCAAACTGGTTTTCCTGAGTATCGTATTTGAAAAGTTCCGGGAACCACTGTGCGCCACCCTTGAACTTTCCAACCTCGTAATGTACCAGCGCATCCAGAATGGTCTTTAAGGACTGGCTGGGCTTATACTCAGAGACAGGGTTGCTCATCCACTTGTTTTCATCACAATATACCCACGATCCAGTCAGACGGAGCACATCGTTCTTGATCTCGAACTCTTCCTCATACTGATCAGAACGCCAGTTTCTGTGATGAGACGCATCCCAGCACAACCGGAGAAATTCATTCATGGCTCGCTCCTGGAATGAGAATCCGCCCAGCTGCACAAAGATCTCATCCACGACCTGTTCATACCGGAGAGGGAGAGTACGCAAGGACTGTTCAAACTTATCCTTTTCGACCTTATAGGCGTTCAGCTCCTGCCGATAAGAGGCGATCTCGTCTTCGCTCATGCTTCTGTATCCACCCCAGGGCAAATTCGGCTCCTTCGGGCCGGTGGGAATAAGATGCTCCTCAATCTCGCGCTCGTCCAGCTCGACACTGTACTTGCGGCTGAAATAATTGACGACAGTTGAAATGAATGTGCGGTTTCTCTTCTTCATGGTGTCGTAAACACCATCTACGTTGCAATCACCGCCCACATACCGGTCGATAAAGTCTTCGTCTGCGGTCAGGATTCCAGCCTGCTCTGCCTTGGCTGCGGCCATCGCCTCAGCAACCTTCTGGAGTGCCGGCCCAGCCTTATCAAAGGCTTCCTGCTGGCGGAGACAAAACACCTTGTCATCCTCGGAAATTCTGTTGTCCGCCTTGATCTCGACGGCGGAGAACTTCTCCATCAAACTCATCTTTCTTCCTCACTTTCATTTTTGTTGTATCTACGAACAACGGTATCGGAGTATTTGTTGGCGTGCCTCACGGCCACGTGTTCCAAAATCAGCTTCACGGCCACAAGGACAAGCCCAAAGAGGATTTCCATATCAGCCACCTCACTTTATGGGGTGAGGCTTTTTATAGTGGAGCCTCCCAGACCACTACATTTTCAGAATGAAACTACTATTTGCTAACCTTTTCTCGGAAGTTTTTGTTGAACTGATCCTTGTAGGCAGCAACGCCGTTCCAGTCGTCATATACAACCTTCTCCGTCTGATCTCCCAGCTGGAAAACCAGGTTGGGTCTTGGCTCTCTACCATCTTCCCACACCCGGCGCTCTCCACACACATACCACTTGGCAAAAAGCTGGCGGGCGTGTACCTCACGCAGATAGTAACGCTGTGTCTCGACACCCCGGTAAACCTCTCGACCTGTTCCGTCTTCGATGCCGACAAACATAACCTTGATAACTTTCTCAGGATTGCGTTCCAGATCGTTGTACCAGGAATTTTGAGAACACTTCATAAACCACTCGTCGCAGACCTCAGAGTGTTCCAGCTTTGCGTGCTGTTCGATATAGGCCAGCCCCAGCCGGTCGAACTCATCCTGTTTCATGAAAGACTCTGCCACGTGTCCGGCGTCATCCTGGCATATCAGCTTTACACGGTCTGCCAGACACGCCTCGGCGTTCATTCCAACAGCATTGAATTTTTCGTAATCCTGCGCAGTTGGAGATATAACTTCGATTTTCATAATCTTGCCTCCCGTTAAATCTCTACGCGGTGGATGGTATAATGCCTCTGAGGGAAAGAACGGCAAGAGCCATCACGGAGTACCAGCATCCAGACATTTGTGTAACGTCCGTTGATCTTGGAGCACTGGGCGTCAATCTGGATAACATCCCCAACGGATAAGAAAGTCTCCCGCCGTAAATCGTTAAAAACAACTCTCATCATATTTCTGCCTCCTTAATATCGCTTGACCCGCACTTTCAAACCGTATCGCTTGGCAAGCTCGATCATGTTCTTGGTACCACGGCTTTCTCCGTTCCAGAATGCGGCCAGAGCGTCGGAGTTCTGTGCCATCTGCTCATTGCGTAGGTATCCAGCTCGCTTGCCGTACAGTTTCCACTGGGCGGGGTAGTAGTCAATGGTGTATCCCTTTTCCATGGCATACTGTTCGCCCAGCGTATCAGCGCCCTTGGCCTGTCCACAAACAACAGTGATCTCATCCGTAATGTTGCAAAGCAGTTTATCCATGGTCGCTTTCAAAAGCTGGTAGTCATCAAAGTCTCGCCCTCCGGCGATGATAACTCGAAACACACTGACCACCTCCTCACTACATTTACAGACCGTTAATGTTTCTTGCTAACCTCAGCGATCATTTTTTCCAGTCGTTGTGCTACCGGGTCAGTAATCGTCAACAGGATATAATCGCGTTTGTAGTAGGGCTTGCGATGTTCCTTATCTGAAAAGGTATGGATTGCATCGTAGTCCAGACGTTTTCCACCATCAGACGGTAGAGAAAACAAAATCTTGGCGTCGGCATACTCGCGGTGCGCCCACCCCATCAGGCGGCACGCCTCATCCATAAGCGTGCTGAGATACTGCGTGTTACTCAGTCGATATAACCGGAAGATGTAGCCATATACGGCATTCTCGTTCTTCTCGGACTCCTTCGCCTGCTCATCCAGAGGAGCGGGGCGCAGCCGCCCCAGCTCTACCAACTCCTGCACGTACTTAGGAACTTTCATGTCGTTCCCTCCTTCTCAAAGTAGAACGGAACACCGGCCTGGAAGGGATAAATCGTGAAGTCATGGTCGCTCCACACTCGCATTGCATGACGGCAAGGCTTATCCTTGGGAAGAACAATCCGCTTCTTGCCGCCAAACATAATTTCGATATGGTCGTCGGCGTATCGGTTCTCAACTTCCAGCAGCTTGAAGATATAGGATTTCGCGGTTTCCTTGACTTCTATGACATACCGATAGGCTTGAAAGACATTGCCATCATGCTCGGATTTGTAACGTCCAGGCTTCAACATCACAAATACAACTCCTCTCCACCCACGAACACATGGGTAATACCGTCCGCGATCTCCACCCGGATGTCCTTCTCCTCCATGACCCGGCGCTTCTCTGCAATGCCGTAGGAGGCAGTCAGGCAGTCATCATCCATAAATGCGGCAACCTCGCCCATCTCCACTTCAGGAATCAGATCAGACAGGAACACACAAAACTGGTCTTTGCTCACCTGCTCGTACTTGTGAGCATACTCGATCAGGTTTTCCAGCAGCTCCCGCGTGAAAGAGCTTCCCTTACCAGTAAACACATTGGGGAATGCGTAGCTCATGTAGGCCATAAAGCCCTCATCGTTAAATCCCTTTTTCATCAGTCGTACCTCACTTTCAAAAAGTCGTTGATTGCTTGTACTATATTTACAAACCGTTCTGTAATTTTGCTAACCAAAAAAAAAGAGACGGGATAGATTTCTCCATCCCGTCTCGTTCTGTTCTTATCGTGCGCCAACCCCTGCCAGCAGGGAGGCCATCTTGTCCATCATGGCGTGCCCGTCCATGATCCGGCCCCAGTTGTTCTCCTGGTAGTTAGAGGTCATGCGGCGGGGAGCGGTATGCCCAACCATGTCGCTCATCGCGTTCAGTGCGCCCCAGGCAGTACCCTTGAACTTGAGAATGTCCGGCGCGAAGTAGCAGATCATGTACTCCTCACGGGCTTTCGTTGCGTTCCGCTTTTCGCGCTCGCTCATGTCATCCGTGGCCGGGAACATCTCGTCCAGAATTTTGGCGATCTGCTCATCGGTGACGGTCTTGTTCGCCATCTGGTCGGCGTACACAGCCAGCTTGTCCATGTACTTATTCGCCATGTCCAGGCACATCCGCGCCTCCTGGAGCTTGGCCTGAATGTCGCCGGTGTGCCGGACAGACCACGCACGCTTTGCGCCGCTCAGTGCGATGTTCAGAGTGTTGTTGCAAACCACCCGGATAGGTGTCATACACACGCGGATAGCACCGCTGCCGTCGTGGGTGTTGGAGAAGCACAGATACGGCTCGGTCTTATCGCCGACGATCTCCGTATCGGGCAGTTTTGCCAGCAGCCAAATCTTTCGGCCACCCATAAGGCTTCCCGCCGTCTCGTAGTGAACCTGCCCCTCTCCGCCGATCAGAGCATCGGTGAACGCAAATGCCTCCGCATTCTGCACCACCTGATACCGGTCACTGACCACGCCCAGCACCGCGCCGTCACTGCTCCGCACATTAGCGAAGAAGTTATCCACCTTGCGCCCGCCGCAAACCTGAATGGGCTTGCGTTGCACAGTCCAGTCCAGACCAGCCAGCCGAAGTGCATCGGCACTGGTCGGCGCTTCCTCAACCTGAGTACCCAGGCCGTGCCAGGGCTTCTCGCGTCCAGCATAGAACATACTCTCAACATTCGCAGACATTTTTACGTACCTCCTAAATTTTGTTCTCGTTTGTTTTTTCTCCGGCTACTATACTTACAGAAAAGAACTGCGTTTTGCTAACCGTCTGTTTAATTATCCCAAATATCGTTGATATCAAAGGAAATGCGGACGTGCCCATCGACGGCAGAAATCACCGTACCGTCAGCCTTATTCATGATGGCCGTAAGAGCTGCCGTTTCTTCCTTGTTCAGGGTAGCGGCAGGGGAGAAGTCCAGCCAGAGAATGGCGTGCTTCTCTTTCATGTTCGGGTCATACCCGTCGATCATCCGCACGTCATCGCACATATTCATAAACTCCACCAGGTCGCTTTTGACGGCCTGGTAGAGCTTGATCTTGGAAAAGTTGGCACGTGTTCCGTTGAAGTTTTCGTTACGGTCGTGCATCTCTGCGATCTCTTCAGGGGTGTAGTTTACGCGCATCCTTTCTTCCTCCTCAACTCCATATACTCGGGGTAGCTCACCCCCATCAACTCGGCGGCAGCATGAAGCGCCTGCTTCTTATCTCCCAGTGGGCCAGCGGGCACCTTGGGAGTCTCGATCTTGTGGGGATACCAGCGGGAACTGCCCTTCTGCTTGGATACATCATAAGTAATGCTCATATGTTCCTCCTTATAAAAATGGCTTCTTACCAAACAGTACGCCAGCCGGGAGACTTGACCAGCTCATCCAGCTCGGCCTCTTTCTGATCTGCCTCCCACTGTTCTTCTTCCGACCAGTCAGAAGTATCCAGATCATACACATCTACACCAACATCGGCGTTAGAGTAAGCGCTCTGCACTAATCCGCCCTTAACACGAACGGCCACCTGTACATCCAGCTCCTGCTCCTCAATCCGCCAGTTGGTGGAATCGGGGTCATTGCGAATGACTGCGGTATCCTCGCCGCACTCGCATTCCTGGTCGTCAGTCAGGTTTTCAGCATCAACATTCCAGGACGGAAGCTCGGCCTTAAACTGCTTGCGCATCTCGGCCTGAGCTGCTTCCTTATTCAGAAACAGCTGGACGGTGGACTGATTGCTCGCGTCAGTATCCTGCTCATTTATCAATACAAAAACCTTCATTATTTGTTAGCTCCTCTCTCCGCACGGTTATTGATATATTCCATCACAGCCTCGTACAGCTTGGGGGACGCGGTGAAAAGAAAGACATCGTACATGGGATTGTCCCGGTCGGGAGCCACCTTGTAAGGGGTGAAACCCTTCTCAATCAAGAAGCTGCACATTCTGGCCCGCTTGCACACATAGGTCTTCTGCTCGTTGGTATTGTTCATCTCTTCAAGTCCTTTCAAAAAGTTGTTTAGAATTGCTTCACTATAATTACAGAGCCAGGGCAAATTTTGCTAACCTCTAAAATAAAAAGCCCGCCGTAAAAACGGCGGGCAATCTATCAGGCCACGGAAGATTTCAAACGGGCGCGGGGATTAGAGGACAGATCGTACCGCGCTTCTCCGTTGGAGAATCGGGCGATGCAAACGTACTCCTGGAATCCGTACTCCTTGCCCAGCGCGGCCAGCTTGCGGTTGATCTTCCGAATCTC
>UMIN01057693.1_pt1 | contig 21125 bp, 16 predicted proteins | sample 1965811 | NCBI WGS metagenome assembly UMIN01 (sample SAMEA4836123, study PRJEB28245) | human gut metagenome | biome: gut microbiome; material: fecal sample | place: Denmark | collected 2008
GGCGTCGGTCTCAGCCAGAGCCTTAGCAACAGCCTTGGTGCCCTCAGCCAGAACAGGGTTCTCGAACACGCCCATAGGCCCGTTCCAAACCACGGTCTTAGCGCCCTTGGCAGCCTCAGCGAACAGCTCGCGAGTCTTGGGGCCGATATCCAGACCCATCTTGTCAGCGGGGATCTCAGTGGAAGGAACATAGTTCACTTCGATGGGAGCATCGATGGGATCGGGGAAAGCTTCTGCCACAGCGGTGTCGATGGGCAGGAGCAGCTTGACGCCCTTCTCCTCAGCAGCCTTCAGCATGTTGGCGCAGTAGTCGATCTTCTCGTTGTCCACCAGGGAGGTGCCAACCTCATAGCCCTGAGCCTTCAGGAAGGTGTAAGCCATGCCGCCGCCGATGATCAGAGTGTCAACCTTGGTCAGCAGGTTCTCGATAACGCTCAGCTTGTCCGCAACCTTGGCGCCGCCCAGAATAGCGACGAAGGGACGCACGGGGTTGTTCACGGCGTTGCCCAGGAAGTCGATCTCCTTGCTCATCAGGTAGCCAACAGCGGTGTCCTTGATGTGATCGGTGACACCAGCGGTGGAGCAGTGAGCGCGGTGAGCGGAACCGAAAGCGTCGTTCACATAGACCTCAGCCAGGCTGGCCAGCTCGGAGCTGAAGGGCTCCAGGTTCTTGGTCTCTTCCTTGCGGAAACGGGTGTTCTGCAGCAGAACCACGTCGCCGTCGTTCATAGCGGCAACAGCGGCCTTGGCGTTCTCGCCAACCACAGTATCGTCATCGGCAAAGACCACGGGCTGCCCCAGCAGTTCGGAGAGGCGCACGGCGCAGGGGGCCAGGCTGAACTTGGCCTCGGGGCCATTCTTGGGCTTGCCCAGATGGCTGCACAGGATCACCTTGCCGCCGTCAGCCACCAGCTTCTTGATGGTGGGAAGGGCTGCCACAATGCGGTTGTCGTTAGTGATAACGCCGTCCTTCATGGGGACGTTGAAGTCCACACGGACCAGGACCCGCTTGCCTTTTACGTCGATGTCGTCAATAGTCTTTTTGCTGAGTAAGCTCATGTTCAGTGCACTCCTTTATACAAAATGGTGGATTGTGAAAGTTTGCACAAATTACCAAAACTAATTGTACCCTAGTTTTCGGCCCTTTTCAAGTCAAAAAGCGGGGAAAAGAAAGTTTTTTTCCCACCTTAAAAAAGAAGGGCCCGCCGCCGGAGGACCGGAAGCGGGCCGAAGAAGTGGGGAAAAAGGCTTATTCAGGAGCCTTCATACTCTCCACCATACTGATCTTTTTCAGTTTCCAATGCATGACCAGATTGACGATGAGGCTGAACAGGATGGTGAGCAGCGCCGACCACACAAAGCTGATCCCGTACACGCTTCGGCCGAACATCACCATGTGTACCTCGGCGGTGCGTATGACGAACTGGTGCATGGCGATGCCTAGCAGAAGTCCGAAGCCGGTGCCGATCAAGGTGAGCAGGGCGGTCTCACGGTATATATAGGCGGAGACCTCTCCGTCGTAGAAGCCCAGCACCTTGATGGTGGCAAGCTCCTTTTCCCGTTCGGTGATGTTGATGTTGGTCAGGTTGTACAGCACCACAAAGGCCAGAGCTCCTGCGGAGACAATCAGCACCACCACGATGGTGTTGATGCTCTTGATGCTGTTTTGGAAACTCTCGGCCAGCGTATCGGAGAACTGGGCGCTGACCACGTCACGGCATCGGAGCAGGTCACTGCCAAGGGCTTCCTCTTCCTGAGAGGTGATGTCCTCGGGCAGCTTGCACAGCAGGGAGTTGACCTTCATCTCCTTGCCGAAGGCCTCTTCGTAGGTCTTGGGAGAGATGTACACGTAGTGGTAAATATAGTTCTCGCAGATATCGGTGATGGTGAGCTGAGCCTCCACACCGTCGCCATCCCGGAGGGTAATGGTGTCGCCCACCTTCCAGCCTTGACGTTCGCACAGTTTTTCCGTGACGATCACCGCGTCCTCGTCAAAGGTGACAGGATCGTTGTTGGTCCTGTGACGGAACTGGAAATACTCCGGCATGGTTTCCACGTCCTGGGGAACGAATACCACAAGACTGTCTTCAGGTTTGTTCCCTGTGGGGACCACATCGGCTTCCGCCTGCATGACCGCCATGGAATCGGTGACTCTGGAGGAGTCGTTCAGGATAGACTGGAGATCTTTTCCGTCCAAAGCGCTGGGATCCATCAAGCCCAGGGTCAACTCGTAATGGGTCAGCTCATTGTATTGCAGAGCCACGATGTCGGAGATGGAATCCCGCACGCCGAATCCGGTGACCAGCAGTGCGGTACATCCAGCGATGCCCACCACTGTCATGAAGAACCGCTTTTTGTAGCGGAACAGGTTCCGAGAGGTGACCTTGCTGGTGAACTTCATCCGGCTCCAAATGGGGGTGACATGCTCCAAGAAGATCCGCTTGCCTGCTTTGGGGGCCTTAGGCAGCATCAACTGGGCAGGCACCTCCCGCAGTTCCGCCCAGCAAGCCCACAGCGTGACCGCCAGAGTGAGCAGAATCATGCTCAGGGAGGAAAGCAGGGCATAGGGCACGTTGAAGGGCATCAGGATCTCCGGAATATCGTACATGATATTGTAGGCGCTGATGATGATATAGGGGAACAGCCGAGTGCCCACTGTCAGGCCGATCACGCTGCCGATCATGCTGGCAAGGGCAGCGTACAGCAGATATTTCACAGCGATCTTGGAGGTGGAGTATCCCAGAGCCTTCAAGGTACCGATCTGCTGGCGTTCCTCTTCCACCATACGGGTCATGGTGGTCAGAGCCACCAGCGCGGCCACCAGGAAGAAGAACAGGGGGAACACCGTGGCGATGGCCGCGATCTTGTCGGCGTTGGAGCCGTAGCTGGAAAAGCTGGTGTTGTCCTCCCGAACGTACAGGTACCATTCACCTGTTTCGATCTTTCGGATCTCGCTTTCAGCGTCTGCCAGTTCTTCCTCAGCGTCCGAGAATTTTTCCTGGGCTTCTGCTTCGCCGTCATTGTATTCCTTCCAGCCATCCTCCAGCTCCTGACGGCCTTCTTCCAACTGGGCTAGACCATCGTCATACTGGGTCTGAGCGTCGGCCAGCTGGGCTTCAGCGTTGGCGAACTCCTGCTCCGCCGTGGCGATGCTGCTTTGCAGCTGGGCAGAGCTTTGATCCAGCTGTGCTTTACTGTTGTTCAAGGTGACCTGCTGATCTTGCAGGGCTTTCCGCTGGACGTTCAATTCGTCCTGGTTTTTATCCAGCTCCGCTTTGCTGGCTTCCCACTGAGCCAGTCCCTCCTGGTATTGGGCATTGCCCGCTTCCCAGGCGGCCATGGCGGAGGTGGTATCCATCCCCTGGGCGGCCAGGGCTTCCAGTCCTGCTTTCAGGGGAGCCAGCTGCTGGGCTAAGTCAGGGTAGAGCTGTTCCGCCTGGGCGATGAGAGCCAAAGCGGCGGCGTCAGAGGTGTCGGTGATCTGGATCCCCATGGAAGCGGCCGCCTGCCACAGGGCTTCCTTTCCTTGATTTAAGGCGTCCAACTGGGACTTGGTCTCATCCAGCTGCGCCTTGCTTTCATTGAGAGTGGTCTCGCTTTCGGCCAACTGTGCATAGCCTGCGTCCAGCTTGGTTTGGGCCTCTTCGATCTGACTCAAGCCCGCGTCTAGCTGGGCCTGACCGTCATTGACCTGGGCGTAGCCGTCATTGATTTCTTGCTGAGCGGATGCAATCTGGCTGTTAAAGGAAGCCTTTTGCTGCTCCAATTCCGCCCAGCCGTCATCGATTTCCTGCTTGGCGTCGACCAACTGCTGTTCACTGTCGGCCAGTTCCGCCTCGCCGTCTTCCAATTCCTTTTTGGCATCCGCCAGCTCCTGGAGGGCATCGGCTTTTTCCTCTTCGTATTCCGCTTTGGCGTCTTCCAACTCCTGGGTGGCGTCATCGATCAGCTCTTCATACCGGATCTGAGAACGCTCCTCGCCCAAGGGTTCCAGGGCCTGGATCACCTGGTCCACCTTGTCCTCGTACTCCTGGGAGAAGGTGTCCAGATCCACCGTATCTTCCACTGCCAGGTAGAAGGTGGTGTAATAATCCATATCGAAACTTTCCGGCACCGTGTAGGCAATCAGGTTCAAGGTACCGCTGCCGGCGGTAGTGCTTTCCTGTTCCATGGAAAGGTACAGGGAGCTGGTCACCGTACCCACCACGGTGAATTTCTCCGTCAGGCCTTCCACTTCTTCCAGTTCCGGATTCTGGGTCAGGGTCTGGCCGATCCACTCTGTGTCCTGATCGAAGGATTTCGTCTGGACGATCACGCATTCGCCTGCTTTTTCCGGCATGCGGCCTTCCACCAGCTCCAGCTGATTCAGGTAGTCCTCCGCCTCGGGAGAGGTGTCCTGGGGCAGACTGTGCATCCGGGTGGTATAGTTTGTGTTGTCTTCCCCTTCCGCGATCAGCACCAGGTCCGTGTCGTAGGCGGGCATCACTGCCTGAACTCCTTCCACGTCCCGGACGGTGTCCAAGTCGTCCTCAGTCAGACCCAGGGTGGAGACTACCCGAGCGTCGTACATGCGGGTCTTGTCGTAGTAATGGTCGGCAGAGGTGCGCATGTCTGACGGTGAGGACAGAAGACCTGCCAAAAATCCCACGCCCAAAGCCACGATGGCCAGTATGGCTATGAACCGGGAAAGGGAACTGCGTATGGTGCGGAAGATGGATTTTCCATATGTCTTATTCAAAGCGCTCACCACTCGATCTCTTCCACCGGGGTGGGGTGGTCGTTGACTTCACTGGAAATGGCCTTGCCGCTCTTGATGCGGATCACCCGGTCCGCCATGGCTGTCAGGGCGCTGTTGTGGGTGATGACGATCACCGTACGCCCGGTTTTGCGGCAGGTGTCCTGCAAAAGACCCAGCACGGCCTTGCCTGTGTTGTAATCCAGGGCGCCGGTGGGCTCGTCACACAGCAGGATCTTGGGGTTTTTGGCCAGGGCACGGGCGATGGCCACCCGCTGCTGCTCACCGCCGGAAAGCTGGGCGGGGAAGTTGCGCAGCCGGTCTCCCAACCCTACCTCCACCAAGGTGTCCTTGGCGTCCAGGGGATTTTTGCAGATCTCGCTGGCCAACTCTACGTTTTCCAGGGCGGTCAGGTTCTGCACCAGGTTGTAGAACTGGAACACGAACCCCACGTCGTAGCGGCGGTAGGTGGTCAGCTGTTTGGGGTTGTATTCGCTGATCTTTTTCCCGTCCAGGAGGATTTCCCCCTCGTCGCAGGTGTCCATTCCCCCCAGCATGTTCAGCACCGTGGTCTTGCCCGCGCCGGAGGGGCCCACGATCACGCAGAACTCTCCCTCGTCCACGTAAAAATTGATGTGATCCGCAGCGGCGATGCGGTTTTCGCCCATGGTATAGTACTTGCAAACGTCATGAAATTCTATGAAATGCGGCATTGTAAAACTCCTTTCAGGAGACAGCTTACCAGATTACATATCAGCATAGGCCCATCCTATGAAGTGTATTTCAACAGTTTGTGAACAATTTTTTAGAGGAACTCCGAGTCGGGATGGGCACTCTTGGCGGCGGCCCAGTCAAAGGAACGCAGTTCTCCTGAGCAGGAAAGCTCTGGGAAATCCCACTGACGCAGCACCTCAAAGGCACCGATGGCCACGGAATTGGCCAGATTCAGGCTGCGGAAGCTGTCCAGCATAGGGATGCGCACGCACTGATCCGGATGATCGAACAGCAGCTTTTCCGGCAGTCCGGCGGATTCCTTCCCGAAGAACAAATAGCAGTTGTCCGGATAGGAGACGTCTGTGTGACGGTGCTGGGCCTTGGTGGAAAAGAAGAAAAAATTCCCTTTGTTTTTTTCGAAGAATTCGGAAAGACTGGAATAGACGGAAAGTGTGAGATAGGGCCAGTAATCCAGCCCAGCGTGGCGGAGTTTTTTATCCTCCAGCTTGAAGCCCATGGGCCCCACTAGATGGAGGGCGGCACCGGTGACGGCGCAGGTGCGGGCGATATTCCCCGTATTTTGGGGGATTTCAGGTTCTACCAGTACAATGTTGAGGCTTGGCAAAGAAGTTCAACTACCTTTCTTTGGGAGGCTTTCCGCGGAATAATCAAGGGGGGCGCAGGGCATGCTTACCATGACAGCAACGCTAAAGCTGGTCAAATGCATACTCACAGTTTGGAGGTTCAAAACGATGGTGAAACAGACGATGAACGTGGCGAAAGGGATCGGCATGGGGGTGCTGGCCGGCGTGGCAGTGGCCGCTGTCAGCAGCAAGGTGATGAACGGCGGGCACAAGAAAGCCAGCCACATGCGCAAGAGCGCCGGCAAGGCCATGCACTCCATGGGTGCTCTCATCGGCGATGTGGAGAAGATGCTCCGGTAACGCTGGAAGATAGCGCGCTACGGTGTTTTCCAAGACGGGCGCCGCGTCTCTTTGTCGCGGAAAGTCCTGTGGGGGATCGGGGTAAATACCCGGTCCCCCGTTTATACATATTGTAACATGAACCCCTAAAAAAGAAAACAGACAGGTAATGCCCTGTCTGTTGGTTTTTCGTAGCGGGTTATGTAGTTTTTGGATCGAGTCCGGTGGGGGTTATCCGTAGAAGATGGGGATCATCATCACGTAAGGAGCGGTGAAGATGGCCAAACTCAGGCACAGCCGGTGGAGCTTTCCTTTCTCCAAGCCGCTTTTGCGGAAGGAGAGAAAGCGGTTGAGCGTGTAAATGAGAGCTCCCGCGAAAAGAACTCCCGGCAGACCGTAGAGGGTGGCGGCAGGGAATAAAAGCGTCTCTCCGGTAAGGCCGCCGTTGATGAGGTAAATGAGCAAACCGACCAGACCGGCTCCCAAAAAGTCACACAAGAAACCCAGCAGCCAAACAGGGAGAATGCTTCTTTTCCAAAGACGGGCTTTGTGCTCCAGATGCAGGCACTTGGCCGTGACCACCAGAACCAGGCTGTCGAAAGCGAAGTTGAGGGGCAGCAGGAGCAAAAGAATGGGCACGCTGGGGACAAGCAGGGGCCAGAACAACACTAAAAACCACAAGGGGAAAAAGACATTGTAGAGCCGCACTTCTTTTTTCACAGCGATCACCTCTTAGATGTCTCGAGCAGAGGGAAACATGTCGCACAGACAGCCACGTTCTCCCCGGGGGCCAACCACCCGGATAGCGCAGCCGGGGAATTTCCCGGTTTTATTCCCGGCGGCAGAACATTTGATGACAAGCCCCGGACCATTTTGCTGATCGAAGCAGTAGCTCAACCGGTTGCAGCACCCCTGGGAGGCCTTGAACCACTTGCAGGCTCCGGTGCCCGTGCAGTGACGCACAGCCCCTTCCCAGTCGATGTATTCCTGAGCCACCGCGCCTCCGGCATGGTACTCACCGTTGCTGATGAGAAGATGGGCGGCACTCATATCCCGGAACAGGGTGCTGTATCCGGAAGCAGTGCCGTGGTGAGGCGCCTTCAGAATGAAATACCCGTCGTGAAGCTGGTCCATGATCTCAAGCATGGTCTCCGGTGTGGCGTCGCCGGTGAGGAGGATGTCCTGCTCGCTGGGGCCACCTTTGCGCCGGTTATGGAATACCACCGACGCCCCGTTGACAGCGCTGGTGTAGGCTCCCGCGTTGATGGGGTTCTCCAAGGCTTCTCGAACGTCGTGGGCTTCGGGGGTCAGGTTCAGCTGTTCCCGTAAGGCTTCCAGTTCTTCCAGTACACTGTTCAGATGTTCCAGATAGGCCCGGCGTTTCTCGGGTACCGCCCGGTGGGAAGCCGCGAAGGCGTCGCAGCACTTGCAGTACAGAGTGAGAAACGACTCTTTCAGCTCCAGGAACCGCTTGACACAGACGGGCTGGAAGGGGGAGGAGAACAGTACGTTTAGTCCTTCCAAGGCAGTCCCCAGCTGGGGCTCAAAGGGATAATTTTCCACACGGGGCCAAAGAACCTCATATTCCACCCCGTCAAAGTGGAATGTATCCCCGGCGCCCAGAGTGAAGATCCTGTCCTGGCCCAGTCGCTCTCCTAGGGTACGGAATGCCTTGACACACCAGGTGTTCACCTGGAAGGAGTCACTTTGGGGCTGGGCAAACAGGTAGGCAAACAAAGCAAACTCTAGCAGTAGGGGCGCGCCTCGGCTGTCCAAGGGAGTTTTGGGGAGGAATACCCGGCTGAAATACCCCTCTCGGCAGTCCAGCAGTTTCTGGAATCCGGAAAGGTGGTCCCGATGGTAGTGGGTCAGCAGGAAATACCGGTCCATAGCGCTGTCGTACCGGTGAGCGATAGTCTCTACCCACTGATCCAGGGGCACGTCCCCTTCTCGCAACTTCTGGCTGACGCTGCCGCAGTCCACCATGAGAATGCTTCGATCCTGACCGCCCAGCACCACGCATTCCCCGTATTCCATATTCACCAGTTCCAGCCAGTTCAAAGGCTCACTCCTTTCCCGTTACAGCTCCCAGGTGGGACCGGTGGTGTCCGTGTCGGGGAGGCCTTCCTGGTCCCGCTTTTGATAGAGAATTCCGTTAAAGTATTTGCCGTCTTTCCATTCTCCGTCGAAAATAATGGCGCCGGAGGGGTCAAATTCCGTGCCGTGGCCCCAGCGTTTGCCGTCCTTCCAGCCGCCGTAGTAGATTAAGTTGCCTTCTCGGTCGAACACGGAGCCCAGGCCAGTGGGTTGGCCGTCCAGCCACTTGCCCACAAACACGGTGCCATCGGCAGTATTGTAAGAAACACCGGGGCCTTGCTTCTTGCCCTGCTGGATGCGGCCCCCATAACGCAGATTACCGTCCTTGTCAAACAGGGAGACGAATTCCTCCGGAGCGCCTTCCTTCCAGCGGGCCACATGGAGAGCGTGGTCGCTGTCTCGGAAGGATACGCCCAAGCCGTCTTTTTTATCGTCTTTCCAAGACCCGGCGTAGCACAGGTTGCCGTCTTTATAATAGTAAGCGCCGAAGCCTTCCCGCTTGCCATCCCGGAATTCTCCCTCGTAGGAGGTGAGGCCGTCCTTCTGTTCTGTGCGGCCTCGACCCCAAGGCTTGCCTTCCCGCAGTTCTCCCCGGTAGGAGGGGCTGGCCTGGGAAACAAGCGCTTCCTTTTGGTCAGAGGGAGAAGCTACTACTCTTACTCCAGGCTCCTGGGAGGAGAACTGGGGTGCTTCCACCACCTGGATGGAAGGGGCTTCGGCAGGGCTTTCCTCCGGCTTCTGCTCTACCTCGGGGGACGAATCAGGCTGGCTTTCCTTGTTTTGCTGGGCGGCAAGTCTCGCCGCGTGGAGGATAGCTCGACTCTCCGGGTCAGCAGGCTCGTTTGGCTCAGGTGCCGCTTTTTCTTCTTGGGTGGGAACCTGTTCGTCTTTCGGGGGTTCTTCCTCCTCCGTCTTTTCCTCTATCTCCTCTTGGGTGGAGGAGGGTTCAACGGAAGCAGACGCCTCTTCCTCCGGGGCGAATTCCTCCCCTTCCTGGAAAGGTGGGGCAGGTGTTTCCGTGAGAGGAGCGGCTTTTAGGTCCTGGGGCATCTCCACTTTGGCGTATTCCTCCAGACTGGGGAAGGAGACCTCCATTCCGTCATCATCACGCTCACCGGCAAGGGAGCCCTCTTTCACCTCCCACGCTGGGAGGATCACCAAGGTGCCGCTTTTTAAGTCGTTTAAAGCTTCAACGCGTTTTTGGGCCTCTTTCTGGGGACAGTAGCAGAAGATCCCCTCCGTTGTGGAGATCAGCAGCTTGGGCTCTCCGAACTGGGCGTTGAGCAGGCTCTGTTCCGCTTTGCCTTCCAGATAGGGCACAGGGGAGAGCATGGTGGAACGGTACAATTTCTTGGTAGAGTCCCAGTCGAAGCGTTCCACCATGTCGGCGGAATCCACAGGCTTGAAGATGACCCGTGCCGTGTGGGGATCCCAGGGTTCGTAGTATTCGGATTTCAGCCAGATCTGAGACTTGTCGAAAAATACCCGGCTTGTGATGACACTGCGAAAATCCCGGTTCACCAGCACGTAGCCGCCCTTCTGGTCGAAAGATTCTTCCAGTGCCAGGCGTCCAGCTCCTGCCACGTTGCGGACAGACTTGCTCCAATAGAAGGAACGGCGGGAGATTTTTCCCTGGAGCTTTCCGTCAAAGCCCCGGATGACTTGTTTTTTACCCACCCGCAGCGTTTTCTGGCCGCCGGTGAAGAATTTCTCCCTGGCCAAAGCCAGTTCGCCCCGCAAAATATCCAAACTGTCCCGATCGGTAAAGCAGACGCAGTACACGTGCCGGGCCAGCAAACTTGTGCTCATGGCGTTGGTTGTGACGTTCGATTCCATGTTCACGCTCTCACTTTCAAAGACGCAATAATTAAAAACATTATATCACATTTTTTGTATTTGGCATAGGGATTTTGGGGGGAAAGAAAAAACTTTGGGGAACGGGCGCTATTTCTCTGGTTTTATGCTATACTATATCCCAAATCAACACGGCGCGGCCGGGAAAGGACGGAAAAACTTATGGATTGGCAGACAGTCTGGAGCAATTTCCTGCACGGGTTAGCGGGGTTCTTTATTAACCTTGTCTTGGCGGCACTCATCTTTTTTGGGGGCTGGTTTTTGGCCCGACTCGCCGCAAAACTTACGAAAAAAGCTATTTCCAAGGGCAAGGTAGACCCTTTAGTGGCAAGTTTTATAGGTTCTTTGGTAAAAGCCTTGGTGTTGGTAGTGGCAGCGGTGAGCGCTGTGGCACAGCTGGGGATCAACATTACTTCCCTGGTGGCGGCGTTGGGCGCTGCAGGCTTGACGGCCAGCTTCGCTTTGCAGGGAAGCTTGTCCAACTTGGTCAGCGGCATGCAGATCATTTTCACCAAGCCTTTCAGCATGGGGGATTATCTTTCCATCGGGACGTATGAGGGCACGGTGAAGCGTATCGAGATCCTGGCCACTACCTTGTCCACCTTTGACAACAAGGAAGTGATCATCCCCAACTCCAAGATCACCAGCGACGTGGTGGTAAACTTCACCAGCAGCGGCACCCGCCGGCTGGATCTGAGCTACGGGGTCTCCTACCAGGCAGATCTGGTAAAGGCAAAGGAAATCCTGAAAGAACTGGTAGACGCTGAGCCCCGTGTTCTTCGTGACCCGGAGCCTTTGATCGCCGTAGGAGAATTGAAGGATAGCTCCGTCACAGTGGTGGCGAAATTCTGGTGTAAACAAGAGGACTATTGGTCCATCTATTACGCCATGCAGGAAGGGGTTAAGGCCGCTTTCGATCGGGAGGGAATCTCCATTCCCTATCCGCAGCTGGACGTACACCTTTCCCAGAAATAAAAAAAGGACAGCTTCGGCTGTCCTTTTTTGCGTCCTTTTATTGAGGTTCTGAGGAGGTTTCCGTTCCATCCAGCGTGACTCCAGGGTAGTAGTGAGCAAGAATTTCCCGGTAATCCGCTCCCTGTTCCGCCAGAAACATGGCCCCAGCTTGGCTCATCCCCACTCCGTGGCCCCATCCTCGAACGGTGAGAGTAAAGGTCCCCTGGTTATAGGTGCACTGGAAACAGGCGCTGCGCAGCCCCAAGGCTTCCCGCAATTCCTCACCAGTGCAGGTCCGGCCCCCCACCTGGGCGCTGGTCACATAGCCGGAGGAAGCAGTCTCCACCGCTGTGAACCAAGAGCTTTCTTCTCCGGAGAAGTCCACCTCTCCCGGCCACATGGTTTCGGCAGCTTGACGCAGCTCCTCCGCCGTCAAGGACACAGTGGAGAGGTATCCGCCAGTGAAAGCGTCACCGGGACTTGCCACGGTTTGCAGATAGGGAAAATCCTCCTGCCACACATCCAGAGAGGACGCGGTGTTCCCTCCGGAAATGGCGAAGAATGCCGCGCAGATAGGTTCCCCGTCCCAGGTGAGAAGCTGTCCTTTCACAGAAGATACCACGTCTATCAGTTTTTGGTAATAGGAGGAGTAATCTTCCCCCCAACGTTCTTCCATGGCAGATTGGGGCACATACACCAGCCAATCTTCCGAGTCGCAGGCAAAGTCAGCTTCCTCCCCGGAATTTTGCGCCCGCTGGTAGGAGTAGAAGGTGTACAATGCTACGGCCTGAGCTTTCAGGGCCTCCTCCGGGGCGAACAAGTCCATCTCGCAGGCCAGAGCAGCGGGGAGGAATTCCTCGGCGGTCACGTCAAAGGTCTCGCCGGTGGAAGTGTCGTACAGAGTGAATACATCTTCCTGAGTCGTTTCCTCTGGCAGGGGAGAGACCTCCGGCAGAGACCGTTCGTCCAGGAAACCTGAGGCGTCCTCCGGGGAGGGGACAGGAGTAGGGGTAGTGGGAAGGGGAGTGGAACTGGCGTCGGGGGTGACGGTGGTGTTATCAGAGGGAGCGTTGCTTTCCTGCATGCGATACGCTCCGTACACCGCGGCGGGGATCAGAGTGAAGGAAAGGTAGAGGACAAGAAACAACACCAGCATCCCACGAGTTCTTCTGCGAAACTGAGGAGACATGAGTACACCTTCTTTTTGCATAATTTAGAATTAAAAAATTCATATTCAAGGGTAAACTTGACGATATTCTTGCTAAAATAAAATTTTACAAAAGGAATCTTGCAAAAAGCCGTTGACTTTCCCACTTTAACGGAGTACAATCAAACAATCATCGTTTGAAGAAAGGGGAAGCGTTATGCAGAGGCTCAACAATGAAACGCCCGGCAGCACCACCATTCAGGAGCTGTGCGAAGAATATAAGCGAAACAACGTCATTACCAAAGAAGAATATGAGACCCACCGGGTGAAGCGGGGCCTGCGCAACGCCGACGGCACCGGCGTCATGGCGGGCTTGACCCACGTGTGCAATGTTCACGGTTATCTCATCGCCGACGGTGATAAGATCCCGGACAAGGGCAAGCTCACCTATCGAGGAATTGACGTGGAAGATATCGTTCGGGGCTGCGAAGCGGAGGATCGCTTTGGCTTCGAGGAAGTGGTGTGGCTTTTGATTTTCGGCCAGCTGCCCAACCGGCGTCAGTACGATCGGATCTGCCAGATCCTCTACGAGAACCGGGAACTGCCCGAGTATTTCCCCGAGGATATGATTATCAAGGCGCCTTCCAAGAATATCATGAACAAGCTGGCTCGTTCTGTGCTGGCACTGTATTCCTACGACGACAATCCCGATGATCAGTCTCTGGAAAACAACATGCGTCAGAGTCTGTCCCTCATCGCTCGGATGCCCTCCATCATGTCTTACGCCTATCAGGTGAAGCGGCGTCATTTTGACAAGCAGAGCATGTTCTTCCACCCCTACGAACCCAACCATTCCACTGCCGAAGCCATCCTCAACGCCCTGAGACCGGACCGGAAGTTTACCCGGGAGGAAGCAAAGCTGTTGGATCTGTGCATGGTGCTTCACGCGGAGCATGGCGGCGGTAACAACTCCACCTTTACCACCCGGGTGCTCACCAGCGCGGGAACGGATATCTATTCCGCCATCGGAGCGGCTGTGGGCTCTTTGAAGGGCTTCAAGCACGGTGGCGCAAACCACCAGGTCCGCATGATGATGGACGACTTGATGACTCACGTTCAGAACTGGGAAAACGAGGACGAGGTGGAAGCCTACCTGGAGAAGATCCTCCAAGGGGAAGCCGCCGATGGCAGCGGGCTCATTTACGGCATGGGCCACGCAGTGTATACCTTGTCCGATCCACGGGCTGTGATCCTGAAGGAAAAGGCTCAGAGCTTGGCCAAAAAAACAGGCTACGACGGAAAGCTGGCCCTGTATCAGCTGGTGGAGCGTCTGGCTCCCGCGGCCTTTGCTAAAGTGACCGGCAAGGACAAGGTCATCAGCGCCAATGTGGATTTCTATTCCGGTTTGGTGTACGAGATGCTGGGAATTCCTCAGGATCTGTTTACTCCTATGTTTGCCGTCAGCCGCATCTCGGGATGGTGCGCTCACCGCATCGAGGAGCTGACCACTGGCGGACGGATCATGCGTCCGGCTTACCGGGCTCTGCCTATGAGTCAGGTCTATGTGCCCCTGGATCAGCGCCAGTGAGAGGAATTCTTTTCTGGAGCGTGTCCTCCCTATAATCTCTATTGGAAAATGGAAAAAAATATGCTATAATTCAGAGGCCCGGGGCAGAAAACCCAGGGTCTCTCCTTTTTGGGGAAATACAGAATAAGGACTAAATGACATGAAATTTGTAAATGTAGGCAACGCGCTGAAAGTCACCTGCGTGGGATTCGCCGCCGGCGTGCTGCTGCGCGTGGTGCAGATGCTCTACTTCTTTGACTATGACACCGGATTTTACACCGACGGCGGGGTGATGGCTTGGATCTCTCTTTTGGTCCCGGTGGTCACCGGCCTGCTGGCGTCCTGGATGTGTTTCCGTTCCCGCCGGTATTTCGGACCCTACACTCCCCGGCGCAACATCATGACGGGCGTGGCGTCTCTTCTTTCCGGCGGTGTGCTCCTCTTCTCCGGAGTGCTCCAATGGATGGAACTGCGGGCTCAGCCTGCCGCTGATGGAGAATATTGGGTGCTCCATATGCTGTTTTTGGTTTGCTGCGTCCTGTTCGGTCTGGTGCAGCTGTTCGCCTCCGTCGGATTCTTCCTGGGGAAGAATCTCCTGGGGAAAGTGCCTCTGCTGTATCTGGTGGGAGTGCTGTGGGGCGTTTCCTACTTGATTCTGGTCTATGTGTTCTACGCCAAGTCCTCCTCCTTTGTGGAGAACTTTTTCGCCATCTTGGGCGGCGCTACCATGCTGCTGTGCCTGTTCTACCTGTGCAAGCTGCTGGCGGGAGTGGATGAGGAAGGCGCAGCCAAGCGTGCCTTTGTTACGGGAATCTTCGCCGTGGTGTTTGGCTTGACCTATTCTCTCTCCAATTTGTCCCTGCTGCTTTTGGGCCGCACCTATTCTGGAGAGATCCCGCCGTCTGCTCAGCTTGCCACTCTGGTGGTGGATCTGTTCATTCTGGTGTTCCTGGTGACTTTCCGCAAGTACAGCCTGCGGCGTACTCCCAAGGGCGGAGTGGAGTCTAGCCGGGCCCGCCACAGTGCCCGCCGGTTTAAAGAAGAATAAGCATTTTTCTCCATATCCGTAAAGGCGGGAAGAAATTGACGTTATTTTTCTGTCAAACTCTTGTAATATTCTAAAAAATGTTTTAGAATAGAAGAAGCTTAAAACCCTATACAATTTACAGGAGGTTTTACCAATGTCTGTTAAAGTTGCTATCAATGGTTTTGGCCGCATCGGCCGTCTGGCTTTCCGTCAGATGTTCAACGCCGAGGGCTACGAGATCGTTGCCATCAACGACCTGACCAGCCCCAAGATGCTGGCTCATCTGCTGAAGTATGACTCCGCTCAGGGCCGCTATGCTCTGGCTGATAAGGTCGAGGCCGGCGAGGATTCCATCACTGTGGACGGCAAGACCATCAAGATCTATGCTGAGAAGGACGCCAAGGATCTGCCCTGGGGCGAGATCGGCGTGGACGTTGTTCTGGAGTGCACCGGCTTCTACACCTCCAAGGCTAAGAGCCAGGCTCACATCGACGCTGGCGCTAAGAAGGTTGTTATTTCCGCTCCTGCTGGCAACGACCTGAAGACCATCGTTTACAGCGTGAACGAGAAGACCCTGACCGCTGACGATCAGATCATCTCCGCTGCTTCCTGCACCACCAACTGCCTGGCCCCCATGGCTAACGCTCTGAACAACTATGCTCCCATCCAGAGCGGCATCATGACCACTGTGCACGCCTTCACCGGCGACCAGATGGTTCTGGACGGCCCCCATCGCAAGGGCGACCTGCGCCGCGCTCGCGCTGCTGCTGTGAACATCGTTCCCAACAGCACCGGCGCTGCTAAGGCTATCGGCCTGGTTATCCCCGAGCTGAACGGCAAGCTGATCGGCTCTGCTCAGCGCGTGCCCGTTCCCACCGGCTCCACCACCATCCTGGTGGCTGTTGTCAAGGGTGAGAACGTCACCAAGGAAGGCATCAACGCTGCTATGAAGGCTGCCTCCTCCGATTCCTTCGGCTACACCGAGGAAGAGCTGGTGTCCTCTGACATCATCGGCATCACCTACGGCTCTCTGTTCGACGCCACTCAGACCATGGTCACCGAGATCGGCGACGGCCTGTATCAGGTTCAGGTTGTTTCCTGGTACGACAACGAGAACAGCTACACCAGCCAGATGGTCCGCACCATCAAGTATTTCGCTGAGATCTAAGTCTCCGCTGAATACCATTTCTAGCTGAGAAAATCCCCCTGGGACAAGCTCCCGGGGGGATTTTTGCATGCTCTTTTTTATTCCGCTGTTTTCTCAAAGCGTCGCCCGTGGGACAGCAGCAGCCAGTGGGTCAGTCTCACCCGCAGGATAATGGTGTTCCTGTCGGTAAAGTCGTTGTGGCCATTGTCGATCCACTGGGAAAAGACCTGGCGAAGTGTGGCAGCAAGGTCCTGGTTTTCCTGGCTGCAAAACCAACCTAGACTTTCCCCGGTGCCCTCGCCAGTGAACCAGTCGCCGCACAGGGCCACTCTGGGGGCTTGGCGGATCTGCTCCATCTTTCGGGAGAGTCTGTAAGTGATGATGTAGAAGCATCCATCTTGGTAGTAGGCGTTCACGTAGCGCACTCCCGGGCCGTTGGTCCCTTGGGTGGCTAGGGCGATTACAGAGTCCTTCCCGAAGCGTTCTTCCATAATGGTTTCCGCTTCCTGCGGCCAGTGATTCATGGTGTCTCCTCCTGTTCATCGGTTTCGAAAAGTACCCGGAGCATCCGCTGGGGATCGTCCAGAAAGCTCTTGGTGATCTGATAATGCTCTGTCTCCCGGTATTCCACAGGGTGGATGGGACCCTCGCCCAGAAGCAGGATCTGCCCCTGGGGATAGGCCATCAGGATGGGGGAGTGGGTAGCGATGAGAAATTGAGATCCTTCCTGGACTAGCCGGTGGATCTCCGCCAACAGGGTGAGCTGCCGGGCAGGGGAGAGGGCCGCTTCCGGTTCGTCCAGGAGATACAGCCCCTGCCCCCAGAATCGGCTGTGGACCAGAGCGAGAAAACTTTCCCCGTGGGATTGGCGGTGGAGAGACTTCCCACCGTAGTTGTTTTGGTAAAAGGCATCCGAGGAAGTCAGGCTGTTTTGAGCCAGCCGTTCCACTTCACTGGCGGTGTTGTAGAAGCTTTCCGCCCGGAGGAAAAAGCCGTCCTTGGGCCGGTAGGGGCCTTTGTGAAGGGTGAGATAGCGGTACAGTCCTGAATGGGTGTCCACTGTGGAGAAGTTGTAGTTTCGGGAACCACCTTCCGGGTTGAAGCCAAAGGCCACAGCGATGGCTTCCAGCAGGGTGGATTTTCCACTGCCATTTTCCCCCACCAGAAAGGTGACAGGCTGGGTGAGTGGCAACTCATTTAAGCCAGAAATGGCCGGGATGCTGTTTAAATACTGGTCCTCTTCTGTAAAGGTGTTTGCCTTGCGTTCGATACAGTTTATATACATAATGCATCCTCCTTGCAAAAAAAGCACCCCAAACGGAGTGCTTTTTTCGTTTTTCAGTGTTTTGGCATAGTGCGTGGACGACTGGGTACCACGTCACGCCGTTTACAGAGGGGCACGCTGCGGTAAGGTATCAACGCGGGCGACGAGGGAGAAACTTACTCCAAAGTCCGCGCCCCAAAGGCGCGTGCGCGGCATGCCTGGGGTGCAACCCCTTATTCGTGACGCAGTGCGTCGATGGGATTCAGGTTGGCAGCCTTGATGGAAGGCAGCAGCCCGAACAGCACACCGATAAACATGGAGAACAGCAAGCCCAGGAAGATAAAGGGCACGCTGATAGCCACAGGAGCCTGGGTGAGGCGGGAAACCAGTTCCGCCAAGCCAATGCCGGCTCCCACACCGATAAGACCGCCCAGACTGGTGAGCACTGCCGCTTCTGTGAGGAACTGCCACAGGATGCGGCTCTTTTTGGCGCCGATTGCCTTTTTCAAGCCGATTTCCCTGGTGCGTTCTGTTACGGATACCAGCATGATGTTCATAACGCCGATACCGCCTACAAGCAGGGAAATGCTGGCGATCCAGATCAGCTGCTGGTTGGTGGCGTTGGACAGGTCTTGCAGATCCCGGGCCTGCTGGAGGACGTCCTCTGCCCGGTATTTGATGTTCTCGTTTTGGCTCTGCTCATTGAGCAGGTCCGCCACGCTGGTTCCTACAGCGGACATGGCTTCGGTGCTGGACGCCCGTACCGCCACTTCCTGAGGCTCGTCATAGGCGAACAAGGAGGGCCAAATGGAGTAGGGCAGGAACACTTTTCCAGCGGTGGGATTCTGCATGTAAGTGTAATAATCCTCAATGGAGTTGATTACAGGCTGGAACTCATTGGATTCCTTCACTACACCAACAATCACCAAGGCGGTGGAATTGTACTCGATGGTCTTACCAATGGGATCCTCGCCCTGGAACAGCAGTTCCGCGGTGTCACTATCGATAATGGCGACCGGCCGGTATTCCTGGAAATCCTTGGGTACAAAGGTGCGCCCTTTGTCCACCACATACCGGCAGGTGGAGAAATAGGAATTGTCCACACCGTAGATCTGGCAGCCGGAAACCTCCTTGTTTCCATAGTAGAAGGAGTTAGCATACTGCCGGCGGGTATACACGGCAGCGTCTTCCACTTGGGGCAGGTCCAGGATCTCTTTGTAAAGGTCCTCGCTTACAGGGGAAATACCCTGAGGAATGCCCTCGTTGCCGATGTCGTACACATAGTCATAATCGGTACGGTACAGCTGTACTCGCACCACGTTGTTGCCTGCACCGATCAGATTTTGTTTGATCTGCTCGTTGGTGCCCTTGATGGTGGACACAATGGAAATAATGGATGCGATGCCAATGATGATGCCCAGCATGGTGAGGAAGGAGCGCATTTTGTGGGCCCAGATGCCTTGGAAAGAAAGACGGATATTTTCGATCATCCTACAACCACCTCTCCTTCCATGACAGCACCGTCAGCCGGGTAAACGCCGGCGTCCAGCGAATTATCCACATTGGAGGAATCTCCTGTGGAGTTTTCACCGGTGCCCTCCTCTGAGTGAGGCGGATCCTCGGTACCTTCCACCACAGTACGCACACCTTCCTGCACATCTGTGCCGTAGGGGAAGGCTATGTAATCATCCATGGTCAAACCACTGATGACTTCCACATACTCTCCACTGTAAATGGTGGCGCCCAGCTCTAAGTACTGTTTGTACAACCGGTTGTCGATACCAGCTTTCATCACATAACTGCCGGCCTCGTCTTCCCGGATGTAGGCTTTCCATAAGTAGAGGGCGTCACTGCTGGCGTTGCCCTGAACGTTCAGGGTGATCTCTAAGTACATGCCGTTGGTCAAACCCTCAGGGTCATCCACCACGGCGGTAAATTCGTATTGAGAGCTGTTCGGATTGCCTGTGCTGCCGTACATGCCTCCCGAGTTGGCGTCCAAAGGATATTCGGAAATCTCCGAAATGGTGGCGGTATAGCTCATGCCGTTTTCATAGCTCATGGCATTGACCACATCACCCACATGGACGCTGGTGAGCAGGCTTTCACTGATGCTCCCTTTGATGGTGAACTGGCCCTGACCAGAGACCACCAGGAAGGGGGTGTTGTTGGCGGTAGCAGTGTCCACATCAGTCAAGGTGCGGACCACGCCGTCCACTGTGGAGCGAATGGTGGAGTTTTCCAGTGCCAGTTTGGATTTTTCCAAATCCAGCTTGGCCTGTTTCACCTTGAGCTGCAAGTTTTTAATTTCCTGACGTTTCTTTTCGATCTCTTCCTTCAGCTGATCCTTGGTGTAGCCCATGTCGTCGTAGTCGTTGCTGGGAGTGGGCGTGGCCTTTTTGGAGCTGGCGTCGAATATCTCCTCCACGGATTCCAAAGTGTTGGAACCGGTCAGCAGATCGGACACCTGGAAGTTACCGGAAAGATCGTTGCCGTCCAACTTGAAGGACCAGAGCAGATCTCCGTAGTTGGAATCCCCTTCCCGCACCTCAAAGATGGCGGCGAAGGGAGAGGCCAGCACGTCGTCGGGACCGGGAGTGGCACCAGAGCCGTCACCCAGCAGCCGCAGGAGGAATTCCCGTGTCATCACGCAGTCATCGGTGCACAGGAACACATAGGGATCTTCCGACGTACCGCTGCCCGCGTAGGGTTTGGAGTCCACATCCAGCCGACGGTACAAAGTCACGTCCGCAGGCTTGATCGTAGGCGTGGGGGTAGGGGTCGGAGTGGGCGTAGGAGTGACAATAGGCTTTTCGGTGGGAGTGCCAGGCTTGGGAGTGGTGATGGGAGTGGTATTCTGGAGTTTTTTCAGCTGCTTCTCCGCGTCATCCAATTCGATCTCCGCCTGTTTTACCGCAAGGTCCTTGGATTCCACATCCAGCTCCAGCTTGGTTTTGTCGTACTGGAGCAGGGGATCGCCAACAGCTACCTGTTGGCCCTCTTCCACATAGATGTCAGAAATGGTCTTATCAGTGGTGGGGTAGATCTCCTGAAGAGAGTCGCTGGCGGCGGTGCCGGAAGAATAGGTTTGGTCCCCCCAGTATTGAGTGGTGACATTCATCATGGGGACCACGTCCACCGTGCGCCGGTCAGCGCGGTACTGTACGAAAAACCAGAGACCCAGAGCGAAAGCAACCACTAAAACCGCGGTGACGCTGGCGATAATCAGGTTTTTCTTTGTTTTTTTGTTCATGCTCATGTATGATTAACCGTTCCTTTCCCCAACGATGGGACGAAAACGTGGAAATTCAAAATTCTGTACGGGGGATCAAAGGCTTAGGAGTTTCAGACTGTTCCCGTTTTGGGCGCTGGAAAAACGCCCCCAGATCCGTGGGAATAGGCTCTCCGAATCCGCCCCGCTTGGTGTGAGCCGGACGTCCCTCTTTGGCGTGGGCCGCCTTAGGAGGAGCCTTTTTCACTGGGCGTTCAGCCTTCGGTGCATGCCTTGCCGGAGCGGCAGCCGGCCTAGTTGCCGCAGACTGAGTAAGCTCTTCTGCCAAAAGGGCATTCAGTTCCTCGTACAGCACACTTCCCGCTGTTTTGTCCATGGGAGCGGGTTCCGAAGCTCGGCGGCGCTCTCCAGAAACAGGGGCAGGAGCAGGAGAGGTCCACGCTCCATGACGAGGCTTCCGGGAAGGG
>UMIN01019829.1_pt1 | contig 21105 bp, 24 predicted proteins | sample 1965811 | NCBI WGS metagenome assembly UMIN01 (sample SAMEA4836123, study PRJEB28245) | human gut metagenome | biome: gut microbiome; material: fecal sample | place: Denmark | collected 2008
GGGCTTTTTGTCATTGTCCGTTTTTACTGGACCTGTTCATTCATTTCCTGCTGACTTTTTTAATAGAAAAACCATTTAATTTTCGTCATTGTATTCGTTAAACACATCTGTATCAATGGCTTTGATAGCAAATGTCTTTTTGACAGTTACCCCAAAATTATATTCCATCATCAAATTTGCCAATTTCCGCCCATCAATCAAAATGATGTGTTGTGTCTGGGCATAGGCAATGGCATGGGAAGAAAATTTTGCCGTCGTAACAAACAATCCTTTTCCACCTTTTCCGGCAATTGCTCCCACAAAGCTTTGAATTTCTGGTCTTCCAACAGTTTTATCCCTATCCCATTTTTTGCCTGAATATAAATCAGATCAAAACCAAGCTTGTCCTCCATAATGATGCCATCGATTCCTTCATCTCCCGTAATGCTGGTCGTTCTGCCAGCATTCTCAAAAGCACCATATCCCATCTTTGCAAGCAAATCTAATATCATTTTTTCAAAGGCAACCGGCGAAATACGCATAACCTCATCCAATATCTCGTCTGCTAAATTATCATTCATTTTTTCAAAAGCCTCTGCAAAGGTATCTTCCGGTGTATTTTCATCAGTATCTGACTGCTGTTCAGAATCTACATTCTTCCCCAAAAATTGCTGAAATTCAGGAAATCTCTTTAAATATTGATTATTCAATACATCTGGTGCATCTTTCAACACATCCAAACCTCGCTGTGTAATCTGATAAATACCTCTTGATGTATTCTCTATCAAAATTGCATTCTTTAAATACAAAAGCGCCCAAGCGTTTCGATCTGTAAAAACCGTCTGCCCTCCACTTGCCAATTTTTCTATAATATCTTCTTCTTTCAACGAAAAATATTTCTGGGTGTACTGTTTAATTTCTTTTGTGGAATGTGCCTTACCATCCTGTAAGAAAAGTAAAATGGGTTTACAAAATGCTTGATATTTTGGTAAATCCATAAGCTTCCCCTCTGTTTCTTATTATTTCTTTTATCCTACCACAAAAGATATTCTTTTGCAAAAAAACAGACGGCTTTCTCAAGCCGTCTGTTTCATTTCATTCTATTTTTTCTTATTTATCTCTCAGCTGTGCGCCCAGTTCTTTTGCCAGACTATCCAGAATTGCCTGCATGCTGTCTGCAACGTCAGCGTCAGCCAATGTACGTTCTGCGCTGCGGAAAGAAATGGAATAAGCCACGGATTTATAACCTTTTTCGATCTGTTCACCCTGATATACGTCGAACAGTTTTACTTCTTCCAGATATTCGCCGCCGTTTTTGCGAATTTCATCTGCAATCTGTTTTACTGTTACGTCTTCTTTCACCAACATTGCGATATCTCTGGCGATAGCAGGGAATTTAGGCAGAGGTTTATAAACATTTACCATGTTGGAAGCTTTGATCAGTTCTTCCATATTCAGCACTGCCAGATATACTTTTGTGCCGATGTTATAGTTCTTTGCAACGGTAGGATGCAGTTCACCCAGGTAACCAACATTCACGCCGTCAATGATTACAGAAGCAGTTCTGCCGGGATGCATCCAAGACAGTTCTGTTTCTACTGTATATTCTGCTCTGTCGCCGATACCCAGTACAATCATCAGATGTTCTACAACACCTTTGATGTCATAGAAATCCATTTTGCCGTACATACCTACTGTCAGTGTAGGGATTTCATCAGGCAGTTCTGTTACAGGCACTGCTTTGGGCAGGTATACTCTTGCCACTTCAAAGATACCAGCGCTTTCATTTCTTCTGTTATAGTTAGTAGACAGAGAATTCAGGATACCATTGATGGAAACGGTACGCATTACGCTGAAGTCTTCCCCCAGAGGGTTGGAGATTGTAACTGTCTGACGCAGTTTGCTGTCTGCGGGGATCAGCAGTTTATCGAATACCTTAGGGCTTTCGAAGCTGTATGTCATACCTTCGCACAGACCTTCTGCAATCATAGTGTCTTTTACCAGTGTGGTGATGTTCTGTGCATAAGTCTTTTTACCAACGGTAGGTGTACCGGAAGCCAGTGTGGGTTCGATCTTGTCATAACCATAGAAACGTGCAATTTCTTCCGCCAGGTCAGCCTGTGCTTCCAGGTCAGGACGGAATGTAGGAACAGTTACTTTATGGTTTACAGGGTCTACTTTCAATTCGATACGTTCGAAGATCTGCTGCATTTCTTCTTCGGAAATGTCTGTGCCCAGGAATTTGTTGATCCATTCGGGGGAGTAAGACAGTTCCCATGTTTCTCTCTTATTAGGATAGCAGTCTACAACACCAGGAACAACTTCGCCGCAGCCCAGCATTTCAACCAGCTGTGCAGCTCTGTTGACAGCATCCAGAGCCAGGTTAGGATCCAGACCTTTTTCGAATTTGCTGGAAGCGTCTGTACGCAGACCAACTTTCTTTGCTGTGATACGAATGTTAGGGCCGTCGAAAACTGCGGATTCGAACAGAACGGCTTCTGCACTTTCGCTGATCTTGGAGTTTTCGCCACCCATTACGCCTGCAATCGCAACAGCTTTTTCAGGGTCGGAAATTACCAGCATGGAAGGATCCAGCTGACGTTCTACGCCGTCCAGTGTTGTAATTTTTTCGCCTTCGTTTGCGTTTCTTACGATGATATGTCTGTCTTTGATGGTGTCAACGTCGAAAGCGTGCATAGGCTGACCCATTTCCAACATTACATAGTTGGTAATATCTACGATATTATTGATGGGACGAACCCCTGCGGCACGCAGTCTTTTACGCATCCAACGAGGAGAAGGAGCGATTTTTACATTTTTGATGGCTCTTGCCACATAACGAGGGCACAGTGTAGGATTTTTGATTTCAACGGAAATCAGATCTTCTGTTTTGCCTTCTGCTTCTTCTTTTACTGTGATAACAGGGGGGCAGAAAGGAATTTTGTATGTTGCAGCAGCTTCTCTTGCAATACCCAGAATGCTGAAGCAGTCAGGACGGTTGGAAGTGATTTCGTATTCTACAACATCATCTTTCAGATCCAGTACATCTGCAACATCTTTGCCCAGTTCTACGGGTTCAGGGAAAATATAAATGCCGTATTCAGGTGCTTCGGGGAAATCGTGTCTGTCGAAGCCCAGTTCTTCGATGGAGCAAAGCATACCTTCGGAAGAAATACCTCTCAGGTCGCCTGTATGAATTTCTTTGCCGCCAGCGATAACGGAATTATCCAGTGCAACAGGAACATAGTCACCAACATTTACATTAGGTGCGCCGGTTACGATAGTCAGATCTTTGCCTGCGCCAACATCAATAGTGCAAACCACCAGTTTATCTGCGTGAGGGTGTTTTTCAATAGCTTTGATATAACCTGTCACAATGTTTTTCAGTTCCCCAGCCATAGAAGTTACGCCTTCTACTTTGGAACCGCTCATTGTGATATCTTCCATATAATCTTTCACCGGTGCTGTCACCGCTGCATATTCTTTTAACCATGACATAGGTACATCCATGTTACTGATTCTCCTTTCAAATGCAAATATTCAAATCTATTAGAACTGTTTCAGGAATTTCATATCGTTTTCGAACAGCAGACGCAGGTCTGTGATGCCGTAACGCTGCATTGCAACACGTTCCAGACCCATACCGAATGCGAAACCGCTGTATTCGTCAGGATCGATACCGCTCATTTTCAGAACTTTGGGATGTACCATACCGCAGCCCAACAGTTCGATATAGCCTTCGCCTTTACATACGCGGCAGCCTTTACCACCACATGCGAAGCAAGTTACGTCCATTTCTGCACTGGGTTCTGTGAAAGGGAAATGGTGAGGACGGAAACGAACTTTTGTATCTTCCCCGAACAATTCTTTCGCAAATACAACCAGCGCGCCTTTCAGGTCACCCATGGTGATATTCTTGTCTACAACCAGACCTTCCAGCTGATGGAATACAGGAGAGTGGGTTGCGTCTACTTCGTCGGAACGGTAAACAGCACCGGGACATACCATACGGATGGGCAGTTTGCCTTTTTCCATGGTACGAACCTGCATAGGAGATGTCTGGGTACGCAACAGGATGTCGCCGCCGATGTAGAAAGTATCCTGTTCATCTCTTGCGGGATGGTTTTTAGGAATATTCAGTGCTTCAAAGTTGTAGTAGTCTTTTTCTACTTCAGGGCCTTCTGCCACTTCGTAGCCCATACCCATGAAGATGCTGCAGATTTCATCTGTAACGATGCTCATAGGATGTCTGTGACCTTCTGCTCTTGCTCTGCCGGGCATGGTAACGTCGATTTTTTCTTTTTCCAGACGATGTGCCATTTCTGCTGCTGCCAGACGGTTCTTTGCTTCATCCAGCATTTTTTCCAGATTCTGACGTACATCGTTTGCCATCTGACCGATGATGGGGCGTTCTTCTGCGCTGAGTTTGCCCATTTCTTTCAAAATGGCTGTCAATTCGCCTTTTTTGCCCAGGTATTTTACTTTCAGATCATCAATGTCTTTCATTTCTTTTGCTTCCTGGAAAGCGGCCATGGCTTTTTCCTGAATGGCTTTTAATTTTTCCTTCATTGTCCTTTTCTCTCCTTTTTTCTATCTGATATTGATTGACGTTTCACTGCAAAAAAAATAGCCTTCAATCCCAATAGGGACGAAGACTTCCGTGGTACCACCCAAATTCCTGCTAACACAGGCACTCTGATGCGTAACGTGCATGAAACGGATTTCCCTACGCTTGCCATAGGCACTTCAGGAAATCGGCTCCGGTGGGAACTTCCGCAAATTCTCCAGACCAAAAACGCTTTCAGCCGATGACGTTTTCTCTCTGAGGCGGCGCATCTGCGTACTTTTCACCTTCATAGCCTTTCGACTATTAACAATGACCACATTATAACACACTGTAACAGAAAGTCAAGGGGGAATGCCGGGAGAATTTTGGGTGGTCATGCAAAAAAATTCACCTTTCCTTTCTATTTTTATAAGTTTATCACAATTCGCCGCTATCCCCCGGATTTCGCCTTGCTTTTTGTATGCAAAACTGGTATAGTTATTGTCGCGGTTTTTTTCCGCCATGCGCTTTAATCGGGAAGTTTTATCATTGCCAAAGCGCTGAAATATCAGGTTTTGAGTCGAAAGAAAACATCTTTCAACGCGTTCTGTGGGTTTTCTTCGGCTTTGTAAAGAAAATAAAGAAAGGAAAATCACATGGAACATTTAAGATTTGAAGACATGCAGTTATCCAAAGAAATTTACCAGGCTGTACTGGATATGGGTTTTGAAGAAGCAACTCCCATCCAGTCCCAGGCAATCCCTCTGGTAAAAGCAGGCAAAGACATCATCGGTCAGTCTCAGACAGGTACCGGCAAGACAGCCGCATTCGGCATTCCTTGTCTGGAACGCATCGATCCCGATGACCGCCGTTTGCAGGCACTGATTCTCTGCCCTACCAGAGAACTGGCCATCCAGGTCAGCGAAGAATTCCGGAAACTGCTGAAATACAAAGACAACATCCGCGTTGTGCCTATTTACGGCGGACAGCCCATTGACCGTCAGATCTTAGCACTGAAAAAAGGCGCGCAGGTTGTCATTGGTACACCCGGCCGTGTTATGGATCACATGCGCCGCCGCACACTGAAAATGGAAACCGTACAGATGATGATTCTGGACGAAGCGGACGAAATGCTGGACATGGGCTTTAGAGAGGACATTGAAACCATTCTGGTGAAAATCCCCGAAGACCATCAGACACTGCTGTTCTCCGCTACCCTTTCTCCTGAAATTCTGGACATCACCAGACGTTTCCAGAGAGACCCCGAATATGTAAAAATCGTTCGGAAAGAACTGACTGTTCCCAATATTGAACAGTATTACTTTGACGTAAAAGAAAAAACAAAACTGGAAGCCCTGACTCGTATCATCGACGTATACATGCCCAATCTGGCTATGGTGTTCTGCAACACCAAAAAACGCGTGGACGATCTGGTGGAACTGCTCCAGGGCCGCGGCTACTTTGCGGAAGGTCTCCATGGTGACCTGAAACAGGCACAGCGTGACAAAGTCATGCAGAAATTCCGCAACGGCACCATCGAAATTCTCGTTGCCACAGACGTAGCGGCAAGAGGTATCGACGTAGACGATATTGACATTGTATTCAACTACGACGTTCCTCAGGATGAAGAATACTATGTACACCGTATCGGCAGAACCGGCCGTGCCGGCAGAAGCGGCAAAGCCTTCACTTTCTGCGTAGGCAAAGAGATCTACAAACTGCGTGACATCATGCGCTACACCAAAACAAAGATCATCCAGCAGAAACTGCCTACCCTCAGCGATGTAGAAGAAATGAAAACAAACATCTTCCTGGAAAAAATCAAAGAAACTATTCAGGAAGGTCATCTGGTAAAATATATCAATCTGGTAGAACGCCTCATGGAAGACGACTATGCAGCCATGGACATTGCCGCTGCCCTGCTGAAACACAATCTGGCAGATGTGCGCACCGACGATATGGACATCATGGATGACATCAACTTCAACGGCACAGAAATGTACGGCGGCGAAGGCGAAAAAATGGTACGTTTGTTCATCAGTGCTGGTAAGAAAAACAAAATCCGTGCCAAAGACATCGTAGGCGCCATTGCCAACGAAGCAGGTGTTCCCGGCAAAGCACTGGGTGCCATTGACCTGTTCGATGACTACACCTTTGTGGATGTACCTAAGGAATATGTGAAAGACGTCCTTTACGGCATGAAAAACTGCAAGATCAAAAACAAACGGGTACACATTGAAATTGCCAAAAAAGAAAAAGGTAAAAAAAGATAAAAACACGAAAGCATCTATCCAAAATTAGGGCTTCTTCATAAGAAAACAAAGAAAGCTAAAATCCTTATTCATCCAAAGGATTTTGGCTTTCTTATTTTTACTGAGATTTTATCAGATATGTTTTCTTCTGAAGATAGCCGCCGCAATTCCACTTAAAAATCAATAAAACCGAAAAACAATGTTTTTTTAAGTGGAAGTTGCTTTGGATAGATGCTTTTTCATTTCAAAGAAATTCATCCTTTTTATTTTTTATCCCAAAAACGCGCCACCACATAAGCAATGACAGTCAATACAACTGCTATCAGAATATGGAGCATAACACTAATGCCAAAAAACATACTGCGATGCTCTGCGTCACTGAGAATAGATGGCATTGCAAAAAGGCTGATTACAACAGAAATGACTGTGGAAGTCAATGGTGCCATCCAAAGATATTTTCTTTTCCAAAAGAAAAAGAAGATCACAGATACAATGGGAATGATACAAAATACAGATAAATTCCACCAGTTCATAAACATCCCCCTTCCTTCTTCTTTCCTTCTTCTTTCCTTCTTCTCTTAATTTCATCATACCTGAAAAGCACATACAAAGCAATCTTTTCGCCACCTTGTCCAACGTTTTTCTCCAACAAAAAAGCTGAAATCTTTGCAATATAAAAGATTCCAGCTTTCTTCCAAGATTTTATTCTGTTTCCTGCAATTCTTCCCGCAGTCTTTCCACAAACTGCCGTTCCTTTGCTGTCAGTTCTGCTGTTTCCAGCAAATCCGGGCGTTTTTTCACCGTACGGATGAGAGACTGTTCTCTGCGCCATTTGGCAATATTGGCATGATGTCCGCTCAAGAGGATTTCCGGCACTTCTTTCCCATGAAATACGGGAGGACGGGTATACTGGGGATATTCCAGCAGCCCATCAGAAAAGCTTTCATCGGCAAAAGAATCCTCTTTGCCTAACACGCCAGGTACCAGACGGGATACGGCATCAATGATGGTAATTGCCGCCAATTCTCCACCTGTCAGAACGAAATCTCCCAGAGAAATTTCATCTGTGACAATTTCTTCAATGATTCTTTCATCAATGCCTTCATAGTGCCCGCAGAGGAACACCAGATTTTCTTCCTTGGACAATTCTTCCGCAATGCGTTGGGTAAAAGGTCTGCCCTGGGGTGTCATATATACCACCCTTGCGCCTTTTGACTTTTCGGCGATGCTCTGATATGCGTCATAAATGGGCTGTGCCTGCATAACCATACCAGCGCCGCCGCCATAGGGATAATCGTCCACATGTTTCTGTTTGTTCAGTGTATAATCCCGAATGTTGATGGCTTCCACGGAGATATGTCCTTCTTTCTGGGCACGTCCCATAATGCTGTGAGAAAGGGTCTGCTGGATCATTTCAGGAAACAGTGTCAGTACAAAAAACTGTTTCATTTATCTCAATCCTTCCAGCAGTTTCACAGTCATAACGCCGTTTTCCAGATCCACATTTTTGATGCAGTCTTTGATGGCGGGCAGCAACAGTTCTTTGCCCTTGCCGTCTTTTTTCACCACATACACGTCATTGGAGCCAGTAGGGAAAATTTCTGTAATTTCGCCCAGTTCTTCCCCTTCTTCTGTTACCACTTTCAGACCATAGAGGTCGCGGTTGTAGTATTCATCCTCACCCAAAGGGATTGCCATGGCATCAGGAATGAGAATCCGTCCGTTTTTATACAGTTCCGCCACGTTAATATCAGTGATTTCCTTCACGGTCAGCAGTACAAACTGTTTATGGAATGCCACCTTCTGGATATGGAATGTTTCCCGTTTACCACGGATTTCCACAATGATTTCTTTCAGGCGTTCAAAACGAGAAGGGTCTTCCGTAGTGGGAAATACGCGCATGGTTCCCCGGATACCGTGGGTTCCTGTGATTTTTCCGATTTCAAAATATTGTTCCATGGTTTTTGCACCTCATTTTTTCCGTATAAACAAAATCAGCAGGATGCGCCTGCACCCTGCCGTATACAGCGGTTTCCCTTACTGTACGATTTCTACGATAATCTTTTTATCCTCGTGGATGGCCGCCGCTTTTACCACAGTACGGATTGCTTTTGCAATTCTGCCCTGCTTGCCGATGACCTTACCCATATCTTCAGGGGCAACTTTCAGTTCCAAAATCCAAGCGCGTTCGCCTTCTTTTTCGGAAACCTGCACCTGTTCGGGATGTTCCACCAGGTTTTTTGCGATTACTTCCAGTAATTCTTTCATTGCATTGGCCTCCCGTTACGAATTATTCGCCGATAACGCCAGCTTTTTTCAGCAGAGCTTTAGCTGTTTCGGAAGGCTGTGCGCCTGTTGCCAGCCATTTGTTAGCTGCTTCTGCGTCAACTTTCAGAACAACGGGTTCCTTTGTAGGATCGTAGTAACCGATTTCGTCGATGGATTTACCGTTTCTGGATGTTCTGGAATCTGCTACAACGATTCTATAGAAAGGAGCTTTCTTTGCACCCAGTCTTTTCAGTCTGATTCTTACTGCCATTTCTTTCACCTCCTGCAAGTGTTCATAAAAAGTTTATCGGAAAAAAGGAAGCTTGCCCTTTTTGCCTTTTTGCATGTTGTTCATCTGCTTCATCATTTTCTTCATTTCTTCAAACTGTTTCAGCAGACGATTGACTTCGGCGATGCTTCTGCCGGAGCCGTTGGCGATACGCTTTTTCCGTGATCCATTGAGGATAGAAGGATTCAGCCGTTCCTCTCTTGTCATGGACTGGATGATGGCTTCTGTTTTCGCCATTTCCTTGGACGGGTCAACGCCGTTTAAGGCTTCGTCCAGATTAAATTTATTCATACCCGGAATCATACCCATCAGATCTTTCAGCGGACCCATTTTCTTGATCTGCTGCATCTGAGAAAGGAAATCCTCCAGTGTGAATTCGTTGGAAAGCATTTTTTTCTGCATTTCCTTGGCTTCCTGCTCGTCGATGTTCTGCTGCACCTTATCAATGAGTGTCAGCACATCGCCCATGCCCAAGATTCTGGAAGCCATTCGGTCGGGATAGAAGGGCTCCAAGTCCTCCATCTTTTCCCCCATACCGATATACTTGATGGGCTTGTTGGTTACGCTTCTGACAGAAAGTGCCGCACCGCCTCTGGCGTCGCCGTCCAGCTTTGTCATGATGATACCATCGATGCCCAGCTGGCTGTCAAAGCTTTCCGCTACGGTTACCGCATCCTGACCGGTCATGGCGTCAACCACCAGAAGGATTTCCTGAGGTTTTACCACTTCCTTGATGTCCTGCAGTTCCCGCATCAGTTCTTCATTGATATGCAGACGACCTGCTGTATCGATGAGGATGACATCGTTGCGGTTTTCCGCTGCGTATTCCAACGCTTTCTTGGAAATTTCCACGGGACTGAGTTTGTCCCCCATTTCAAATACGGGAATGTTGTAGTTTTTCCCAACTACCTGCAACTGTTTGATAGCCGCCGGACGATACACGTCGCAGGCTACCAGCAGAGGATTTCTGCCCTGCTTACGCAGCTGTCCCGCCAGCTTCCCGCTGCTGGTGGTTTTACCGGCACCTTGCAGACCTACCATCATATAAACGGTGGGAGGACGCTTCGCAAAAGTCAGCTGACTCTGTGTGGTACCCATGAGAGAGATAAGCTCCTCATTTACAATCTTAATCACCTGCTGTCCCGGATTCAGGCCTTCCAGCACCTCTGTGCCAACAGCCCGTTCCGTAACAGTCTTGATGAAGTTTTTAACGATTTTAAAGTTTACGTCTGCCTCCAGAAGCGCAATCTTTACTTCCCGCATGGCGGTTTTTACATCTGCTTCTGTCAGCTTGCCTTTGCCCCGCAGCTGCTTGAACACATCCTGCAGCTTATTGGAAAGGTTTTCAAATGCCATAGACCGCCCTCCTCTCAGGATAATATTGCTTCGGCAATCTGTTTCATTTTTTCCAGTTGGCGGATTCTTTTTTCTGAAAGACCGTCGGTTTCCATCTCCTGTAAAATATCCAGCATTTCCCGTACAGATTTTTTCTGTGCCTGGAATCTGGCTACCAGCCCCAGCTTCTGTTCATAATCCATAAGGATTTTTTCTGTCCGCTTCAGCTGATCCCGCACCGCCTGACGGCTGATGGACAATTCCTCTCCGATTTCCGAAAGGGAAAGATCGTCCTGATAGTGCAGATCGAATACCTGTTTTTGTTTCTCTGTCAAAAGCTCACCGTAGAAATCGTAGAGCAGTGTCAGATGTAAGATTTCATCCATGGTCTTTTCCTCCTGTAAAGTAAAATCACTTTACAACCACCTGTGTTATTGTATCCGAAAAGAGGGCGGCTGTCAAGTATTTTTCCTTTACAGAACGTATTTTTTTCAAAACCGTCAGACTGCCTGAAAAATCAACGGTTTTTCGCGTTTTTTTATTCCTGCTTACCAACCATTTCATCCAAAAACGCTACCGCATCCTCCGTTTCGGCTTCCCCTTGGACGATGGCAAAGTCCATGAACATATCTCCGCCGTTTTTACCTGCCACTGCCTTACAGGTATATTCTTTTTCCTTCTTTGTCAGAGCATTTCTGTCAACACGGTGGATTCTCCCGGCAAAATCACTTCCTGCGCCACTTCTTCTTCGTCGCAGAGAATATTTACCTTCAGTTCCGTGTACACATCGCTTTCCGGTCGTGTGTTTCTCACATAAAAATGCAAATCTTCTCCATTGGTATTGTCCAGCTCATATGTTTCAGAAAATCCACTGCTGCCGCCAGCACTGCCAGAGTTAATCATGGTGTCAGCCATAGCTTCCTGGGCAGCCACTTCTGCCTGCTTTTCTCCGCCGCAGCCTGCCAGCGCAAAAGTCATAACCAACGCCGCCAAAATTCCATATTTTTTCATAACTTTTCCCCCTTATAAAAGTTCATACTCTTCCTCCGCTTCTGCTTGACTGGCAAAAATACGGATTTCCTCTGCTTCTTTCACAACAGCCAGCAAATCTGTTTTCGGCGGTTCCAGACCAAAAACCATACCCATTTTCGCTCTTTCTTCTTTTGTTTCTTCTGAAAAATCAGCTTTCTTTCCTGTTGCTTTTTCCATCCATTCTGGCGCAAAAATCACCAGCCGGACAAATTCCCGAAAATTTTTCGCCAGATACCAACACTTCTTTTCTGCTGATACATAATAAATGGGGCTGTTTTCCAGTTCGCCTTCCCTATGGGCAAAAGTGCCGCCCTTTTCATCCGTGGCAAAAACCCAAAGACAAGGCACAGGAAACCAGTCCAGCTTTGGTTCTAATCCCGCAAAAATCAGCCGAATTCCCCGTTTCCGCTGCAAAAGAGTAAATCCATCCTCCTCACAGGTGGGGATAAAGGATTCTATGATTTTTCCGCCGCATAAATACTCGTTGGAAAAAACAGCATCTTTCTTCTCCATGTTATGACATTTGGCTTTCATGTCATTCCTCCTCCAGACACAAAGGATGATTGATGCTTTCAATGGTCGTCCACTTTTTGGAAATCAACACAGAGCTGTAATGCCCCTGTTTAGAATCGAACCGCCAAAATCCATCCATACCTGCTCCCGTCAAATGACAAAGCATAGCACTGAGAGCACCATTATGGGCAACCAAAAGGACGTTTTTGCCGCGGTTTTCCTCCACCAATCTATCAATTCCTGCGGCAACCCTATTGTAAAAATCCGAAAACTTTTCCCCATTGGGCATGGCAAGGTCTTTCCAGTCTGTGACCCAGCCCCGCAGTTCTTCTTTATAGTTGGTTTCTATGTATTCTGCTGTCTGGTTTTCCCAATCTCCGTAATAGAGTTCTCGAAAAACGCTGTCATAGTGTACTTTCATATTCTTCCCAGCGGCGATGATTTCCGCTGTATGAGCTGCTCTTCTCAGATCGCTGCTGTAAATGGCATCAATGGGAAGCTGCCGGAAATACTGCCGCAGCATTTCTACCTGCTGTATACCCGTTTCGTTGATATCTGCATCTGTCCAGCCATAAAACATATTTCGCTTATTCATATCTGTTTGTCCATGGCGAACCAGATATAATCTCATGGCAAACACCTCCATTTTCATTATACCGACCACGCAACCCCATCGCAATAGAAAAAACGGACACCTCAAATTCATGAAATGCCCGTTTCTCCCTTATTCAGACAATCTTATCTTTTTGTGTAGGACAGACAGTCTGTGCACTGATCCATGGTAGGGTTTGCTTCATGTGTACCCACCTGGATGGTTTCCAGTGTGCAGTAATTTTTTGTGTTGTGGTGGTGTCTGCAATTGTCTACGGTACATCTGATACATTCATTACATTTTTCCATTGTGTGCGCCTCCTTTTGTTTGGTACGCACTTATTTTGCCCTGCCTTTGAAAAAATATACTGCTATTTTTTTCTTTTTTTGATATACTGAATACAGAGGAAGGAGAGAACCCCTATGGCAGAGAAAAGTACAAAATCCACTGCGAAAAAAAGCAGCACAAAACCGAAATCCACAGGCAAACGCCTGTCCGTTACCATAGATCCCGACACCATGGCTCAGCTTAATGAATATCTGGCACAATTTGGATATAGCAAAGACGAATTTGTGAAAAAAGCTATTCTGGAAAAAATCAGTCGGGACAAGATCAGCGCCATGATCGACAACATGATTCGATAACAGCAAAAAGGATACGCCGCAAAACAGCGTATCCTTTTTTATTTTCATATTATGTATATTCCCGGAACATCACTGCCATACGATACAGATAAACCATCTGCACAATGCTGACCACAGCAATGCCAATGGCACTTGCCAACACCAACAAAACTCCCAGAATCCACAGGAACAGCAGGCACACACCAGCCACTGCGCCACAGAGGCAGATAATCTGCCATTTCCACAGTTTTTTCCATTTCTCGGAAAATTCCACATCAAAATCCTCCAATACAGCTGCATGGCCGTAGTACAGGAAGTAGCTGCCTGCCAGACTCACTGCCACTGTCGCAAACATAAACAGTACCGCAAAAACCAAAAGTTCTTCCATCAATACCAACCCAATAGCTGCCAGTACTACACCAACAATAGTACAAATGGCAGCTCGTCCATATTTTTTTTCTACATGCCGCAGCATAAACAGTACGATACAATAAATAATCTCTACGACTATCCCTAAAATAGTACCAATATAGTACATCGTTGGACTGATAGGCTTCAAGCTTTCGTTAGACATAATCCCCGCAATGATATTGGGAATGAGGAGCCAGAACAAAAGCCACAGCCATTTTCCCAGTACCTTAGCCTTTTCTCTTTTTTGAATCTCTTTTTCGTCTTTTGCTGCCGCTTCTGCAATGCGTATTTGCTGCATCTGATCTTTCTGCTGCCGTTTTGTACAGCTCATGGCTTCCTGACAGGTATCGCAGTTTGCGTGATATTTTTCGCGACAGCAATCTGCAATGGGACAGTTACCGCCAAAACGCCTGCCTGGCCCTTCTTTGCATCCTCTGCATTCTTCCGACAGTTTCTCCTGACATAAATCACAATCTTTTCCGCAAAATGTTTCTGCCATATTGCTCCCCTCCTGTTTCTCTCTTCATAAACTTTCCCCAAAAACTTTGTACATCTATTTTACATGAAAATTATTACAAAATATAACAGACTATGATTTTTCAGTATGTCATACAAAATAAGGGAAAAAAACTATTGCAGTTATACCAGAACAATGTTGTAAAACCAGTCATTCTCTCTAATTTCATGTTTCGCTTTTTGTCAAACATCCACTTTGCGCAACAAAAAAACGGATCAATCCTTTCGGGATTCATCCGTTTTTGTTTTTCCTTATGTATAGAAGATTAGAATTTCTTTCTTGTCAAGAAATCAGGAATCTTGATTTCAGATTCGAAATCATCCAGATCCGCAAATCTTCTTGCGGGACGCTGTTCTGCTGTTTCTTCAGCACTTTCTTCCACAACTTCTTCTGTTGCTTCAGGTGCTTTTTCCACAGGCTGTGCCACTCTTCTAGGTTCGGGAGCGGGAATGTCATCTTCCAGACCTGTTGCGATAACAGTAACGATAACTTCATCCTGCAGTTCTTCGTTGATGGTTGTACCGAAGATGATTTCTGCTTCGGGATCGATAGATTCTCTGATCAGATCTGCAGCTTCTTCTGTTTCCATCAGACCCAGGTTCATGTCGCCGCTGAAGTTGATCAGGACGCTCTTTGCACCTTCGATAGTTGTTTCCAGCAGAGGGCTCTGGATTGCCATTTTTGCTGCGATTTCCGCTTTATTTTCACCAGCAGCACGGCCAATACCCATGTGGGCAACGCCTTTGTCTGCCATAACGGTGCGAACGTCTGCGAAGTCCAGGTTGATAACGCCGGGTTTGGAGATCAGGTCTGCAATACCCTGTACGCCCTGTCTGAGGATTTCGTCAGCTTTGCGGAATGCTTCTGTCAGTGTTGTCTTTTTGTCGATGATGCTCAGCAGTCTCTGGTTAGGAATGATAACCAGGGTATCCACGTTCTTTTTCAGTTCTGCGATGCCTTTTTCCGCATTGCTCATTCTCTTTTTGCCTTCGAAGTTGAAGGGTTTTGTAACAACACCTACTGTCAGGATACCCAGTTCTTTGGAGATAGCCGCGATTCTGGGTGCTGCGCCGGTACCTGTGCCGCCGCCCATACCTGCTGTGATGAATACCATATCGGAACCACGCAGAGCCTGCGCGATTTCATCCTGTGTTTCATCTACGGATTTTTCACCGATTTCAGGGTTACCACCGGCACCAAGGCCTTTGGTCAGTTTTTCACCAATCTGAATTTTTGTGCTGGATTTGGATTTCGCCAAAGCCTGTCCATCTGTGTTAATGGAAATGAATTCCACGCCGTCCAGTCCATCTTCAATCATACGGTCAACAGCGTTGTTGCCACCGCCGCCTACACCGATTACTTTTATTTGTGCCATATTGCTCATTGGGATGTCAAATTCGAGCAAAAAAATCCCCTCCTACCAATTCCATAATCATGCCTTTAATTATACATGAAAAAAAGACGAATTACCATACAAAAACAGAATAATTCATAATTTTTTCCGATATTTTTAACTTTCTTTTCTGACCTTTCTTACTCTTCTCCTATCATAGCCTCTTTTTGTCTTTTATTCAACAAAAATCTTCTAATTTTACTAAAATTATAAAAAATCCGAGAACCAAAGACAACAATGGCCGCAATAGACAAATCCATATTCAGCTGTTTTCCCAGCCAAACCAGACCAATGGCAACGATTCCATTGATAAAAAAGCCGCTGACGAATATCCGCATCTGAAACTGATGCTCCATTTCCGCGCGCACACCGCCCAGCACTGTATCCAGACACGCCAGAATCCCAACGCCGCCATAAGCCATCATGGCATAAGGCAGGACGATACCGCTTTTGATTCCCAACAGAATCCCCGCACATAATCCAATGACAGGAACGATGATTTTCATGACGCATCTGCTCCTTCCTCTGTTGTTTTCCACAAAGCAGACTGGGTATAAGCCGGAACAGTCACAGACGCTTCCTCGCGAATGTCAATGACGATGCCCCAGGGAGAGAGCGTATCCACAACACCTCCAGGAAAACGCAGAGCCGCTTGAAGCACACTGGCGTCTCCGATGGCTTTGATCTCAAAAGGCGCCGCTACCCGTACACCATTTACCGTAATCACACTGCCAGCACAAGTGATGCCGCTTTGAGCCACAATCCGCTGTCCATTGACAGAAACAGCTTCCGCACCTGCCACAAAAAGTTCATTGACGACTTTCAAAATATCTTCCGCGTGAACAAGATAAGCATTCTTATCTCCGCCCATATCTTTTTTGCTGTCATCCATGGTCACAACGATACCGGCACCTGTCTGTTCTGACAATCCGGCAAACGCCCGCAGTTTCTCATTTTCTTTCTGCAAAGATTCCAGAGCCGCACCGTCAGATTCTCCTGCTTCATAAGTCTCCAGCAGTTCTGCCTGCTTGTCCAGCTGTTTTTCCAGTGCTTCTCTTTCTTCCCGTTCCTTGCGCAGTTCCGCAGAAAGTTCTGTCAAACGCACATTGTCCGTTCCCGCCGCCGAAGCTGCCTGAGACTGCACCGTATTATACTGCACACCAATCAGCATACCCAAAATGGCACACAAAGCTGTGATACCGGGTATGATTCCCTTTGGTTTCATCTGTCCGTCACCTTCTTACAACAAATACTGGAATACGATGGGCTTGGAAAGATCACTCAGATCCAAAGTCCCCCTGTCCTCCTCGGGAATGGTCACCACAACTGCCGCCATGGTTCGTATCTTCTGATCCATATTATCCATGGTACCCAAATGTACCTGAACCTGGTTTACCGTTGCATAAATATCAGATGTGTTGGATACATCCACTTCCACAGCGAATTCTGTCAGGTTATATTTCTGTATCATCTGGGAAATCTGAAGCATCACCTGCAAAGATTCTTGGTTTTCCACCTGCAAAACTTCCCCGCATTGGAAACCGGAGAATACCAATCCTTTTACCAAAGGCAGTCCTTCCGTATAAACATTCTGGACATCCAATACCCGTCCTTCTTCATCTATGTACAGATAAGAACCCATATAAGGCACATAGGCTCTTACCTTCCGTTCTGTCAAAGAAATAACCATGGTATCAGGGAATTCCCAAACCAGTCTGGCATCTTTGATATACGGATCTTGCCGCAGAATATCTTCCGCTTTGGAGCGGTTAAACAGTATGGCATTATCCCCCTGATTCAGACCGATTCTTTCACAAAGATCTGATGTGGCAAACCGTTCGGAATTTTCCACCCGGATATTTTTGACAGCAAAAAAAGGAGAAAACAGAAATGCTGCCCCTGCCAGCAGTATCAATACTGCCGCAATGACATATTTCTGCGGAATTTCCAGCCGTTTTTTTCGTGGCTGGTAATATTCCAGTTCCTCCATCAAATCAATGTCTTCCATCTGTTTTTTTCTTTTTTTTCTCATGTAATCACCTTTTAAGATACCAGCTGCACCCGTCCGCCCAGAAATGTCAGCGCGTCTTCCAGTTTCTCATAACCCCGTTCCACAAAAGCGCTGCCTTCGACGATGGTTTCTCCTTCCGCCGCCAGAGCCGCCAGCAAAAGCGCCGCTCCGCTGCGCAGATCCGTTGCCCTCACTTTTGCGCCATGGAGTTTTTCCACGCCAAAAACTGCCGCATTTCGACCATGCACCTGTATATTCGCTCCCATGCGGCATAATTCTGCCACATGGCGAAACCGTGCTTCAAACACTGTTTCACTCATCATACAGGTTCCTTTTGCCAATGTCAATAGACTCATGACCATTGGCTGCATATCCGTGGGGAAAGCGGGATACGGCCCTGTTGCCAGTGTAAAATCCGACAAAAGTCGTGTGGGTGCCTGCAAATAAACCGCATCTTCCTCATACCGCAGTCCACATCCTGCCTGCTCCAGAACTTCCAGTGTCTGTTCCATATACTGCTTTTCCGCTCCATGCAGGTACAGCTTTCCACCCGTCATGGCAGCGGCACAAAGAAACGTCCCTGCTTCGATGCGGTCAAAAGGCACTTCAAACAACGCTCCGTGAAGTTTCCGTACCCCTTCCACCATGATAGTAGGTGTCCCTTCTCCATAAATTTCCGCACCACATGCCCGTAGAAAACGAGCCAGTGCCACAATTTCCGGTTCTCTTGCCGCATTGTGGATGACCGTGGTGCCCTCTGCTTTCACGGAAAGGAGCAGGATATTTTCCGTAGCACCTACGCTGGGATATTCCAGATAAATATGATACCCCAAAAGCAAAGGTGCCTCACAATGGAAAATCTCATTTTCCTCTCGAATTCGTACACCCATTTTTTCAAAGGCACGCAGATGCAGGTCAATGGGACGCCGTCCGATAGTACATCCGCCGGGATGTCCCAGAGAGGCTTTTTTCGTTCGTCCCAACAATGCCCCCAGATACAGTATGGAAGAACGCATTTTCCCTACCATTTCCTCACTGATCTCCGTTTTCTCAATATTCCGGCTGTCAATGGTCAGTGTTCTTCCTTCCAGTTTGGTCTTGCAGCCCAGTTCCTCCAAAATCTCCAGAGAAACAAACACATCCGTAATGTGGGGCACATTTTCCAGCGCCACTTCATCCCCGGATAAAACGGAAGCCGCAAGTATGGGCAGCACTGCATTTTTACTGCCTCTGACTGTGTATTCCCCACCAATGGTTCCGCCGCCCGTCACCCGATAATATCCCATTGCTTCTCCTCCCGCACATACCAAGATAATTTCATTCTATGGCGGTCAAGATTCTTTGGTGCTTTTCCACATTTACAAGGACTTCGGATGCAGTTAATATAAAAGAAAACGCACCTTCAGGAGGGAAATATGAAACATAATATTTTAGATATCAAAGGCTTGAAAGTCGGTCAGGCACAAAATACAGAGGCAAAAACAGGTGTTACCGTTGTCATTGCGGAAAAAGGCGCTGTCTGCGGCGTGGATGTCCGCGGTGCCGCTCCCGGCACAAGGGAAACAGACCTACTCAACCCCATCAATGCCATGGAAAGAGTACAGGCTGTTGTCCTGTCCGGTGGCTCCGCTTTTGGTCTGGAAGCCGCCAGCGGCGTTATGGACTATCTGGAAGAAAAAGGCATCGGCTTTAATGTAGGTGTCACAAAAGTTCCCATCGTTCCCTCTGCTGTTCTTTTTGATTTGGGTTATGGAGATGCTTTCGTACGCCCTGATAAAGCCATGGGCAGAGCTGCCTGCGAAGCCGCTTCCGACGAAATCCTTATGGAAGGCGATTATGGAGCAGGCTGTGGCGCAACGGTCGGGAAACTGAACGGCATAGAACACTGCTGCAACAGCGGCATCGGTTCCTGGGCTGAAACCACAGAAAACGGGATCACCGTAGCTGCTCTCATTGCAGTCAATGCTTTCGGAGATGTCTGGGAAAACGGCAAAATCATTGCCGGCACCAAAAATCCTGACGGCACCTTTGCCAATACAGAAGAAGGCGTCATCAAAGCGGCATCTTCTCTTTCCTTCGGCGGCAAAAACACCACCATCGGCATCATTGCAACCAATGTGAAACTGACAAAAGCCCAGGCTGCAAAAGTTGCTGGTATGGCACATGATGGTCTGGCGCGGTGCATTCGTCCCATTCACACCACACTGGATGGCGACACACTGTTCTGTATGTCCACCGAAGAACTGGAACTACCCACTGCTCCCGTTGACGTTGTGGGGATTCTGGCTGCAAAAGTCACAGAGCAGGCTGTGCTGCGAGCTGTGAAAATGGCAAATATAAATTTATAAATTCAGCAAAAAAGAACACAGTTCTTTTTTCATAAAAAATAAAAAGGAGATGTCTATTTGACCATTGTTATGTAAGAATCTTTGTAATTCATGAAAAGATAGTTTCTGGCAGTGATATTTTCCTGCCTGTTGTTCATACGTGGAAATTCACATCAGAAACTTCAGAAAAAATACCTTTCGTAAACTTTTTCAGCAAATTACGAAGATTCCCCTTTCCATTTCTAAAAATAATGAAAAGGATGTTTTACTATGAAAAAACAAAAAAACTTTGATTACACACCTTATTGCAACGGCACATACTTCATGGGCCCCAGCGTTATTCGTCTTTTGGACGAAACAAATCTGCCGCTGAAAAAAGGAATGCGTATTTTAGACCTTGGCTGCGGCAAAGATCTGTCTTCTCTTTATTTGGCAAAGGAATATGATGTAACTGTTTTCGCTGCCGATCTTTGGATTTCCCCTACGGAAAATTATGAATTTTTCCGCAGTCTTGGCATGGAAGAGCAGATTTTCCCTATCTATGCTGATGCTAACGCACTGCCTTTTGCAGAAGGATTTTTCGATGCCGTTATCAGCGTTGATGCCTATCATTATTTTGGTGCAGAAGCAGGATTTTTCTCTGAAAAAATTCTTCCCTTGCTGAAACCTGATGGATTTGCCGCACTGATTTTCCCCGGATGGAAGGCTCCTCTGCCCACCCCTGTACCGCAAGAACTTTTGCTGAGCTGGACAGAAGAAGATTTGACATCATTTCAGCCCATCCAATGGTGGAAAAAACTGTTTGAACAAGAAAAACATACCCGTCTGCTGTCCATCGCAGAACTGTCCTGCGTTGATGAAGCCTGGGCTGACTGGCTGGCAACAGACAATCCATATGCCATTGGTGACCGACCTTCTATGGAACACGGTGCAGGAAAGTATATGAATTTCATTTTCTTGACAGCTTGCCATAAATAATCAAAACCACCCGTTGAACGGGTGGTTTGACCAGACCCT
>UMIN01032145.1_pt1 | contig 21104 bp, 29 predicted proteins | sample 1965811 | NCBI WGS metagenome assembly UMIN01 (sample SAMEA4836123, study PRJEB28245) | human gut metagenome | biome: gut microbiome; material: fecal sample | place: Denmark | collected 2008
TAAGGAAGGACCAGCTCCGTCACAGCTGTCAGGCCCTCGCAGTTTAACTGCACCATGGAGGCGGCTTCTTCCTCTGGGAAGCTTCCCACAGGCCCTGTGATCCCAAAGCCCGCGGCATTTACCAGAAATCTCACCTCCGGCTTTTTTTCAGCCAGGGCTGCGGCCAGAATCTCCAGGTCCTCCTTTTTTGTCAGATCCAGGGGGAACTTCCGAAGCTTCACCGGGACCTTCCCGTCCAGTGCGTCCAGCCGCTCCTTTCTTCTTCCAACGACCCAGATCTCCTGGAAGCCTCCGTACCGGTCTGCCAGACGGAACACCATTTCCCTCCCCATTCCAGAGGAAGCCCCCGTGACAATGGCGATCTTCATCGCTCTCCCTTCTTTCCTTTTCCAGATTTATGGATATTGCGGATGGTCTTCTTTTTTCCGGAAGCCCGGCTGCCCCCGCCCTCCATCCGTTTTCCTCCGCCCTCTCCGGCGGTCCTTCGTTCTCCTCCCCGGGGCCGTATGAGGCACCTTCTGTCATAGCCGATCAGATCCTCTCTCCCGGCCTTTATGAGGGCCTCCCGGACCAGCTCGTAATTTTTCGGGTTCCGGTACTGGATCAGCGCCCTCTGCATGGCCTTTTCGTGGGGATTCACCGGAACGTACACCTCCTCCATGGTCCTGGGATCCAGGCCTGTGTAATACATACAGGTGGAGATGGTGGACGGCGTGGGGTAGAAATCCTGGACCTGCTCCGGCATATAACCCAGATCCCTGAGGTGCTCTGCCAGCTCCACCGCTTCCTTTAAGGTGGAGCCAGGATGGGAGGACATGAGATAGGGCACCAGATACTGCTTAAGCCCCAGTTTTTCATTCATGGCCGCATATTCTTTGGCAAACTGCCTGTATACAGCATTTTCCGGCTTTCCCATGCGCTTAAGGACCGGGTCCGCCACGTGCTCCGGAGCCACCTTCAGCTGGCCGCTGACGTGGTACATGCAGAGTTCTCTTAAGAAATCCTTCTTTTTATCCGCCAGGACGTAATCGAAGCGGATGCCGGAGCGGATGAACACCTTCTTTACCTTGGGAAGGGCCCTCAGCTTTCTAAGAAGCGCGATGTAGTCTCCATGGTCTGCCACCAGATTTTTACAGGGCTTCGGGAACAGGCACTGCTTTCCGGGGCAGGCTCCCTTTGTCATCTGCTTTTCGCAGGCCGGGAACCGGAAATTGGCCGTGGGGCCTCCCACATCGTGGATATAGCCCTTGAAATCCGGCTCCTCCGTCAAAAGCCTTGCCTCCTCCAGAATGGATTCATGGCTCCTGACCTGGACGATCCGCCCCTGGTGGAAGGTCAGGGCGCAGAAGCTGCAGCCGCCAAAGCAGCCCCGGTTACTGATGAGGCTGAACTTCACCTCACTGATGGCCGGAACGCCTCCCAGGGCCTCATAGGACGGATGGGGTGCCCGCATATAGGGAAGGGCGTACACGTCGTCCATTTCCAGAGTGGAAAGGGGCTTTGCCGGAGAATTCTGGACCACATAGAGATGGTCCGTATACGGCTCGCAGAGACGTTTTCCAGAAAACGCATCGGTGTTCTGGTACTGGGTAAAAAAGCTCTCCGCATAGGTGCGCTTATTTTCCTTCACCTGGTCGTAGGACGGCAGCCAGACTGCATCATAAACGGCCTCCCGCCGGTCGGTCTTATAGACGGTGCCGTCGATAAAGGTAATATCCTTAATATCGATCCCCGAAGCCAAGGAGTCTGCGATCTCCACAATGGACCGTTCCCCCATACCGTAGGAAATAAGATCCGCCTGGGAATCCACCAGGATGGAATGCTTCACCTTTCCGGACCAGTAATCGTAATGGGCCAGGCGGCGCAGGCTGGCCTCGATCCCGCCGATGATAATGGGAGCCTTCTTATAGACGGACCGGATCAGATTGCAGTAGACCACCGTGGCGTAATCGGGCCGTTTTCCCATGACGCCGCCGGGCGTATAGGAATCCTTTTCCCTTCTTCTTTTGGACACAGAATAGTGGTTCACCATGGAATCCATGTTTCCGGCCGTCACCAGGAAGCCCAGCCTTGGCTCTCCCAGGACCGTTATGCTGTCCTTATTTTTCCAGTCCGGCTGGGAAATGATCCCCACCCGGTAGCCATGGGCTTCCAGGAGCCGGCTTATGATGGCGTGGCCGAAGGACGGGTGATCCACATAGGCGTCGCCGCATACATAAACGAAATCACACTGGTCCCAGCCCCGTTTTTCCATATCCTCCCTGGACATCGGAAGAAAATCGTGCATCATTGTTTCTCCTTTATAATAATTCCGAATAATCACAAATGTATCCGTCGGCCAGGGCCTTCTTTTCCCCGGAAAGCTCCCGGGAAAAATCATCCTCCACGGCTAACACCGTCATCCCGGCCCGTTTGCCCGCCAGGATCCCCGCCGGAACATCCTCAAAGACAAGACAGTCCTCCGGAGCCACTTGGAGGCGTCTCGCCACCTCCAGATAAATATCCGGCTCCGGCTTTCCCTTTTCCACCTCGCAGGCGGTGGCCACCTCCTGGAAATACTCTCCGATCTGCAGAGCCTCGATGACTGCGTCGACAATAGGCCGTCCATTGCTGGTGGCGATGCCTGTGGCGATCCCCTGGTCCTTACAGTAACGGAGGAACTCCAGGGCGCCGGGCTTTAAGGGGACCTGGGTCCGGTATTTGTCCATGGCCATCTGGCTCCAGCACTCCTTGATCTCCTCCAGGGTCATGGGAAGGGAAAACCTCTCCTTAAAATAAGCGGCCGTCTCTGAAAAGCTCATGCCCTCCACAGCCCGCTCCAGATCCCCGGGGCAGTCATAGCCAAAGCGTCCCAGGAACTCCACGTCGATCTGGGGCCACATCCACATGGAATCCACCAGGGTCCCGTCCAGGTCAAAAAGGACGGCTTTTTTATTTTTCAGAAAATCTTTTATCATAGCTGTTCCAACCACTCCCGTTCTGTATCCGTAAGGGGACGGTATTCCCCCGGCTTCAGAGTCTCATCCAGGACCAGCGGCCCCATGGACAGGCGCTTTAAAAAAAGCACCGGGCAGCCGACGGCCTCCATCATCCGCTTTACCTGATGGAATTTCCCCTCCCGGATCCGCAGGCGGATCTCGGACTCGTCCTGTATGCGGTCGTAGGACAGGACCGTCAGCTCTGCCGGAAGGCATAAAAGCCCGTCGGGAAGATGGATCCCCCTGGCAAACTCCTCCGCGGCCCCTTCTCTCACCGTTCCGCGGCAGCGGGCATAATATACCTTGTCCACATGCTTTTTGGGCGACAGGAGCCGGTGGGCCAGGTCTCCGTCATTGGTGATGAGGAGAAGACCCTCTGTATCCAGGTCTAGCCGTCCCACCGGAAACAGGTCCTTCCTTTTTTTATCCGCGATCAGATCCAGGACCGTGGGATATTTTTTATCCTCTGTGGCGGAGACCACGCCCTGGGGCTTGTTGAGCATATAATACTCCATAACAGCGTAGGCGACCTCCTCGCCGTCTAAGGTCACCGTATCCCCAGGGATCCTTACCTTTATATCCGCTTTTTTTATGACTTCTCCATTGACCCGGACCCGGCCCTTTCTTACGGCCTCCTTAAGGGCGCTCCGGGTGCCCTTTCCCATGTCGGCCAGGAATTTATCCAGACGCAGCTCCTTATCCATGCGTTTCCCCCTGTTCCATGCTCATATCCAGGATATCCGAGGACGGATATTTTCCGTCCCCAATGCCTTATTCCATACTATATCAAAATCCAGGGAAAAGTACAACCGTTTCCTCCTGCCAGGTCAGTAGGAAGCCCGGGTACGATACTTCTCCAAATATCTTAAGATCCAGTAGGGATTCACAGAAAGCTCGTCATGATGCTCCGTCCGGATGTAGATCCCCAGGTGGAGGTGGACTGGAAACTGGCCGGTGGTCCCAGGCTCTCCGTAGCCGGAATCCCCCATATAGCCCAGAAGCTCTCCGGCATGGACTGTGTCCCCCGGCCTCCACTCCCGGCCGTCCAGGGTCTTTCCATAGGAGTCCAGGTGGGCGTAGTACAGATATGCGCCAGCCGGAGCCCGGATCCCGATGCGCCAGCCGCCCTTTTTCAGCCATCCGGCCTGCTCCACCACTCCGTCCGTCATGGACACCACCGGATAGAGCCCCGCCTCCGGAGCCCCAGCCATGAGATCGCACCCCTCATGGGTCCTGGGTCCGTCAAAGGACCGTTCCTCCATCCAGCCGTTTTCATAAACCACGTCCATGACATCCCCTCCGGCGCTTTCCGGGACGGGAAAGCAGGAAAGGTCTGCAAACACCATGCGGTACGCGTCGGAAAGCCGCTCAAATTCCTTCTGACGCCGGACCGGGAAAAAAAGAGGCTCCCCGGAGAGCTTCTTTCCCGTCAGATCAAAATTTTCCGTGAGCATAGCCATGGCAAGCTCCTCATAATCCAGGAAAGGCCGTTCCGCCGCGTCCCTTCCCAGGCGCATGGCCCGGAAGTCCCCGCTTTCCCAGGCATAGGGGACCATGGTATCCAGAGCCTTTACATGCTCCAGCTGAAAGATCAGCATGGAATCATACAGAATGAGCAGCGCCAGGACCAGAAGTTTCATATGGGGAAGCCCCTTTTCATAAGATGTATCAACAAAAGGTATTCGGGTGCTTATGAAAAAATCCGTCGGTCTTGCCATTCTCATGGTGTTTCTTCTGCTTTATCCCCGCTTTGCGGCCGAGGGGGCCAGGTACGGCCTTCTTTTATGGTATACGTCTGTGGTCCCGTCCCTGTTTCCCTTTATGGTGCTCTCCAGCCTCATCGTATCCTCCGGCGGCGTCTCTCTGCTGATGAAGCCCGTCCGGGCTTTCTTAGGTCCCTGGCTTCCCCTTTCAGAAAACGGCTGCTACACCCTCATTTCCGGTCTCCTCTGCGGCTGCCCCATGGGGGCAAAGACCTGCGGGGATTTTGTCCGGGAGGGGAAGCTTTCCGTCCAGGAGGGCCGCTTCCTCATGGCCATATGCAATCATCCAAGCCCCATGTTCCTGCTGGGCTTTGTCTGCCCGCTTTTTGAGGCCGGAATGCATCCCTCCCGCCTTCTTCTTTCCATTTATCTGCCGCTCCTTCCTCTGGCTGCCCTGGCAAAGAGGATCTATTTTCCTGGCTTACCGGCTCCCGCGTCCAACGGCTCCCGGCCGCAGATCCAGAAAGCTCCGGCCCTGGATACGGCGATCCTGGCGGCAGCAGAGATCCTCTGCCGCATCGGCGGCTACCTGATGCTGTTTTCCATCGTGATCGTATTTTTACGCCGCGCACTGTGGCTCCCCGCCTCTCTCCGGATCTTCCTTATGGGCGCCATGGAGATGACCACCGGAGTCCGGGAAGTGTCCGCCTCCCTTCCCTTCCCGGACTCCGGAACCGCCGCCGCTGCCATCCTGGCTTTCGGCGGTATATGCGGCATCTTCCAGACCCGGGCCGTGACTGCCTCCGGATGGCCAGAGGAAAAAAAGAGCCGTACAGACGATGGCGGCAGCAGCCCAAAGGATCGAGGGGGCCGTACAGAAGATAAAAAAATTGCCGGATTATCCATCCGGCAATATATTCTCTGGAAGCTTCTTCACAGCGCCCTGGCCGCCGTCATCTTCCGGCTCCTGGGCGTACTGGGCTGATCCTTCCGGAAGTCTAGGCCTCCGGTGCAGACGGCTCCTCTTCTTTTTCTGTGATGATCCCGCCGGACAGCTCCTTCCGGTTGGAGGAAACGATGTCGTAGCTGGACCTCATGGAGCTCATAAAAGCGTCAAACCGGCCCTGGGCTCCTTCCATGGAATGATTGATGATATTCTGAAGGCTCTTTAACATATCGTCCGTATACTGGATGGAGCCCTGACGGATATTGTTGGCGTCGTTGACGGCGCTGTCGATGATGGCCTGGGCCTGGGCCTGGGCCTGCTCGATCACCTCATTGGCATGGGCGTACGCCTTCTGCATGATCTCATGCTCGTTGACCAGCTCATTGGTCTGGGCTGTGGCTTCCGCCAGAAGGGCATCTGCCCGGGTGTGGGCATCGGAAAGGATCGCCTCCTGGTTGCTGATGATCTTCTGGTACTGCTTGATCTCATCGGGGATCCTGAGACGCAGCTCCACCAGGAGCTCGTCCAGCTCCTCCTTATTTACGATGATCTTGGTGGTGGACAGCGGCTGGAACTTGCAGCTGTCAATATATTCTTCAATTTCTCCGATTAACTGTTCGATTCTGCTCATATTGCTTCCTTATTCCTTTCCCCTGATCTTATTCTGAAATTTCTTATGTACCTCTTCTGCCACCCCGGCTGTCACAAAATTGGAAATATCACCGCCGTAAGCCGCCACCTCCTTGACAGAGCTGGAGCTCAGATACGCATATTTTAAATTGGTGGTCAGAAATACGGTATCGATATCCGGAGCGATCACCCGGTTCAGCTGGGCGATCTGCAGCTCGTATTCAAAATCCGTGATCGCACGAAGCCCCCGGACCAGGGCGTTGGCCCCGCATTCCCTGGCAAACTCCACCGTAAGGCCGCCGAAGGCCTTCACCTCCACGTTGGGAATGTCCTTTGTCGCTTCTTCTAACATCTTAACACGTTCTTCCACGGAAAACAATGGAGTTTTCGCACTGTTATGCAAAACTGCGATCACCAGGTGGTCGAACAGCTGGGACGCCCGGCGGATCACATCCAGATGTCCCAGAGTCACCGGGTCAAAGCTTCCCGGATAAATGGCTTTTTTCATCTCAATTTTCCCTCTTTTTAAAAAATACATGTTTGTTTGTCTTATATACCTTGGTACGGCTGATCTCATAGCCCAGGGACTCTGCCCAGGAAAAATCTGTATCCAGGGAAGCCTCCGCAATAAGGACCGTGTCCCCGTCAGCCAGAGGCGAATCCTGTAAGGCCTCCAGTACCTGGCGTTCCAGATCACAGCCATAGGGCGGATCCATAAATATAAAATCAAAGGCACCATGGTCCCGGCCAAGACGGGAAAGTCCCTCCAGCACGCCGCAATTTAACACCTTTGCTCCGGATTCCAGCTTTGTGGTCTTCAGATTGTCCCGGATACAGGATACCTGGCGGATCCCATTGTCGATGAATACAGCCTCCGATGCCCCGCGGCTTAAAGCCTCGATGCCGATGGCCCCGCTTCCGGCAAACAGATCCAGAAAGGAACGGCCGTAAAGGTCGTTCTGGATCATATTAAATAAGGTTTCCTTTATACGGTCTGTGGTGGGCCGGGTGTCCATTCCCTCCACAGTCTTCAAAAGCAGCCGTCTGGCGCTGCCTGCGATCACTCTCATATGCCACCTCTCGATGCGGTCGTTTCTTTTCCGGACCAGAGACCGGAACGCTCATGCTGCCGCATCCCCTTCTGTTTCCAGTATCTTCACAATTATAATCGCAATGAAGGCGATATACAAGCAGTTTTTCCGCAGAATCTGTGAAACCTGCAAAATCCCGCTTTAAAGGAGGTGGAAGATGGACACTGACAGCAGAGGAACCATAAGGAAAAAGGCCTTTCCCTGGAATCGATCCAGACGGAAAGGCCTTTTTAGTCAGATTCAAGCAGCTTTTATTTGCCTGTCATCCTCTTCTCCTGTTCCTCGATCATCTTACGCACCATGTGGCCGCCTACGCTGCCGTTCTGGTAAGAGGTCAGGTTTCCATTGTAGCCATTGGTCAGCGGCACTCCTAACTCAGAGGCCACCTCCATCTTAAACTTGTCCATGGCCTCCTTGGCCTCCGGTACTACCATACGATTGGAAGAATTGTTTGTACTGGACATATAAAACCCTCCTTTTGAGTGTATTTGCCGGCCTTGTTTTTTCCGGCGTTTTCTTGGTACACTCCTATTATGGTCTCTGGAGAAAATAATACACTAGAAGGTTTTTCGTTAAATGTCATTTTTTGCAAAGCCCGGGCCTGCTATCTGCCTTCTTCCTTTAAGCAGAGGAAGGCACAGAGATTTCCCCGCCGGTCTGCCGATGTCCGGTGGGAAAACAAAAGCTCTGGATTGCAGTGGGTACAGATATCCGTCACAGAGATCCCTGTCTCCGGCACGCCCGCTTCCCGGAGAACGATCCGGTTGGCCTCCCAGAGATCCAGCTGGTATTTTCCATTCTCTTTTTTGTAGAAAAGCGCCGGGTGGTGCTCTTCCCGGAAGGCCGCCGCAAATTCAGCGATCACTTCCTCTCCCACTTCATAGCAGTCCTGGCAGATGCTGGGGCCGATACAGGCCGTCACATCAGCCGGATCCGTGCCGTACTCCTTTTCCATGGCCGACAGGACCGCCTGGCCCATGCGGTTTACGGTCCCTCTCCAGCCCGAATGGGCCAGACCGATGGCCCTTCTTTTCCGGTCCAGAAAATACAGCGGCACGCAGTCGGCAAAAAATGTCACCAGCGTCACGCCGGTCCGGTCTGTGATCAGTCCGTCCACATCCCGGTAATCCCGTTCCTTTACGATCCCCTTTCCCTCGTCCTCCGGGGTCACGGTCCGCACGTTGATGGTGTGGGTCTGCCACGTCAGGACCATGCGTGTCTCATCCACGCCCAGGGCCTTTGCCATACGCCTGTAATTTTCCCGTACCGCCTCCGGATCGTCTCCCCGGGTAAAAGAAAAATTCATGGTGGAATAGCACCCTTTGCTCACACCGCCCATACGGGTGGAGAAGGCGTGGGCCACAAGCCCTGTTTCTTCCAGGGCCGGGAAGGAAAGCCACGTGACTCCATCCCTTGTGACTTCCTTTATAAGACCGCCGTCTCCCTTTCTTTTCCAGTCATACATGTATATCTCTCCCGTCTAAAACGCATTTTTTAAATGTGTGATCTGCTCTCCGTCGATCCCCACCGCGTCAAACCGGCAGGCCGCAGACTCCGGAAATCCGTGCTCATAAAGATAGACAGCCGCCACCCGGCGCACCTGTCCGGCCTTCCGGCTGTCGATGGCCTCCAGCGCATATCCGGCCCTTTTCGTTTTCCTGTATTTGACCTCCACAAAGACCAGATATCCGCCGTCCCTGGCAATGATGTCGATCTCGCCGGTGCGGCACCGGTAATTCAGTTCCAGGACATCCATCCCTTTCTGTTCCAGATACCGGGCCGCCAGCTGCTCATACCGGCTTCCTTCCATCCGCTTATTCTGTCCCACAAAGGCTCCTTTCCGAAGCTACACGAAATTTTTAATAAAGGTCCTCCGGTGGATGGGCGACGGACCCAGTTCCCTTAAGGCTGCAATATGGGCCGCAGTTCCGTAGCCCTTATGCTTTGCAAATCCATACCCGGGATACAGCTTGTCATACTCCGCCATCAGATGGTCCCTGGTGACCTTGGCCAGGATGCTGGCCGCGGCTATGGATACGCTTTTGGCGTCTCCCTTGACAATGGGGATCTGCGGGATCTCCATTCCCGGAATGGTGACCGCATCGTTTAAAAGCAGGTCCGGCATCTGGGAAAGGCCGCCGATGGCCGCCCGCATGGCCTCATAGGTGGCCTGGAGGATGTTGATCTCATCGATCCTGGCCGGGGAGACCACCGCCACATTCCACGCCAGGGCCTTTTCCTTTATCTCCAGGAACAGCTCCTCCCGCCGCTTTTCCGACAGCTTCTTTGAATCGTTGAGATACAGGATGGTGCAGTCCCTGGGAAGGATCACCGCCCCGGCGGCCACCGGTCCCGCCAGCGGCCCTCTTCCTGCCTCGTCGATCCCGCAGATCAGGGCGCAGTCCTTATTCTCCTTTTCGTATGCCTTCATGGCCTCCAGCCGTAAAAGCTCCTTCTCCAGCCGTTCTCCTGTCAGTGTTCTTGCCATATACGCCTTCCTTTACTCCGGAAATTCCAGTGTGATCCGCCCCAGCTTTCCGCTGCGGAAGTCCTCCAGCAAAAGCCTTGCTGCCCTGGGGACATCATAGCCGCCGCCCTTTAAGAGGCAGGACCTGGCAATGGCGATCTGCTCCAGAAGCTCGTGGGGAGACCGGTCCTCCGGGATCCCGTACCGCTCCGCCAGAAGCCCCGGATATGCCTTCAGTAAAAATGCGCAGAGCTCTGCTGCCAGCTCGTCCTTATTAAGGATCTCGTCGTTGATGGATCCCAAAAACGCCAGCTTAAGGCCCACGGACTGGTCCTCAAATTTTGGCCACAGGATCCCTGGCGTATCCAGAAGCTCCACCTGCTTATTCAGACGGATCCACTGATTTCCCTTGGTAACGCCCGGCTTATTTCCTGTTTTAGCCGCTGCCTTTCCGGCAAAACTGTTGATAAACGTGGATTTTCCCACGTTGGGGATCCCTGCCACCATGGCCCGCACCGGCCGGTTTAAGATCCCGCGCCTCCGGTCCCGCTCGATCTTTTCCTTACATGCCTCCTGGATCACACTATGGATCTGCTTTAAGGAAGCCTTCTGGCGGGCGTCAATCTTCATCACCTGGAAACCCTTGGCTTCAAAATACCGGGTCCAGGCAGCATTTCCGGCCTCACTGGCCAGATCCGCCTTATTGAGCAGCACCATCCGCGCCTTCCCCCGGCCCAGATCGTCGATGTCCGGATTCCGGCTGGATAAAGGCGCTCTGGCATCCACCAGCTCGATGATCAGATCGATCAGCTTAATATCCTCCTGCATGGCCCTTTTGGCCTTTGTCATATGGCCCGGATACCACTGTATGTTCATCCTTCTTCTCCTTTCAGACTGACCGGCCCGAACTGGGAAAACGGCTGGATCCTGAACCATACCTTCCCGATCAGCTGGTCCCTTTTTACGTTCCCGATGCTGGGAAAACGGCTGTCCTCACTGGATTCCCTGTTGTCTCCCAGGAGAAAATATTCATCCTCGGAAAGCTCCATGGGATATTCCGCCAGCCCGGCGATGGAGGCCGCGTCCAGCGCCTCCTCCGCTTCCAGAGGCTCTCCGTTGATATAGACCCGGTTTTCCCTGATCTGTACCGTTTCACCCGGAAGGCCAATGATCCGCTTCATATTAAAAGCCTGATCTCCCTGGGAAAACACAGCGATATCAAACCGCCTGGGACTTCCCAGGGCATACGCCAGCCGGTTTACTAAAACCACGTCGCCGGAGTCCAGTGCCGGCTTCATGGAGCCGCCGTTTACCTCGATCCGGCCTCCAAAGCCATAGACCAGATAGCAGGCGAAGGCGATGACCACCGCGATGTCCACGATCCAGTTGACCACCGAATGGAGCCGGTTCTCATCCTTTTCCTGGTAAAATTCCACAAAAGCACCTCCGGAATATTGAAAAAAGAGGGGGACAATTTTCATTGTTCCCCTCATTCTGCCAGTTACAAATTATTTTACTAACTCTTTAACCTTAGCAGCCTTACCTACTCTTGTTCTTAAGTAGTTCAGTTTTGCACGGCGTACTTTACCTCTTCTTACAACTTCGATATTCTCAACAGACGGAGAATGAAGCGGCCAGGTCTTTTCAACGCCGATGCCGTTGGAATTCTTTCTGACAGTGAAGGTCTCTCTTACTCCGCCGTTCTGTCTCTTGATAACAGTTCCCTCGAACACCTGGATTCTCTCGCGGTTGCCCTCGCGGATCTTAGCAGATACTCTTACAGTGTCACCTACGTTGAAGCTCGGTACAGTTTCCTTTAACTGGGCGGCTTCGATATTCTTGATAATTTCGTTCATATTCATGAACCTCCTTAAAGTATTCGATGTTCTTACCCGCGGTATGAGTATCAGTACGCGGCAGCGGACCATCTCTTATTTCACGGTTTATGATTATAGCATATGTCTGTCCAAATTGCAAGGACTAAATCGTATCTTCTTCCTGGTTTTCCGCCTTTTTTCTCAAAAGCTCCTCCAGGAAGAGCTTTTCCTTTTTGGAGAGCACCGCTTCCTCCAAAAGCTCCGGCCTCCGTTCCAGGGTCCGGATAATGGACTGCTCCCGCCTCCATTTTTCAATATTGGCATGATGGCCAGAAAGAAGGATCTCCGGCACCTTTCTTCCCATAAATTCCTCGGGACGGCTGTACTGGGGATATTCCAGGAGATTATCGTGGAAGGATTCAAACTCCGCCGAAACGTCGTTATTTAAAACGCCGGGCACCAGCCTGGAAATACAGTCGATCATCATCATGGCCGGCAGCTCGCCGCCGGTGAGCACATAATCCCCCGCAGAAAGATAATCGGTGGCGATCATTTCCAGGACCCGCTCATCCACGCCCTCATAATGGCCGCAGAGAAAAACAAGCTCTTCTTCCTTTGCCAGCTCCTCGGCGATCTTCTGGGTAAAGGTCCGTCCCTGGGGCGTCATGTAAACCACCCGGGGCCTGTGGCCGATGCGGTCGCAGAGTGCCGTATAGGCGCGGTAAATGGGCTCCGCCTGCATGACCATTCCAGCTCCTCCGCCGTAAGGGTAGTCGTCCACCTTTCCGTGGCGCTCCAGGGTGTAATCGCGGATATTGATGGCCTCAAAGGACAGAAGCCCGTTGGAGGCGGCCCGTCCCAGGATGCTGGTATTTAACCCGTTCATGACCATTTCCGGAAATAATGTCATTACATGAAAATTCATGGTCTTCCTCCATTACAGATCCAGGAGGCCGTCCAGCACATGGACCAGCATCTCCTGCTTTTCCAGATCCACGTTTAAGATGCAGTCTTTAATGGCCGGCAGGAGAAGCTCCTTTCCGTTCTCCATTTTTACGCAGTACACGTCGTTGGCCCCGGTCTGGAGCACATCCGTAAGAGTACCCAGGACCACCCCTTCATCTGTTACGGCTGTAAGGCCAATGAGGTCAGCAATGAAGTTTTCGTCCGGCGCAAGCTCCACTGCCTGGTCCCTGGTGATCAGAAGATCCCTTTGACGCCACATCTCCACGTCATTCTTATTGTCAAACCCCTTGAATTTTAAAATGACCATGTTTTTAAAAAATTTCACATGCTCGATCTCCAGGGGTATTTTTTCTTTTCCTGTGTCCATGAGGACGTGTTTTAATGTCTTGAAACGGCTGTTATCGTCCGTGGTAGGGAATACCTTCACTTCTCCCCGGACACCGTGAGCCGATGTGATCACACCGACACGAAGCAGATTTTCCATTGTTCCATCCTTTCAAAAGCGGAACCGGCGCACAGCGACCCATGTCCCTGGCGCGCAGTCCGCAGCCGTACAAAAAAGACTGTGATCAAATTTCTCTGACCGCAGTCTTTTATGAACGTTACTGAATCTCAACCATAACCTTCTTTTCCAGTCTGGAAGACGCGGCCTTGACAACGGAGCGGATGGCCTTTGCGATCCTTCCCTGCTTGCCGATGACCTTTCCCATGTCAGAAGGAGCAACCTTGAGCTCGATGACTAATTCGTCGTCGTTCTCAGATTCTGTAACCACAACCTCGTCTGGATTATCAACCAGTGCTTTGGCGATAACTTCAACCAGTTCCTTCATGAAAACACCTCACATTACTGGGTGATGCCGGCTGCCTTTAAGAGCTTGCCAACGGTCTCAGTCGGCTGTGCGCCTGTTGCTAACCACTTCTTAGCTGCTTCCTCATTGAATTTGATGGTGCTGGGCTCAGTGTTGGGATCGTAGATACCAACCTCTTCGATGAATCTTCCATCTCTCGGGGAGCGGGAATCTGCAACTACGACTCTATAAAAAGGAGCCTTCTTCTGACCCATTCTTCTTAATCTCATCTTTACTGCCATTGTACTTTTACCTCCATGATTATTTAAAAAAGTTTTTATAAGCCATGCATAAAATGCATCTGCTGTCGTTTCTGCGGGCTAAAACGGCATCTTGAATTTGCCCATCATGCCCGAAAGTCCTCCCAGCCCGCCTTTGCGCCTGCCGCCCATCATACCGGGAAGCTGCTTCATCAGCTTTTTGGACTGTTCAAACTGCTTGACGATCCGGTTGACCTCGGCCACCTCCACGCCTGCTCCCCTGGCGATCCTCTGCTTCCTGGAAGGATTTAAGATCGACGGGTTGGCGCGCTCCTCCTTTGTCATAGAAAGGATAATAGCCTCCACACGGTCCATGGATTTCTCGTCTATATCAACATTTCCCTTCAGCTGGGACATTCCGGGCATCATATTCAGGATGCTGCCCATACCGCCCATCTTTTTGATCTGGTTCATCTGATCCAGGAAATCGTTGAAATCAAATTCGGCTTTGCGGAGCTTCTGGCTCATTTCCTTTGCCTTCTCTTCGCTCACCTCAAACTCGGCTTTTTCGATCAGGGAAAGGATATCGCCCATTCCCAGGATCCTGGAAGCCATCCGGTCGGGATAAAACTGTTCCAGGTCGGAAAGCTTTTCTCCCATACCCACATACAGGATGGGGCGGCCTGTGACAGAGCGGATCGAAAGCGCCGCGCCGCCTCTGGTATCGCCGTCCAGCTTTGTGAGGATCACGCCGTCCACACCGATCTTATCATTGAAGCTTCCGGCCACATTGACTGCGTCCTGGCCCGTCATGGCATCGACCACAAGAATGGTCTGATCCACATGGACCGCTTCCTTGATCTGGACAAGCTCCTCCATCATGGCCTCATCGATCTGAAGCCGTCCGGCCGTATCCAGGAATACCAGGTTACAGCCTTCCTTTTTTGCGTGCTCCACTGCCGCTTTTGCGATATTCACCGGAGAATTGTTCTCTCCCATGGAGAATACGGGAACACCCACCTTTTCACCGTTGACCTGCAGCTGCTTAATGGCTGCCGGGCGGTAGATATCGCAGGCCGCCAGCAGGGGATTCCTTCCTTTGGCCTTGAATTTTCCCGCCAGCTTTGCGGTGGTGGTCGTCTTACCGGCGCCCTGGAGACCGATCATCATGATCACAGTGATCTCATTCTGGGGCTTTAAGGCGATCTCAGTGGTCTCGGAGCCCATAAGTTTCACAAGCTCCTCGTTTACGATCTTTATCACCATCTGTCCCGGAGTCAGGCTTGTAAGAACATCCTGTCCCACTGCCCGTTCCTGTACAGAACTGATGAACTGTTTTACGACTTTAAAACTTACATCCGCCTCCAGAAGCGCCATTTTCACTTCCTTCAGTGCGGTCTTTACATCGGCTTCGGTTAAACGCCCTTTGCCTCTTAAGTTTTTAAAGACATTCTGCAATTTATCGGCTAAGCTTTCAAATGCCATTTAACCTCTCCCTTTATGGTCACAGCTGTCCGATCTCCTCAGAGATCGCTTCGATCCTGTCGATCAGGCTCATATCGCCGTTTTTCTTATACGTACCGGCCAGCGTTTTGATCTCTTCTACCATCCGCTTCGTCTGGTTGAACTTTTCCACCATTCTGAGCTTTTCCTCATAACCGGCCAGGATCCGGTCGCACCGTTTGATGAGATCGTGAACTCCCTGGCGGCTGATCCCCTGTTCCTCGGCGATCTCGCTCAAAGACATATCGTTAAAGACCACGTCCTCGTATATGTGCCGCTGGTGGTCCGTCAGGAGCTCTCCATAGAAATCATACAGCAGGCCCTGTTCCACAATTTTTTCCATATCAGGTCACCTCGCATATGATACTATAAAACACGGGAGCTGTCAAGGGTTTTTTCTTGACACACAAAAAAATTATAACCGCTTATTTTTTCCCATCCTTCCCCGCAAACCGGCTCATAAAGAACTCTGTGAAGGCAGCCAGCTCCTCCGCCTGCTCCACATACACATACAGCTTCTCATCCTCCAGCCAGTCGTAAGCGTTGATGCCGATATACCCTTTCTTATCCGGATAAATGATGAATGCATCCGTCGGATATTTATTCCGGTAGGCCTTAAGGATCTCTGACCGGCGGTAAAAGACCGGAGTGCCGCAGCCGGAAAGATCCGGTACTGTGGGAACTACTGCGATGGTCTGGCTGTCCTCGTTCCAGCCGACGATCAGATTCCCGATCTTTGTCCGGCTTCCATGGACGAATCCGTAATTGAACCGGCTTACATCCTCCGTATACCCAAAGATCAGCCGGTAAGTATCTCCGTTTTCTACTTCCTGGTTAAAGAGAAGGCGCATCTTTTCTGCATTCCTCCTGCTCTTTTCCATGTCGATCTCCGGTCCCTTAAACAGCTTGCTGAAAAATCCCATACTATTTTCCTCCTGAATTCAGATGTTTTATATGAAGCTGCCGGATCTGTCCGCAGCGCCATAAACAAGATTCCCTCTCACGCTTAAATAAGAATACGATTTATATTTTGTTTTTATTTTATTTAAGAGAAGACCCGTCTGGATATCACGCCGGAACACCGTATCCAAACGGGTCGTCAGACTTCTCTCCTTATATTAAAGAACTGTTTTTCATAGCCTCCAGGGCGTCTGTAATGGCTTCGATCTGAAACGTGATCGTCTCATCCATCGCTTCGGGGACAAAAAACGGAAGCGTATGGGGGACTGCCCTTCGTATGACCATGGCCGTCAGGCTCAGATTCGTAAACAGGCTGATCCGTTCTGTACTGGAGACAATCCCAAAGCATTCCAGGATCTGTCCAAAAAGACGGCGCTGTTTCTCGCGGAAGATCTGGCAGTTCTCCCCGGAGAGCCGCTTAAAAATCTGCTGCTGCTCCTCGATCGTCAATACGGCGATCCCCTTTTTTTCTCCATAACAGCAGTCATGGAGGAATTGCCTGACCCCATCCCGCCAGCTCAGGCCAGGATCGTTCATCAGCTTCCGCGCGTATTCAAGGACCCTCGGCTGCTGCAGGTACAGGGCCTCGACGATCAGATCCTCCTTGGCCGGAAAGAAGGAATAAAAGAATGTGCGTGAAATGCCGACTTTTTTATAGATCTGTTCCACAGTCGTATGCTGGATCCCCTGTCTGGACATCAGTTCAAGCCCAGTCTTCACCAGCTCGCTCCTGATCCGCTGCCTGTCCTCTTCCGAATATGCGACCTTCGGCATTCCACCCCACCTCCCGGAAATAATAAAAACTCTTTCATAGATTTATTCTTATCTTATCATATGAACCGTTCCGCCACAAGCACAAAATTTCCATTGACCCTAAAAAACCGGAAGAACATTACATCACCCTTCCCAGCGCCAGCCGGAAGACCAGAAGCAATGCTGCCTGGGCGGCAAGGACAGCGGCCAGTACATACATGACCGTCCGGTCAAAAAAGCCGCTGGCCAGAAATCCCAGATACAGGAGGAGGAACATGGCATATCCGGAATACGCCCAGCTCCTGAGTCCCAGGAGCCGGTTTCTCTCATCACACTCCTCCACCCTTCTCTTCTTTAACGCTGCCTCATCCTTCAGATATCTCCGGTTCTTCCAGACGGATGCAGCCCCTCCGGCCATAAAGCCGATCCCGATCCAGGTATAAAATTCCTGGATAAAGCTGTCTCCAGCCACAGTCCCAGAATTTCCATAAAACCATGCGGCCGCCACTGAAAGAAGACCCAGCACCGCCGCAGTCTTTCCCACCAGGATCCGCAGCCTGCACCTTTTTTCAAAATCCACCGGTTCTTCCATAAATAATGCTTTCAGCTTCATGTGCTATTCCTCCTCGTCAAATAAAAAAATGTCTTCAATGGTACAGGAAAAATATCTGGCCAGCTTGTGGGCCAGCACCAGGGAGGCATTATATTTTCCATTTTCCAGGGAAATGATGGTCTGCCTGGTGACTCCCACCGCTTCCGCCAGGTCCTCCTGGCGGATCTTCCTCTCCTTCCGCAGCTCCTGGATCCGGTTTCTCATGTGCACCTCATCCCTTCGTGATAAATATGTAATGTTTGCTTTACATTTGTACTATAAATCAGAAATTCAAAAATGTCAAGTTAGTTTTACATGTATTTTTTTGCACGATAGTTTACATAATAATATTATGTAAACTACAATCATGAAACATCTGTCATCGCATCAGCCGCAGGCCATTCTGACCCTCCCAGGATCTGCGGCGCCCCAGGCTTGCCTTTTTTCCCAAATCGGGTATAATGGAAGAAAACAGATGTGGGGCAAAAGGATTTTTGACCTTCTGACCCTGGTATCGAAAATACAGATAAAAGGAGCCAGAGTATGGAATATAATATGATCTGCGGAAAACGCCAGCTGGAATTTATGAAACAGTTTGATTATATCCGGGAAGCCGGAACCGATGGTGAAGAAAAGGCCGCCCTGGAGATCCAGAGGGAGCTTAAGAGCTTTGGCGTGGACAGCCGCCTGGAAGAATTTGAGATCGATACATGGAGGATCCTTAAAGCTGAATTCACTGTAACGAAACCCTTTGAAAAAACATATACAGTGGCTGGATACGGCCGCTGCGGCAGCACTCCGGCGGATGGGATCGAGGCCCCGTTCCTGTACGCGGAAAACGGCGATGATATTAATCTTTCCCAGGCAAAAGGAAAGATCGTCCTGGTAAACACCCCTGTCAATAAAGATATGTATAAGAAGCTGGTCCATGCAGGAGCTGCCGCCTTCCTCTCCATCACCGGAACTCCCATCGACGAAGGCCCGGACCGTCTCCTCTATACACGGGGAGTACCCAAAATGGAAGAGACTCCCATCCAGGGGCTGGTGATCCATCACCGGGATGCCATGGAGCTGGTAGAGGCCGGAGCCTGCCGCGCCCGGCTGACCTTACTGCAGGAGCCAGAAAAAGCCGTTTCCCACAACGTGATCGCGCGGATCCAGGGAACGGAGGTCCCGGATGAGATCCTGACCTTGACTGCGCACTACGACTCTGTTCCCCAGGGCCCCGGAGCCTACGACAACATGGCCGCCTGCGCCATCATCCTGGAGCTGTGCCGGTACTTTAAGGCCCATACACCCCGCCGTACCCTGGAGTTCATCTGGTTCGGAGCCGAGGAAAAGGGACTTTTAGGCAGCCGGAACTATACGGAGGTCCATAAAGAGGAGCTGAAGCAACACTGTTTCAATATGAATGTGGATCTGGCCGGACAGCTGGTGGGAGGAACCGTCATTGGCGTCACCGGCGATCCCTCCATCTGCTCCATGATTGAATATATGGCCCATGAAACAGGCATCGGAATGGTCACAAGAAATGCCATCTGGGGCAGCGACTCCAACACCTTTGCCTGGAACGGCGTACCGGCCATGACTTTAAACCGCGACGGCTTCGGGATGCATACCCGCCACGATATCGTGGACTATATCTCCCCCTGGTCCCTGGAGCGGAGCGCAAGGCTTCTGGGACATATCGCAGAAAGCCTTGGAAATATTCCGGTCATTCCATTTAAACGTGAAATCCCCGAAACCTTTATGAAGGAGCTGGACCGTTATTTCGGCAGATAATACATCCTGCGGCCAGCCCCGGAGATAAACCGATAAAAAAGCCTTCCGTCTTTCCCGTTATGGAAAAAGCCGGAAGGCTTTTTAAACATTAAATTTTATTCCGCCAGCTCCTTTAAGGCCTTCACTGCCGCGTCGATCTCCTCTTCCGTATTAAACCAGGAAAAAGAAAAACGTACCATGCCCTGGTCCACGGTTCCCATGGACTGATGCATTAAGGGCGCACAGTGAGCGCCGGGACGGGTGGAGATCCCGTATTCAAAGGAAAGCTCGTCGCTGACTTCAGAGGAATCATACGTTCCCAGGTTCAAGGCCACCACCGCAGCCCTCTGATCTGTGGAAAAATCCCCATAAAGCTTAAGACCCGGAATATCCTTTATCCCATCCAGGAAGCGGCGCATGAGACCGATCTCCTTTTTATGGATCGTATCTGTACCTGTTTCCTTAAGGAAGCCCAGGGCCGCATGGAGTCCGGCCACTCCGTGGCCATTTAAGGTTCCAGCCTCTAAGGCTGTGGGCATCTCGTGGGGATGCTCCTTCAGATAGGTGTGGATCCCGCTCCCGCCGGATTTCAGCGGCCGTACCGTAATTCCCGGCCGCACGCAGATCCCACCGGTCCCCTGGGGGCCGTACAGCCCCTTGTGGCCTGTAAAGCACACCACGTCGATGTTCATGGCCTGCATATCGATGGGGAGAACTCCTGCTGTCTGGGAGGCGTCCACCACAAAAAGCAGTCCATGGTCCTTACAGAACCTTCCCAGATACATAAGGTCATTGGCATTTCCGGTCAGATTGGACGCGTGGGTACATACCAGGGCCTTTGTATTTTCTTTCAGAAAGCTCTCCAGAAGGTCTGTTCTCAGCCGTCCCTTTTCGTCACAGGGAACGAAGGACACCTGGCATCCCTTTTCCTCCAGACGGTATAAAGGCCTCAACACCGAATTGTGCTCCATGACTGTGGAGATGATATGGTCGCCCGGATCAAAAAGACCCAGGATCGCCGTATTCAATGCCTCCGTGGAGTTTAATGTAAAGGCCACCTGTCTGGGATCCCCCAGGTTAAAAAGCTCCGAGAGCATTTCTCTCGTTTCGTAGATCAGCCTGGAGGCATCCAGGGACGCTTCATGGGCTCCCCGGCCGGAATTTCCCATATGCCTCATGGCGTTTACCACCGCGTCGATCACACAATCCGGCTTCTGCATGGTAGTCGCCGCATTATCCATATAAATTCCCATAGTATCACCCCTTTCCCATCTCTAATATAACAGCTCTGCCATATCCTCACATTCAATGGAGCATTCCTTTAAGAATGTCTCCATATCCGCCCGGTCAGCCGGGACTGTACACCAGGCCAGGCCGCACCCGGCCGAAAGCTCCCTGGGTACAGGGATCATACGGCCGGATCTGCCCGTCTCCTTGCACGCCTTTTCAAAGGCAATGGCGTCGGAGGTGGTGTGAAATGTGATGATCAGTTTCCATTCTTTTTGTCTCATGTTACCGTCTCTTTCTGAAAGATCCGTCCTTACTGGATGATGAGCTCAAATCCATCGCCTGTTTCCGTCACAGTCACGGTCTTTCCCTGGCTCCTGGCAAATTTCTCCACGTTAGCCTTGGAATGAGGCTCTGTCACCAGGACCTTTACCGTATCGTTTCCATGACTCTTTAAGGCAGCCTGGGTCAGCATCACTGGCTCCGGACAGGATAAACCTCTTGCATCTACTTCGTACATAATGATTCCTCTTTTCTCTGCAATTAATTCTTTTTATTCTTCGGCATAAATCCGATGATGAACAGGATCACGATACATGCGATCACAGCCACCTGGCCGTTGATCCCCGGACCGCCTGCCACTGCCGGAGCGTCTGCGGTTG